>OMDW01000002.1_pt1 | contig 54309 bp, 41 predicted proteins | sample 1673661 | NCBI WGS metagenome assembly OMDW01 (sample SAMEA103958118, study PRJEB25191) | human gut metagenome
CGAAGCCCCCCTCAAGATAAGATCTCCACACAAGGGCCGTCAGAGACGATGACGTCGATAGGTCGCAGGTGCAGGCACGGCGACGTGCACAGCCGAGCGATACTAATCGCCCAAACCCTTTCTCGGGGCGACAACCCCCACCAAAAAACTGTCAGAGAGAGCCTCCATCGCAGGCTGCGCGGACGACGCGCGGTCGGAGCGGACGGTGGCAGCGATGCCGGCAGGACGGCCGGCGGGATTTCAGGTAGTGTCCGTGCGAGAGGCCGGACAGCTTTCCAGCGCCTTTCTTTCACCTTACACGGTGGCCGGGTGCCTGACAGGCCCCCTGACCATACGAAGCTACTAAGGTGGTGATAGCGTGAGGGCTCCACCTCTTCCCATTCCGAACAGAGAAGTTAAACCTCACCACGTCGATGATACTGCGAAAGTGGGAAAGTAGATAACCGCCCCTTAAACACCGAGAGCCGGACCTCAGCAGAGGCCCGGCTCTTTTTGTATATAAGTCTACCCACATCCCGCGTACGCGCACCAATGCAGGTGATGTCTTGCCGCCGGATGCCCCCCGCCGCGAAGCGGCGACATGTGGTAACCCATATCGAGCCCGCAGGGCGATGGTGTGGGGGAGGTCATGCATATGGGCGCCGGGCCTCGAAGAGGTCCTTTAATTCATATGAAGCACGCGATAGCATTTGCTATCCGGCTCTGTATATGATTAAAGGACCTCTTCGAGGCCCTGTTATATGTCGGTATACTTCCCCCCACACCTTCGCCGTGAGCGGGAGTTACGCCCTGAAGGGCTATCCCGACACACGGCTCGATGTGGGACTTACCACATGTCGCCGCTTCGCGGCTGGTGGCATCAGACGGCTAAATCGCACCGCGTGCTATGGTGCCACGACCCCCTGCGGGGGCCGCAGAAAACATATAATCCCGTCCCTCGGGGCAAGCCCCGAGGCTATTGAGGCCACGCCCCGCATCCGCGGGGCTCCAGCGCCTAAAGCTTACCTGCTCCCCAACACCTCTATTTTTTATGGCCGCGCGGGTTTGTCGGTCAACGGGGATTTTCGTAACTTTGCGGCATGATGAGACATTTGTTCACGAGATTGTTCCTTGGCGCCATGACGCTGCTTGCTGTGTCGTGTGGCGGCAGTGACGGGTATGTCATAGAATGTGATTTCGATGGTCTCGGCGACCGCGGGGTGGAGATGGTCACCTCTGACGGAAAGTCGGTGATGCGCCGCCAGCTTCATCCACGCGACGGAAAATTCCGTGCCGAGGGGAGCAGCCGTGAGCCGGAACTTGTCGAACTCTATACCCTCGACGGCGGGGCGCTGCTCTATACATGTGTCGTCAGTGACGGTGACAGGCTCAAGGTGAGCATGGATATGGAGCAGGGCACTCCGTCGCTCAAGGTCGAGGGCCCGGAAGCGTGGGCCGAGTATGGCGCGTGGCTGGCCGCGAACGACTCGCTGCTTGTCAACGGAGCGGACGGGGATGTCAACCGCATGATTGCCGAGTATGCCGGGGAGCATCGCGATTCTCCGGCCTCGGGATTGCTCGTGGCATCCCGTTTCAGGGCCAAGGGAAACGAGCTGATGGCCGATTCGGTGATGAACCTTATAAGTGCCCAGGGACGCCCTACGAGCGTCACAGCGTCATTTATGGCGTCGCTGAGCCGTGGCCTGACACGCACCCGCAAGGTGAACCGCTTTCTTGTGCCTGCGGGGCGCGATACGTCGATAACATACGTTGCCTCCGAGCACTCGTACACCCTCATTGCGGTCAACTCGTCGCGCAAGCCCGACAGCGTGGCACGGCGTCTGCGTGAACTCTACAAGGCTATGCCAGCAAAACGCTTCGACATAATCGAGCTGAACGTGGCGCGCGACTCTGGCACATGGCGCGGCAACATACTGGGCGATTCGGCGCGCTGGAGACAGGGATGGCTCCCGGGCGGCATAGCGTCGCCACGCCTCACGGAGCTCGCGGTGGCCGCGGTACCATATTATATCCTCACGGACAGCACGGGCCTCATCGTCTATGACGGTGTGTCGGTGACACGTGCGGACACCCTTGTGCGACGGCTGTTAGGCCATCCGGCCACTCCACGCGAGGAGATTGACGCAGATACCCTCGCCACACCCGCCACACCTGCCGCTACTGCCGCCACTGCCGAAGCTGCGGTGCCCGACCGTCCCGGCAAGCTCAAGATAAAGCCTGCGAAGCAATAAGAAGTGCTTTTCTTCGTTGATATATAGATGACAATCCATATATCCTGATGAAGAAAATCCTCTCCCTTATATCCCTGCTTACCCTCTGTTGCGCTGTCCTCCCGTCGTGTATCGAGGATGGCTTTGACACGTCGCCTTCGGCGCAGCCCGTTTTCTCGGTAGACACGCTCGACATGGGCGTGACATTCACTGACCAGCCTACGCCGACACACCGTTTTGTGGTGCATAACCGCAATTCCAAGCTTATCTCCATAAGCCGTATCGCGTTGCGCGGCGATGATGGCGAGCGGTTCAGAATCAATGTCGACGGATTTGCCGGAAGCGAGTTCGCCGATGTCGAGATACGTCCCAACGATTCGATATTCGTGTTTGTGGAGGCTACGCTGCCTCCCAACGCGACCCCTGCGCTCACGGATGTGGAGGGGCATCTTGATTTCACCACAAACGGTGTCACGAGCAGTGTCGTCCTCCTGCTTCACGGTCAGGATGTGGAGCGCCGTCGTGGATATGTAGTCTCGCACGACGAGCGGTGGGACGCCACATATCCCTATCAGATATTCGATTCGCTCGTGGTGGCCAAGGATGCCACGCTCACGCTCGATCCCGGCGTCACACTGCATTTCCACGACAAGGCATCGCTGCGCGTCTACGGCACGCTTATCTCCGAGGGGACGATGGAACTCCCCGTCAACATGTGCGGCGACCGCACGGACAATGTTGTGGGCGATATATCGTTTGACCTTATGGCCTCGCAATGGGACGGCCTTGCGCTGCGTCCCGGAAGCCGTGGCAACAGATTCGTCCACACAGTGGTGCGCAATACCGTCAACGGCCTCGTGGCCGACTCGCTCTCGCAGGCCACCTTCGTCAACTGCCGTCTGCGCAATTCAGCCACATATCCCCTCGAGAGCCGCTATGCAGACATCACTCTCATCGGCACCGAGGTCGCCGAGGGCTCGGCCGGACTCTTTGCCATGACCGGGGGCAATGTCACCGCCAATCACTGCACCTTTGCCAACTACTATCTCTTCTCGGCTCTCGGAGGGGCCTCCCTGCAGTTCGGACACTATGACGAGGAAAGCTCTACCGGCGCGGAGGCTCCCTATCTGCAAGCCGATTTCTCGAACTGCATTGTCTATGGCAACGGCCTTGATCTGGGCGAGGGGGATTTCACCGGCACCAATGTCTTTTTCCGCTCCACAGTCCTGAAGAGCGAAGGAAGCGATGACGATAATTTCATCGGGTGCATCTGGGACACCGACCCCCTCTATGGCACCGTACGCCAGGAGTATCTCTTCGACTACCGCCTAAAGCCCGACTCGCCCGTCGCGGGTATGGCCAATCCCGAGCTGACCCTCCCCGAAGCCGCCACCGACCCTTACGGCTACGAGCGTCTTCCCCTTCCGACCCCCGGCGCCTACCAGATGCCCCTCCCCGCCGAGGAGTGACAGGGTTATTTTACGGGGATAAATTTGGCGGAACGGAAAGAATATGCTAACTTTGGACAAATTTAAAGTTCAACCTTAAAATTGTCCGGGTATGGCTCTTCTCAACTTGATTCCCCGTAAGATGCAGACCGCGATACGCGAGGCTTTTGACTCGTTCCCGGTCATAACCCTCTGCGGACCACGCCAATCGGGAAAGACAACCCTCTGCCGCACTGAGTTTCCGTCGTTGCCATATGTGAATCTCGAGGATTTCACTACACGTCAGTTTGCGACAGAAGATCCCAAGGGATTCCTCTTGCAATACGGAGGAGGTGCCATTATTGACGAGGCTCAGCTTGTGCCGTCGCTTTTCGGACAGATTCAGGTTATTGTAGACGAAGACCGTTTCAGCGGCAATGACGGACGGAAATTCATCCTGACGGGAAGTAGCAACTTTGCCCACCATCCCGACCTCAGGCAATCGCTTGCGGGACGTACAGGCATTTTCACGCTCCTTCCGCTATCAACATCAGAACTTCTGGAGGGAGGATATGATCTGCCTTCCGTCGAGGACGTGATTGTGGCAGGAGGTTATCCCGGCGTTTGGACGCGCGGTCAGGCACAGCGCCGCCAGATTATTGAGAGTTACATAGACACCTATGTAGAGCGTGATGTGCGCCGTCTCATGGAAGTCAAGGATCTGCACAAGTTCTCAACCTTCATACGGCTTTGCGCATCTCGTATTGGGACAGAGCTGAATAAGTCATCCCTTGCTGTAGAGGTCGGTGTATCCGTGCCTACGGTAGAGAGCTGGCTGAGTGTCCTCGAGGCATCATTTGTCATATACCTTCTGCCTCCCTGGTTTGCCAATATCGGAAAGCGGCTTGTCAAGTCACCAAAACTCTATTTCTGTGATACGGGTGTGGCCTCCAACCTTCTTGGGATAAATGAGGCTATACAGCTCGTCGGCCATCCGTCGCGTGGAGCCATGTTTGAGAATCTTGTAATAAATAATGTGCTCAAGTTCGGCTATAACCGCGGCATAAAGGAGATACTCAGTTTCTATCGCGACAAGACGGGACGCGAAATTGACCTGATACGTGAGACTGACGGAATTATCGAGGCTTTCGAGATGAAGGCCGGTATGACCTATCATCAGGATTATTTCCGTCATATCGCATACCTACAGGGCATACTCGGCGACCGTCTCGGGCGTACGGGGGTGGTATATACCGGAGATGTGGAGATGATACGTCCCAAGGATGCCGTAATCAATTATAAAAAATTCCCGGACAATTTTAAAGTTCAACTTTAAAATTGTCCGGCTACTTGGCTATAAAAGGAATCTCAGGCTATATATCTTTCGTATGCTTTGAGGAACTGTCTGAAGGCGGGGATGCGCATGAAGCCCTGCTCGAAGAGGAGCCATCCGACGATGGTGACGGTGATTCCGGCCAGGACATCAATGATATAGTGGTGGAAGGTGTAGACTGCCGTAAACCAAATGCCGAGGCATATGAAGGCGAAAAGCCCCCTGAGCCACCATCCGCAGCGCGCGTGGAGCGAGTAGATGAACGCCACAAGCATATAGGCCGCATGGAGCGAGGGGAAGGCGGCAAACACGTTGGAGTTGCGCGAGTAGAGGCCGTCGAATATCGAGAGGCCCGTCATTGCGTCCCAGCGTCCGAGCCCGGCTGTCTCTCCGTGCGTTCCGGGGATGAAATCGAATCCGTGTCCCGCCACATACCACGGTGGTGCGGCGGGATGCACATAGTAGAGCGCGAATCCTATGAGGTTGACCAGGAGGAACACCAGCGAGAAACGCAGGTACACATCATACTGGCGGTCGAAATAGAGCCACACGCCAAACAGTATCGGCACGGGCACCCAGCACAGATAGAAGCATCCGGCCATGAAATCGAGCACCGTATTCTGATGTAAGGCCCACCACTCGTTAGGGGTCAGCGCCACACCCTGCACAATGATGCCGAACGCGCCCTTCTCAGCCTCGTAGAGCCCCCGTATGTCCACCGGATTGACCTCATAGTTGGGGAGGATGTTCATCCAGTCGTAGGAGATTCCAAAGACTATGAAGGGGAGCAGCGCCACGACGAGACGCCGAGTCACTGATGTGGCGAAGAGCATCGCCCCGAGGAACAGGGCTATGTAGAGATGCTCGGGCCTGAAGCCGACAAACAGTGCCGTGACCGCGAGCCACACGCACAGGCTCAGGGCTATCACCACTCCCTCGCGTGGCGAGGGGAGGTGTCTGCGCCTGTCAACGGCTTGTGTGGTCGAGCTGCCTCTTTGCATGACCTACGCGGGCAAATGCGGTTATATTGGCAAACAGGGCTATGACGCCCATGGCGGCAATCAGTATCCACTGGGCGTCAAATTCGGCGGCATCCACATTCTGGCCTACGATGCCTGTTGCGATGGCTCCGAGGGCGGTGACCACCACACGCTCGGGACGCTGCATGAATCCGATCTTACACTCCAGGCCGAGGCCCTCGGCACGGGCGCGCACGTAGCTCACCATAATCGAGCCCACCAGAGCGATGAATGTGATGAGGGCTGCTCCCACATGGCCTGTCTGGATGAAATAGAAGGCTATGCCGCCGAGAGTGAACAGCTCGCAATAGCGGTCGAGCACCGAGTCATACATGGCGCCGAATGTCGAGGCCATGTTGCCGAGACGTGCCACCTGACCGTCGAGCATATCGAAGAGCGAGAACAGTATGATGAGTGTTCCGGCCAGTGTCACCAGCGGATAGTTGAGCTCGGAGGGGGAGCCGGTATATCCGGCCCATACAAAGACGGCGGCTGCGGCGATATTGCCGAGCAGACCTATGGTCGTGACCATGTTGGGTGTGATGCCTATGCGTATCAGCAGACGCACAAAGGGGTTGATGACGCAGTATATGCCCTGCTGTAGCGCATCGCGCATTTTCTTGAATGTCGAGGGCGTTGCGGTGTCCATTGCCATATTGGATTGTGCCATTGTATTTTGCAGTTACTTAATCTTCAGATGGTTTCTTGGTACGTATTATGGAGTTGACCAGCCTTATGGCGTAAGGGTCGAATTTTGTGTTCTGATAGACGAAATTCTTCTGCAGCAGGAAATTCCAGAATATCGAGACTATGAGCGAGACGCTGAGTCGGGCGGCCGCATAATAGCCGTTGGGGCGGAATCCCATCTCCTCGAGAAAGGGGAGATGCTGCAGCAGCGTGTAGACTATCTGTGTGCCGTAGACATTGAGGCCGAGCGACCCCATCCATATTATCATATACTTTACGGCCACAGCCTTGACGGGGACTGATGATGCGTGGAATGTGAAGCGGTAGTTGATGCAGCAGTTCACCACACCTCCGGCCACAGCGCCGATGGCCGTCGAGAGCCAGGGGGCGAGGTGGCAGAACGCAAACAGCAGGAAACCGGTGCCCATGTCTATCCACGACGCTATCTGCGATGACACAGACGAGCGCAGGAAGGTGGTTACGATGTCGCCACCGTTGACGAACCGGTTTTTGAGCCTCATGAATTTTGTTAGCATTGCGTTTCCGGCGGGGAGTTTAGAGATTAGAGTTTAAAGTTTAAAGAGGAAAGTTTAGAGATTAAAGAGGAAAGATTAAAGAGGGGTCAATGGCGGTTCTTGATGCGGGTCAGCACCTCGCGGGCTATCACTGCCGATGCCTCGTTGCGGCATGGAGCAAAGGTGGGCCAGTCGTTGAAATCTATGATGGTGAATGAACCGTCGGCGCCCACCAGCGCATCTCCTCCATAGACCACTATGTCGAGGGTCTCGGCGGCATGGTTGCATGTGCGCCTGAACCCGTCGAGGTCGAATCCCTCAGGCCCGGGACCCTCGGGGGGGGAGAGCAGCGGGAAGGAGTGGTAGAAATACTGTGTCCCGGCCACACCGTAGAACTTGAGTTTCACGCCGTCGAGATGGCGGTTGATGACCGCACGCCGTATGCCGCGCAGAAAGTATTCCTGAAGCATCTCCTGAGCCTCGGCCGAGTGACGTACGTATGTCACATCCTCCTTGTGGCTGGCAAACATCTCACCCTTCTTTATCCATGCCCTCGAAATGCCCATGGCGTCGAGCCGGCTTGTGACAGACTGGTTGGTGTCTACCATGATGCTGTCGGGATAGGGGATGCCCGACCCTATCAGTATGCGTGCCATGCGCTCGCGGATGCAGTTCTCGATGCCATAGGCCGAGTTTATCACCAGCCTGCCGTTGTCCTCCATGCGCTGCAATATCTGCAGCGAACGGCGGTCGCGGCACATGTCGATAATGTTCTCCTCGTTCACGGCCCCGGCGATAAGCTGTTCCTCAGAGTACACCTTCACCTCGCAGCCGCGCTTGCGCAGTTGCTCGCATGTGAGGTTGAGTATGGCGGCATCGTTGCCTATGTGGTTGGGCGAGTACATTGCCGCCCTCATTATCGCAGCTATCTTTATCGAGGCCATGGCATTAGGGTTTCAGTCTATTCCTGTGAGGGGTCTGCCGGAGCTGCCGTGGTCTCGGTGGCATCGGGTGCCTTGGGCGCCTCCTCCTTGCGGGGCTTGGGCTCCCTGGGCTCTTTCGGCTCCTTGCGGGGCTTCTCCTTGGTGTCCTTCTCTTTCTTCTCCTTGGGCACACGGTCGCTGCCACGGTCAAAGTTCTGCTTGCGCAGAGGGTTTGCCGTGGCCTCGGCCTCGCGCTGACGGTTGCGGTATATGTCGATGGCGGCATATATGGCCTCGCGCAGCGACTGCGGGTCGGCCTCGCCCCGGCACACGATGTCGTAGGCGGTGCCGTGGTCGGGCGACGTGCGCACGTAGGGGAGTCCGGCGGTATAGTTGATGCCCCTCTCGCCCGCGAGGAGCTTGAAGGGCGTAAGCCCCTGGTCGTGATACATGGCCAGGATGCCGTCAAACTTCTTGTATGCGCCTCCGGCAAAGAAACCGTCTGCGGGATATGGCCCGAAGGCCACAAGCCGTTTCTTGTTGGCTTCGGCTATTGCCGGAGCTATTATCTCGGTCTCTTCCGAGCCGATTACGCCTCCGTCGCCTGCGTGGGGGTTGAGGCCGAGTACGGCGATGCGGGGAGAATGGATGCCGAAATCGGCCACAAGCGACCTGCCGAACGCCTCGATAGAGTCGCGCACGGCATCCTTGGTGATGCCTCCGCTGACGGCGGCAATCGGGCTGTGGATGGTCACGAGGGCCACGCGCAGGTCTTCGGAGGCCATTATCATCATGGCCTTGTCATTCTCGCCCCCGAGACGCGCCTGAAGATACTCGGTATGTCCGGGAAACTCGAAATCGTCGCCATGGATGGCATTCTTGTTGATGGGGCAGGTGACGAGCACGTCGATGAGTCCCTCGCGCAGGTCGGCCGTGGCCCGCTCGAGAGCGGCCAGGGCGGCATTGCCTCCGGCTTTGGTGGCCTCGCCGGGGGTGACGGCGGTGTCCTCAGGCACCACGTTGATTATGTAGTTGCGCGCCTGTGCAGGGTCTGCGTCGGCTGCCGACTCGATCACGGTCAGCTTCACCTCGGGCATATCCTTGACATTCTTGCGGTAGAACGAGGCTATCTTGGCCGACCCGTAGACCACCGGAGTACACATCTCGGCCATGCCGGGATTCTCCAATGCCTTGAGCAGCACCTCGTAGCTTATTCCGTTTATGTCGCCGTGGGTTATGCCCACGCGGAGTTTTCTGTTTTCCATTGTGCGTATTGCGGGTTTATTTCTGAATCGCCGCCGCGATGCGGTCGAAATTCACGCCCATGGCCTCGAGCTCCTGTATCAGGGGTTCGGGATCACCCCCTGCGTCGGCATAGTCCTGCAGCAGGTAGACCATATAGTAGACCTCTATGAAGCGGTCGTTGACCTGGAGGGTCTGGTGGAGCTGGGGTGAGAGGCTCTGATAATAGATCACATTCTGCGCATAGCGGCGTATCTCGTCGCGCAGTAGCTTGCGGGCCTTCTCGCCGGCGGCTTTGTTGCCTGTGGCGATGGCTATGCGGTCATAGACCTGAGCCATCTGCTGAGGTATCTGCACGGCATACGGCGATGCGGCTTCGGGGAGCTTCTCTTCCATGAGTGTCACCAGATTGAGCGCCTTGGCATAGCGGTCGGCCTTGAAGGCTGCCAGGGCCTCCCTGTCCTGGTCCGAGACACCTGCCGAGTCGGCCCTCTCGGCCATGACCGCCTCGTTGATGAGGGCTGTGGCCGCGTCGAGGATATACGAGCGTGTGGTGGTGACCATGCGCCTGACGGTCTCGTCGAGATATATCTGACCCGGCTCCGTCACTTTGTCAAGTCCGCCCCAGCGGAATTTCTCGGTGATGTTGCGGTATGCCTTGTCGGTGTTTACAGCGGCGATATCCCTGTCAGAGTTCTCGGGGTTGACCACCGGGGTAATCTCGTATGCCATGCCTGTCGAGCGCATATATGGCTGCAGGCCGAGATAATACTCTGAGGGCACTGTCCCGGCTATGTAGACCGGGCGGTTCCAGCCGTTGCGGATGCTGGTGGCGAGCATATCGAGCGAGAGCACCTGGCTCAGGGTCATGCCCTGATGTGCCATCGCCCCGGGGTCGTTCTCCATGTTGGCCACAATCACGGGGTCGGCCACAGCGGCCTCGGCCTCGGTGATGCGTCCGGCCTTGACAGCCTGCTGCAGGTCGACGGGGATGAACATGTTCGGATGGGCCATCATCGGCGCGCCCCAGCGGTTGTTGCTCGACGAGGGATCATAGAGCTGTCGCAGCGAGGCCGAGACCTCGGTCGGGATGGTGTCCGCATCGGTGGCGAAATAGCTGAAGTTCATGCGGTCGTAGGCATAGTCCTCGGGCTTGGCCTGCATATCTATACCTGCTGCCTCGTATGACGGATGGCGCATCTGGTTGGCATACCAGTCGGTGGTGAGGTAGCTCAGGTTGACCACACGCACGTCGGTACGGTGTCCTTCGACCTCCTGTGCATACCACAGGGGGAAGGTGTCGTTGTCGCCGTTGGTGAATATGATGGCGTTCTCGTCGAGCGAGTCGAGGTAGTTCATGCCGAAGTCACGGGTGGTGTATCGGCCCGAGCGGTCATGGTCATCCCATGTCTGCGACACCATCTGCAGTGGGACGGCGATACCGACTATGAGGGCGATGGCCACGGGCACCCACTTGGCTGCTCCCTTGGCCTCGGGCTTCTCAGCCTCGGAGGCACCCTTGGGGCCCTTCTTTGCCTTGGGGGCCATCCATGCGCTGATGATGCTCCACAGCGCGGCCACACCGATACCGATCCAGATGGCGAAGGCATAGAATGAACCAGCAAAGGCATAGTCCCTCTCGCGGGGCTGCCCCGGAGTCTGGTTGAGATAGAGCACGATGGCGATGCCGGTCATGAAGAAGAGGAAGAACACTACCCAGAACTGCTCTATACCCCTCTGCGGATTGATGTCCCTCTTGGCCAGAGCCTGCCACAGCAGACCGATGACACCGAGTATCAGCGGGAGCATATAGAACACATTGTGTCCCGGATTACCCTCTCCCTCGCTCCATGGCATCAGCGACTGGTCGCCCAGGCGGGGATTGTCTATGAACGGGATTCCCGATATCCAGTTGCCGTGGTTGACCTCGCCGTTGCCCTGGATGTCATTCTGGCGTCCGGCAAAGTTCCACATGAAATATCTCCAGTACATGTGGTTGAGCTGGTAGATGAGGAAGAACCTCATGTTCTCGCCCTGTGTCGGGATGATGCGGTCGGTGTATTGCAGCACCTCGCCGTCGGGTGTGACATATTGTGTGGCACGCACCGGCTTGCCTTGCAGACCTCCTATCCAGTCTGAATAAGACTGTGTATGTGTGCCGCTGTATATGCGCGGGAAGAGCATGTTGAGCTCGGGGGTCATCTTGTATTCCTTCTTATATCCGGTCAGCTTATATCTGTCCGGGTCGTCGGGCGATGTCTTGACCTCCTTGGCGTAGATGGCCTTGCCCTCTTCATAGACAGGTGATGTGGTGCCGGTGTTCATGTCTGCCTCATAGACTACGGTCGAATTGTTAGTCTGGCCGTAGAAGAGGGGCCGCTCGCCATACTGCTCGCGGTTGAGGTATGACGCCAGCGAGAATACATTGTCGGGGGCGTTCTGGTTCATCGGTGGATTGGCCGACGAGCGGATCAGCAGCAGCGCGTAGCTCGAATATCCCACGAAGATGACAAGGATGCTTGTCACCACCAGGTTGAGGATGCGCACAGGCAGTCTGGCGCCCAGCCACAGGTAACAGGCCACGGCGGTGAGTATCACCACAGGGATGATGAGGCTGTCGCCGATGAAGGGGATGCCCGAGAAGAGTATGGTCAGCAGCACACTCCAGCGTATGGCCCTGACAGAGCGCTGCAGATACAGCTCCCTCATGGCCCAGATGAATGTGGCTACCGCAAGGATGGCATATACGAGCACGCCGCCGTTGTATGGCATGTGCAGGGTGTTGACGCAGAACAGCTCGAAATACTGTGCTACCTCGATAAATCCCGGCACGAGGCCATAGAGGATGAGGCCGACCACGACAGCCGACACACCGAGTGTGATGAGCGAGCCGGTCGCGGTTGAGTTCTTGGTCAGGCGGTAGTAGATGACAAGACCTATCGCGGGGATACACAGCAGGTTCAGCAGGTGCACGGCGATAGAGATGCCTATCACATAGGCTATGAGTATCAGGTACTTGTCCGAGTGGGGCTGGTCGGCACGGTTCTCCCACTTGAGGATGAGCCAGAACACCAGAGCCGTACAGAACGACGAGAAGGCATATACCTCGCCCTCGACAGCCGAAAACCAGAATGTGTCGCTCCATGTGTATGCAAGCGCGCCGCAGAGGCCCGAACCGAAGATGACGAGCATCTTGACGAGGGGTATCTCGGTGGCGTCATCCCTGACTATTAGACGTCTGACCAGATGGGTCACCGTCCAGAAAAGCAGGAGTATGGTTGCCGCCGACAGCAACGCCGACATGATGTTGACCATCAGCGCTACCTTGGATATGTCGCCGAAAGCGAAATTGACAAAGAATCTCGCGGCAAGCATGAAGATAGGGTTGCCCGGCGGATGGCCGACCTCAAGTTTGTAGCCCTGTGATATGAACTCCGGGCAGTCCCAGAAGCTCGCTGTCGGCTCGAGGGTGAGCAGGTAGGTCACTGCAGCGACCACAAAACACACCCAGCCGAGGATATTGTTGTAGAGATTGTATTTTTTCATTGGGAGGGATAGATGTAGTTGTTCTAGTTCAACTAGAACAACTATACTCGAGATTTTTAGTAGAACTTGATGATACCCATTGCCTTGCGTACCTCGGCCAGTGTTGCGGAGGCGCGCTCGCGCGCACGCTCGGCACCACGGCGTACCACGCGGCCCAGGTATTCGTCGTCATTGCGGATGTCAAGATACCGCTCGCGTATCGGGGTGGTCACCTTGAGTATATCCTCGGCAAGCTGCTTCTTGAGGTCGCCATAGCGTATCGAGCAGTCTGCGTATGCGTCGCGATACTGCTGCACCAGTTCGGGGCCCGATGTGAGGGCCATCAGTGTGAGCAGGTTCTCGACAGGCTGTGACACGGGCTGGTTGGGTTCCTTGGGGCCCTCGTCAGTCACGGCACGCATCACCTTCTTGCGCAGGGTCTTCTCGTCGTCGACAAGATAGATGCAGTTTCCCTCGCTCTTACCCATCTTGCCGGAACCGTCCAGACCGGGCACCTTGACGGGTGCGCCACCGAAATTGAAATTCTCCGGCTCGGGGAACAGGTCTACGCCGTAGAACGAGTTGAATCTGCGCGCAAAGCGGCGTGTCAGCTCGAGATGCTGCTCCTGGTCCTTGCCGACAGGCACTTTATGGGCCTTCTGTATGAGGATGTCGACTGCCATCAGGGTGGGGTAGGTGAGAAGTCCGGCGTTGACACGCTTGTTTGTCTCGGCACCGATAATCTGGCGTTCGATGTCGGCCGAGTCGTCGGTGATGCCGAGCTGCTTGCGTGCCTTGTCCTTGAACGAGGCCGTGCGCATCAGCTCGCCGATGCCCACATGCATGTTGAGGAGCAGGTACATCTCCGGGATTTCGGGGACATCACTTTGCACGAATATGGTAGCCTTCTCGGGATCTACGCCTGCGGCCAGATACTCGGCCAGTATGTTGCGCACGTTTTCGTGCAGCGCCTTGGGGTCGGGCGCTGTCGTGAGCGCGTGGAGGTCGGCTATGAAATAGAGGCAGTCATAATCGTCCTGCATCTTAACGAATTTGCTGAGGGCGCCATAATAATTGCCCAGGTGCAGATTGCCTGTGGCGCGTATGCCCGAAAGCACAATCTCTTTATCGTTCATATAATGGATGTGATATGTCTAATTGGTCGGTAAAAGAGCCTGATATACGTTTAACGCGCAAAGTTACAAAAAATTTCCCGACCGCGCCCCCTATCCCCCCTGTCAAATTGCCCCGAGAGAGGCAATAAGCGGCTTTATGATGTGAAAAAGTTGAAAAATGTCTGTTTATGTCAGGCGTATGTGCTTAGAAAACGGGGCCGGAGGCCGAGGTGATGCGGTCGCCGGGCAGGGGGGCAAAAGGCGCGCAGATATAGAGGCCGGGATATGAGGCGGGGAGCCTGCGCACGGTGTATGTTTTGCCCTCGATGCGGGTGACTGTATTATGCATGGGACGCGCTGTCAGGAATATCCCGTTGCCGAGGTCGATACAGGTACCTTCCCCGAAGACCGGGATTTCAGGGAACCCGGCAGGCACGACGAGCAGCATCCTTCCCTTCGGGTCGAGGCGCGACAGGACCTCGTTGCTCCAGCGGTCGTAGGCCGGGAAGAGACCTTTGACGCGCCCGAACGTCCACCATGGCAACCGCGAACGCGGGGTGACGTCGTAGCGCACCATCCCGTCCGGGCTCTTCTCATAGAGTGTGAGAATCTGTGCCGCCTCGCGATTGGCGCGCAACTGCAGCGCGCATACTCCCACGGTCTGTGCTGTCATCAGCAGCAACAACGCACCCAGGGCCGAGAGCAGTGGCCTGCCCATGTCCCGCCGGGGAAACGTCTCGCTCGCGATACCCGCAAGCGCCACGAGCGCGAATACCTGCGCAAACCACCCGGAGCGTCCGACGATGCCCGAATAACCGCTTATCGACATGGATATGAGTGATGCCGAGGCGAATACAATCCACGGCGTGCGGCACAGGGCCAGCAGTCCGCGGCGGTTCTTCGCGAGCATCCATACAAGAGCCGCGCAAAGCACCAGGGCGAGCAAGTCGGATTTCAGCAACAGCAGCCACAGCGGGTCGTCGGGGATGGCAGAGGCCGTGGCCCGGTGCAATATGGCAGGGCTGACGGTGAACACGCCTCCGGCCATCATGCAGGACATCAGTGCGCGGTTAATGTGCGGCATTGTCCTGAGGGCGTCGCGACACGTCAGGCACCAGAGCGCAAGCCCGAGCGCCACGGGGAGGCCGCAGCCTTCGTGCCCCTGTCCGATGAAGAACATCACGGGTGCCGTCAGCAGCCACCACCGTGAGGCGAGCGGTGTCCTGAAGACAATCCACAGCGCACCGAGCATCAGTGCCGACGGCCACACATAGTTGAACTGAACCACCAGTAATTGCTGTCCCACCACGGCAGCAACGCAAAAAGCAATATCGCGGCGAGGGATGCCCATCCCCTGCCGTGACACCACACCCGCGTCCAGGCTATGGCCAGCAGATAGAGGGCCGAGACAGCCGCTCCGCAAAGGAAGGCCAGCAGCCAGCGTGGCATGAAGTTCATGAAGAGGATGTTGAGGCTGTCGGCCGCGCGTCCGTTGATGCTGAGCCAGCATCCCGCTATATGCGTCGGCAGCCTCAGCAGGGCCGGGCTGTGGGTCTCTATCCATTCTCCGTTGCTGACATAATAATTCAGGTCGTCACCCATGTAGGGGCGTGTGCCGTACATGAGGAGATAGCATATCCCTGTCGTGATGACGAACAGGATGAGCACTGTGAGCGGCAGATTGAATCCGTGGCGGTGTCGCATGTGTTTATCTCTCCATTTCTCTGAGCAGGCGCGTGCAGATGCGCTCGTGGCGGCGGTTGAGCCATATCATCACGCCATTGAACAGGGTGAGCTCGATGACGAAATATATCCAGGGCTGTCCTATGAGAAGGGTGACGAACAGGAATATGGTACGCCAGTTGAAGGTGAGGAAGTTCTCCCATTTGCACAGCGGGCGGCTTGCGTCCAGGAATTTCCGTCGGAACTCGGCCGGGATGCCGTCGGGCCACCGCCGGGCCACCTCGCGGCGCAGGCGCTGCATGGCCGGGGTCTCGGCCTCCTGGCTGCGGGTGTAGCCGAGATAGCACACCGCGACGAGCTTGCGGAAGAAATTCCCGCTCCAGGTCAGTGACTTGTCTTTCTCCTCGAGCTGGTCTGACGAGTCGAGCTCGCTCCCGGCGCGTCCCTTGAGGAAGAACAGGTGCATCTGGCGGTAATAGTCGGCGAGGGCGGCCTGCTTGCCGTGACAGATTCCGGCAGTCACCGCGAGGGCCCAGATGATCCACGGATGCAGACCCACCACCCCTCCGCCGTGCACTGTGCGCAGACAGATGGCTATGTAGATGGCGGCAAACCAGAAATCGCCCGACACGCCGTCGAGTATGCGGCCCAGACGCGAATACTGGCCTGTGAGGCGTGCGAGCTGGCCGTCCGCGCTGTCGAACGAGTTGGCCCACATCAGCAGCAACATACCTATGATATTGACCCACAGTGCGGTTGGATAGAAGCAGATTCCGGCCCCAACGCCTATGAATATAGAAGCGATGGTCACGGCATTGGGGCTGATGCCGAGCCGCCTGAACAGACAGGCCCAGGCAAAGCCGATGGGACGGTAGAAGGCCAGGTCGATATGCTCCTCGGTGTCGAGGCTCTTGAGCGAGTCGCGATACTGCTGGCGCAGCGACCGCCGTGCGGGCTTTTCGCCGTTTACCTCCCTGAGGAATGCTTCGGCCTCACTGCGGTCGTGGGTGCAGTCGACATCGAGAGCCTTGCTCATCTCGAATACCTTGACTCTCAGCGGGGTCTCGGCGGCGAGTATGCGCTGGAAATCGCTCAATGATTTCGGGTATTCCTCGCGCGCTGCCACCGTGCGCATGGCTTCGGATGTGAGTCCGTAGATTCCGGCCGAGACGATGGCTCCCTCGGCAAACGGCTCGCCGCCATAGCGGTAGTCTGTCACCTCGGTGCCGTCCTCACCGAGCCTTGCATACAGCGGGCTCTCGTCGTCGATATATCGTGTCAGGGCCATGCACACCTCGCCGTCGGGCATCTCTTTTACGGTCTTGATGAATTTGCCGAATTCGGCGGTCGGGAATATGGCGTCGACGGTCATGGCGATAAACCGCCCCTCTATCCCCTCTGCGGCAAGCCGCAGGGAGGTATATGAGTTGTCTGACACTATAGGCTTTATCACAAGTGGGGCGCCCCCCTTGCGGAGCTCCTCGAGATAGGACACCAGGCCCTCCATGCGCGAGTTGGCCACGATGTGGATGCTCTCGCAGTCACCGGTGGCCGTGAGCACCTCTATGAGACGCCCTATCATCGGCCTCCCCATCACGGGCACCAGTGGCTTGGGCGTGTCGATGCCCTCTTTGGCGAACCGCGAGCCAAGACCCGCGGCAAGTATGACGTAATTCATATATTGGCGTGTTGAAAGTGACAAAATTAATAAATATCCTTAATATAAACGGAAAAAGCATCCCCTTTTCCTCGGATTAACCCGATTTTCATTAACTTTGCATTCATAATTGCCAATCACAATCACATGAAACCGACTAACTTATTAGCCCTCGGCGCCATTATGACAACATCCATATTTGCCGGTTGCGGCTCACATTCAGAAAAACTCAGCTATCCCGCAGCTCCGCAGGACGGCACTGTCGACACAGTGTTCGGGATGGAGGTCATCGACACTTACCGTCCCCTCGAGAACGACACGTCGGCAGAGACGGCGCGCTGGGTCGAGGCCGAGAATGCCCTGACTCAGGAGTATCTCTCAAAGATTCCTTACCGCGACAGGATACGCGAGCGCCTCACCGGACTGAGCGACTATGTGAAGCGCGGTCTCCCCTGGCGTGGCGAGGACGGACGCTGGTATTTCTTCGAGAACGACGGCCTGCGCAACCAGTCGGTGCTGTATCGCGCCAAGGATGCCGCGGGCACTGACCGTGAGGTGTTCCTCGACCCCAACACCCTCAGCGATGACGGCACGGTGGCCCTGACAGGCGTATATCAGTCCAAGGACGGACGCCACACTGCATATACCATCTCGCGCTCGGGCTCGGACTGGACCGAGATCTACGTGATGGACACCGAGACCGGCGAGCTGACGGGCGACCACATCGAGTGGGCCAAGTTCACGGGTGCCTCGTGGGACGGCGACGGATTCTATTACAGCGCATATCCCCGTCCCGAGGCCGGCAAGGAATACTCTCATGCCAACGAGAACCATATCGTCTATTATCACAAGTTAGGCACTCCGCAGAGCGCCGACGTGATAGCGTTCTCAGACCCCTCGCAGCCGCTGCATTTCCATACGGCCGGGGTTGCCGAGAGCGAGCCCGTGACCTTCGTCTCGATAGGTGGCGAGGGGATAGGCGAGGCCCTGAAGGTCAAGAAAAACGGCGTATGGGTGGATATGGTCAAGGACCAGGACTACACCAACGGTGTCATCGACGTCATCGGCGGCAAGGCATACATACTCACCTCGTACGGCGCACCCAAGAATCGCATAATGGTGGCCGACATCAACGGCAATCCCTCGCGCGAGGCATGGATCGAGCTTGTGCCCGAGGCCGACGCTGTGCTGACCGGGGCGCAGTTCTCGGGCGACAACCTCTACCTGACCTACGAGAAGGATGCCGCATCGAAGATAGAGATATGGAGCCGCGACGGCAAGAAGCTCTCGGACATCGCCCTCCCCGGCTATGGCGACGTGAGCTTGTCGCTCTCGCGCAAGCATCCCGAGGATGTCTTCTATGCCTTCACCTCGTTCAACTCACCCTCGGCCATCTACTCGTATAATCCCGCCACCGGCGAGAGCGTCAGGATATTCGAGCCCGAGGTCAAGGGCATCAATCTCGACGACTATGTCACCGAGCAGGTGTTCTATCCTTCGGCCGACGGCACAAAGATACCCATGTTCCTGACATACAAGAAGGGCCTGAAGCGCGACGGCAACAATCCCGTCTACCTCTACGGCTACGGTGGCTTCAATATCTCGCTTACACCGGGCTTCTCACCCTATCGCATGTTCATGCTCGACAACGGCGTCATCTATGCGCAGACCAACCTGCGCGGCGGCTCTGAGTATGGCGAGGAGTGGCACCAGGCCGGAACAAAGATGAACAAGCTCAACGTGTTCAACGATTTCATCGCCGCAGCCGAGTGGCTTGTCAAGGAGAACTGGACCAATCCCGGATTCATCACCATCGAGGGTGGCAGCAACGGCGGTCTGCTCGTCGGCGCCACCGTCAACATGCGTCCCGACCTGTTCAAGGTCGCCTTCCCCCGCGTCGGTGTGATGGACATGATGCGCTATCACCTCTTCACCATCGGCTGGAACTGGGCGTCGGACTACGGCACCTCGGCAGACTCGCCCGAGATGGCACGCTATCTGCTCGACTATTCGCCGCTGCACAACATCAGCAACGACGGCACAACCTATCCCGCCATCATGGTCACTACAGCCGACCATGACGACCGTGTGGTTCCGGCCCACTCGTTCAAATATGCCGCCACGCTTCAGGCAGCCGATACGGGCGACGCTCCCAAGCTGATACGCATCGACTCGAAGGCCGGACACGGTGCCGGAAAACCTGTCGCCAAGGTGATTGACGAGTACACCGACATCTATTCGTTCATGTTTTACAATCTCGGCATCACGCCGGAGTTCCCCGAGGAGGACAAGTAAAGTTGAACCGTATCCTATTGCCGCTTGCCGCGGCACTCTCGCTCCTGTTGCAGGGGTGTTTCTTCACAGGCGTAGAGTCTACCCCCAAGATTACGGCGGGTGACGTGCGCCGTGAGGAGACACCCCTCACCCGCGAGGACACCTTCCTGACCTCGGTTGCCGATGCTCCTCCGGCCACATGGCGCCCGGGCAAGGAGTTTGTGGTGACCGATCCGCGCATATCGCGTGTGTTCGACATCGACGATGCCGCGGGCGAGGCCCTGGCAGGACGCACCATCAGGTTCGCCGGGATGTCCGAGTCTGCCGGAGTGACCGGGTCCGGGGTCACCGACATACTCTTCACGTCGCCCTCGGGCGAGGCGCTGGTCTACCGTGTCAACCGTCCGTTGGCGCGTCTGGCCGACGAGAAATCCCTCTCCGTCCCCTTCACTATCCAGTGCGACATGGCCGAGGCTGCCGACCGGGCGATGAGGGGGCTCAAGGTCTATACCCTCACCGGGGTATGGCGTGACCCGGCCGACAATCCCGTCCGCGGACTCAAATTTGTCCCTGTCACCATCGACTCTGTGTCGACAGGCAACGCCCTGTTCCCGCTCAAGGTTGCCTTCACGGACGCCAACGGCCATATCGGATGCCTGTTCATCTATCCGGGCGCCAAGGATTCGGCACCCCGCACATTCGGTTCTGTGTTCTCGTTCGGCGACCCGCGCAAGCGCTATCCCTCCATCTCAGACGAGAACTGGGAGCTTATAACCCGCGGGCGTGTCACGCAGGGCATGACCACCCTCGAGTGTCGCCTTGCCCTCGGCAATCCCAAGGAGGTCAACCGCGGTGCCACACAGAGCTACCTCCGCGAGACATGGAGCTATGAGAATGGCCGCTACCTCCTCTTCGAAGACGGCCTCCTCAAGACCATCCGCTGACCCCCCCACACCGGGTGCCCCGACCACCATCACCAGCCGCTTTGCGGCTGGTGGTTTTATTTCATCGACTGCATTTCGACGAGGCGGGTGTAGTAGCCGTTGCGGGCGAGGAGCTCGTCGTGGGTGCCGCGCTCGACGATGCGCCCCTCGTGGAGCACGCATATCATCGAGGCATTCTTGATGGTGGAGAGACGGTGGGCGATGACCAGGGTGGTGCGGTCGCGCATCAGGGTCTCCAGCGCCTCCTGTACCAGTTTCTCGCTCTCCGAGTCGAGGGCCGAGGTGGCCTCGTCGAGTATCAGAACGGGGGGATTCTTGAGTATGGCGCGTGCTATCGAGATGCGCTGGCGCTGTCCTCCCGACAGGCGGCATCCGCGGTCACCGATTACGGTGTCGTAGCCGTCCTCGGTCGCCGTGATGAAATCGTGGGCATTGGCTATCTTGGCAGCCTCGATGACCTCTTCCATCGTGGCAGACGGCACACCGAAGGCTATATTGTTGAATATGGTGTCGTTGAAGAGTATGGCCTCCTGATTGACGTTGCCCATTATCGAGCGCAGGTCATGCACCTTGAGGTCGCGCACATCTATGCCGTCGATGGTTATCTTGCCTTTGTCGACGTCATAGAACCTCGGGAGCAGGTCTGCCAGGGTCGATTTGCCCGAGCCGCTCTGTCCCACAAGGGCCACGGTGGCGCCGGGCTCTATGCAGAGCGATATGTCCTCGACGACCTTCTGGTCGGGTGTGTAGCCGAATGTCACATCGTGATACTCTATCTCGCCCCTCAGCTCGGGCAGTCGGCGCGGATGCTCGGGATCCTGTATGGGATTGGTGGCCGATAGGATGGCGTCGACACGCTCCATCGAGGCGAGGCCTTTCTGTATCGAGTACATGGCTTTGGAGAGGTCCTTGGCGGGGTTGATGATCGAGTAGAACACCACAAGATAGTAGATGAACGATGCGGCGTTCATCGACGAGGTACCCGAGAGTATCAGCGTGCCGCCGAACGAGAGCACGATGGCTATGGTGGCGGTGCCAAGAAACTCGCTCATGGGATGTGCCAGCGACTGGCGGCGCTGCACCGAGCAGGTGATGCGGTAGAATCGCTGGTTGGCCTCGTGAAAACGGTCCATCACCTTAGGCTCGGCATTGAATGCCTTGATGATGCGCAGGCCACCTAAAGTCTCTTCTATCAGGCTCATGAGGGTGCCCCATTGCTGCTGTCCCTCGAGCGAGGCGCGTTTCAGCTTCTTGCCCACGCGGCCCATCACGGTTCCGGCGACGGGGAGCAGTATCAGCACGAATAGGGTGAGTTTCCATGATATGATTATCATCATCACCAGACATACTATTATCATGATGGGGTTCTTGAACAGCATGTCGAGCGACGCCATGATCGAGTTCTCGATTTCGGCGACATCGCCTGTCATTCGGGCCATCACGTCGCCCTTGCGCTCGTTGGTGAAATAGGAGATTGGAAGCCTCACTATCTTGTCATACACATAGTTGCGTATGTCGCGCACGATGCCTGCCCTCATCGGGATGATGAAATAGTTGCTCAGGTATGTGGTGCCTGTCTTCAGCCCGGTCATCACCACGAGCAGCGCGGCCAGGGCGGTAAGGGTCCCGACAGGGCCCCACTCGGCTATCCGTTCCTGTGTGAACCAGTAGAAGTTGTTGATGCACACATCCTTGAGCGACGCGCTCCCCAACGGCATATAGGCATACACCCCCTCGCGCACCTTGAACAGCATCTCCAGGATGGGTATGATGAGGGCGAATGAGAACAGCGTCAGGAACGCCGCCAGGAAATTGAATATGATATTTAGCGCGAGGTATTTCTTGTAGGGGGGCACAAACCTCGCCAGCAGTTGCCAGAGTTCTTTCAAGGTGGAGGGGGTATAAGGTTATAAGGTTATGGGGTCTTATAAGATGTATAAGACTTATAAGACATATAAAATTTATCTCGTCATATGCAATAGGCCGCTACAACCCTCAAAAGCCCACGCCGACGGGGTCGGTGCAGGCTTTGGATATTGTCTTGACCGCGGGGGCTTATTCGCCTGCCTCGGCGGGGGCTGCAGGTGCGGGGGCCGGAGTCTCGGCTGCGGGAGCGGCGGGAGCTGCAGGTGTATTGAAATCACCGGGGACTGTCTGCTCTGTGGGAGCGGTGGCCTTGACGCGCGAGCCTACGGTGATTGCCTGGGGCATGCAGAAGGTCGAGAGCACTGCGAGGACGCAGATGATGCCGGCCAGAGCCCAGGTGAGTTTCTCGATAAAGCTATTGGTGCGGCGCACACCCATGATCTGGTTTGAACCTGCGAACGAGGATGAGAGACCGCCACCCTTTGATTTCTGGACGAGCACCACGCAGATGAGGAGCACGGCGCAGATAAGGGTCAGGATTATGAGTACAACGTACATGATTTATGTTATAGATGATTGATTATTAATGGTTTTGATGGCCTTTGACCAGCATGAGCTTGGCAAGAAAGCGTAATTGGTCTGCAAAGTAAGCACTTTTTTTTGGATTATTCAAACTTAGAGTGTGAATAATTTCAAAAGCCTTGTCATATCGTTTCTGCCGTATGTATATCTTTGCCAGGCTCTCGGAGAGCGACGAGTCGTCTGCGACGGGCTTGTGGGGTGTCTCGTGCACCACCGGCTCGGGCTCGTGCAGCGGTTCGGCGGGGGGGATGGTCTCTTCGTCGGGCCCTCCGGCCAGGAATGCGTCAATGAGGGCATCCTGACCCGGATTCTTGCTCGCGGTGCCGGGCGATGGGGTGGGGGGCACCTGTCCCTCCTCCTGCTCGAGCAGTGATGTGTAGTCGGGGGGTACAGGATTGAATATCAGCCGCTCCAGCAGGGCATCCTGTGCCGGGTCTGAGCTGCCGTAGGTCTCGAGGAATTTGGTGATGGCGTCGTCGGTGGTCACCGTGGTCTGCTCGGGGGGATAGAACTCCCTGAGCCGGTCGGCCTCGGGCGACCCGCTCAGGAACAATGACGCCGGGTCGGGAGTGTTGAGCGCTATCCGGCGCATCAGCATGTGGCGTGTCTGCGGGTCGGTGACATACCCCTCGCGCCGCAGTGCCTCCACCGCCGGGAGGGTGAAGAACGGATACAGGCGCGCGGCCTCGGCGACATCCTCCTCGGCAAGCGGGGCGGCGGGGTCGGCGAGCGACGACATAAGGCGTTCCAACAGTTCTGTCATGGTGCGGTCTACCAGTTTCCGAGGGTTGCGTTGAATATTAGGTCTACGAGCTCGCCTGTAATCTCCTCGCAGAGCTGGTCCTGCACGTCGGAGAGCATTTCGGACGAGTCGAAATCGCGGTATGCGCTGAAAGTCTGGTCTATATCCTTCCCCTCCTGCTTGTTGTCGGTATACCGCACCCTCACCTGTATGGTAAGTCGCGTACGCGAGGCGTATGCATCCTCGGTCACGGCCTGTGGCGACAGGCTGTAGCCGGTTATCTCCCCCTCGAGCTGCAGGTCGCTGCCCGAGTCGACGGTGCGCAGACGTGTGTTCGAATCCACATAGTCGAGCAGCTTGTTCTCGAACATCTGTTGCAGCGGGGGGTACACCAGCGCGGCCCGGATGGGAAACTCCGAGATATGTATGGTGCGGTAGACGTTATAGTCGATGGCCGAGCCGTTGAGAGTGAACCGCGGTATGCATCCTCCGAGGCACAACAGGAGGGACACAATGACGGTGCGGAATAGAAATGAGGCTTTCATCAGCACAAAATTACGATTTTCTTGACGAACTGCCAAATTTTCACTAACTTTGCTATTTGAATTTACATTCCTTGTCAGATAACTCCTCAAGACACGATATGATTGAATCTCCTTACCGGCGCGGGGCCGATGACGGCCTGCGTTTCGGGCTCTATCTCGGGGTGATGTTCTTCGCCTCGATTTTCTCAACCTCTTTCCCCCTCCTCTCGCTGCTCTCGCTGGCCATGATAGTGGCCGTGCCGGGAGTGGTCTATGCCATGATGCGCCGCTATGAGCGCAGTCTTGGTCCGGCAGCCTCGTTTGCCATGCTGTGGATGCAGGGTGTGGTCATCTTCTTCTGCGGCATGCTTGTGGCCGGGGCAGCCCTCACCGTCTATATGCGGTGGATCGAGCCCGGCTATCTGGCCGGTCAGCTTGCGGCCCTGGCGGCTCTCGAAGGCACCATGCCCGGCACCTTTGTCGACGAGGCGGCCTCCGTGGCGGCAGAGATGATAGAGGCCCGCTTCATACCCTCGGCAGTCTCGGTGGTGGTCGAGCTCATCATGCTCTCCATAGTCACCGGGTCGGCCCTTACCGTCTGCCTGAGCGCCCTGATGTCGCTGCGCAGGCGCAAGACCAATCTGAAAACACTGTAAAAGCAAACTGAACAGGATGGATATCTCAGTAGTCATACCCCTCTACAACGAGGCCGAGTCGCTCCCCGAGCTGGCCGCATGGATAGAACGGGTGATGAAGGAACATGATTTCTCGTATGAGGTCATCTTTGTCGACGACGGCTCGACCGACGGCTCGTGGGAGGTGATACGCACCCTCACCGCCTCGAACCACTCTATGAAGGGGGTGAGCTTCAGGCGCAACTATGGCAAGTCGCCCGCGCTCAATACCGGATTCGGCATGGCGCAGGGGGATGTCGTCATAACCATGGACGCCGACCTCCAGGACTCGCCCGACGAGATTCCCGAGCTCTACCGCATGATAGTGCGCGACGGCTATGACCTCGTGTCGGGATGGAAGAAGAAGCGCTACGACCCCCTGTCGAAGACTATCCCCACCAAGCTCTTCAACGCCACCGCACGCAAGGTGAGCGGCATCACCAACCTCCACGACTTCAACTGCGGCCTCAAGGCATACCGCCTCGAGGTTGTGAAGCATATCGAGGTCTACGGCGACATGCACCGCTACATACCCTATCTGGCCAAGAATGCCGGATTCGACAGGATAGGCGAGAAGGTCGTTCAGCACCAGGCCCGCAAATACGGTGTGACCAAGTTCGGCCTCGACCGATTCATCAACGGATACCTTGACCTGGCCACGCTGTGGTTCACTGGCAAGTTCGGCGCAAAGCCGATGCATTTCTTCGGGCTACTGGGCTCGCTCATGTTCCTCATCGGCTTCATAGCCGTCATGGTGGTGGGATTCGGCAAGCTCTATGCCATGTATGCGGGACACGCCTACAGGCTCGTCACCGACTCACCCTATTTCTACCTGTCACTGACCATGATGGTGCTGGGCTCGATGCTGTTCCTCACGGGATTCCTCGGCGAGCTGATAGTGCGCAATGCCCCCGGCCGCAACCATTATGAAATAAAAGAGAAACTATGACATCAGACATACTCCCCCAATTCTACTCGCTGGTCAGGAACCGCTATTCGTGCCGCGAGTATTCAGACCGCCCTGTCAGCGACGAGACCCTGATGGCCGTGCTCGACATGGCGCGTCTCGCCCCCTCGGCCTGCAACCGTCAGCCGTGGATGTTCCTCATTGCCGACGGCGATGACGAGCGTCAGGCCATTCTTGACAGCTATAAACGCGACTGGATACGCTCTGCCCCGCGTTTCATCATCGCCCTGGGCGACCATTCGGCCGCATGGCACCGTCCCGAGGACGGCAAGGACCATACCGATGTGGATGTCTCGATAGCCGTCGAGCATATCTGCCTTGCCGCCACCGCCCTCGACCTCGGCACCTGCTGGGTATGCAATTTCGACCCCGCCGTAATCCGCAAGAGCTTCAACCTCCCCGACCATCTCGAGCCTGTGGCCATAATCCCGATAGGGTATCCGGCCAAGCCCGATGCCGTCCCGGCCAAGACCCGCAAGAGCCTTGACGAAATCGTGCGCAAAGGCAAGTTCTGAACCGCATGAGACGTCTGCTGCTCATACCGCTTGCCGCGCTTGTCCTCGAGGGGTGCAACTCTGTGGGATGTACCGACAACCAGAATTCCATACCTCTGGCCGGATTCTACTCGATGGCCACGTTCGAGTCCATATCGCTCGACTCGCTCGCCATCGGCGGGGTAGGGGCTCCGGGCGACTCGCTGCTCCAGGGGCCGTTCGACCGCCGCTCGCAGGTCTACCTGCCTTTGCGGTCGTCGCAGCCCGAGACCGAGTTCTGCATCTCGTACAGGCAGAAGGCGCTCGACCGTCCCGAGCTCAACGACACGCTGCGGTTCACATATACCGCCATCCCGTTTTTCGCATCCGAGGACTGCGGCGCCATGTTCCACTACCGCATCACGCGCCTCTCGTACACCCGTCACCTCATCGACTCGGTGGGGCTGCTCGACTCGACCATAACCAATGTCGAGCGCGAGACGGTGCGCATATATTTCCGCACATCAGAGCCAGACGATGACACACAGCAATAGCCATATCACATCGCTCCGCGTCTTCGTCGTGATGCTGCTCGTGTCGGTCGCGCTCTGCGCCACGGCCCAGCGTCGCGTCACCCCCGTGGTGCCCCGCGAGCCCGGTCAGGTCCAGACCCCGGTCAAGGAGCAGCCCATCGACCGCTCGCGCCTGGTCACCACCACCGACGCGCAGGGCAACACTGTCACCGTCGACACCGTGACGGGCCGTGAGTTCATAGACTCGGCGCTCATCCAGGGCCCTCCCCCCATGGAGTACCCCCTCATCTACCAGGCATCTGCCGGAGTCAACCTCTGGGATCCGTTGATGCGTGTATTCGGCCAGAAATACGGCCTCGGCGACGTATGGGTCGAACTGAACATGCACAACCGCTATATGCCCCTGTTCGTGGCCGGAGTCGGCAACTGCAACGACACCCCCGCCAACAAGAACTACACGTTCAAGACAGGAATCTCGCCATATTTCAAGATAGGGGCCTCGTATAACTTCCTCTACAACTCCAATCCCGACTACAAGCTCATGGGGGGACTGCGCTACGGCATAGGCTTCACCCGCTGGAGTGTCACCGATGTCACCGTCGACGAGGGATACTGGGGCACCCCGGCCCACTACGAACTCGACGGCATCAACAGCACTACAGGATATATAGAGGTGGTGTTCGGCATCCGCGTCAAGCTGTGGCGATGGCTCTCGGCGGGGTGGAATATCATCTACCATTCGGTGCTCCACGACAGCTCGTCGCCCCACGGACAGCCGATGTATATACCCGGCTACGGCATGCGCAAGGGAGCCGTGACCGGAAATTTCTCACTTGTCTATACAATTCCGATAAACAAAAAGAACACGCCCGAGGTTGATAAGTTATAGAAACACTCCATTCACCCTCACCGTTTCACATCTATGATTGAACGCATCGTAATCATCGACAAAGTCGACCCCGTCAGCTTTTACGGCGTCAACAACAGCAATATGCAGCTCATCCGCAACCTGTATCCCAAGTTGAGGATGGCAGCCAGGGGGTCGGTCATCAAGGTCATTGGCGACGATGCCGAGACCGCCGATTTCGAGGCAAAGGTAAAGGAGCTCGAGGAATACTGCTCGCGCTTCAACAAGCTCACCGAGGATGTCATACTCGACATCGTGAAGGGGAAGGCTCCCGCACAGCCCCATCACGACGACGTAATCATCTACGGCATCAACGGCAAGCCCATCTCACCCCGCAATACCAACCAGGCCCTGCTGGTCAAGGCCTTCAACGAGAACGACCTCACATTTGCCCTCGGCCCCGCCGGAACTGGCAAGACCTATATCGCCATAGCCCTCGCCGTCAAGGCGCTCAAGAACCGCGAGGTGCGCAAGATCATACTCTCGCGCCCCGCTGTCGAGGCCGGAGAGAAGCTCGGATTCCTTCCGGGCGACATGAAAGACAAGATTGACCCGTATCTGCAGCCTCTATATGATGCCCTTGAGGACATGATTCCCTCGGTCAAGCTCAAGGAGTACATGGAGACCAACGTCATACAGATAGCCCCCCTCGCCTTCATGCGCGGGCGCACGCTCAACGACGCCGTCATCGTGCTCGACGAGGCACAGAACACCACCGTGCATCAGATAAAGATGTTCCTGACACGCCTGGGCATGAACGCCAAGATGATAATCACCGGCGACGCCACCCAGATAGACCTGCCGCGCAGCGTGCAGTCGGGACTCCTCCAGGCTCTGCGCGTGCTGCGCGACGTGCCCGGCATAGGACGTATAGAATTCGGCAAGAAAGATATCGTGCGCCACTGTCTGGTGCAGCGCATAGTCGAGGCATACGAACGCTTTGACAGCGAGAAGAAGGAGCTGGAGTCGGTCGCCGACGAGTGAGGGGTCAGTCGCCGCTCATCTCGCCGGGATTGAGCAGGAACAGCCGCCGCGTGGCACGCGACACGGCAGTGTATAGCCAGCGGTAGAAGTCTATCCCCTGCGATTCGGGCGGAATCCCCCCGAGATCCACAAACACGTTGCGCCACTGCGCGCCCTGGGCCTTGTGGCAGGTCACCGCGTATGCATACTTGACCTGCAGGGCATTGAAATATTCGTCGCGCCTCAGTCGTCTGAGGCGCGTCTCGTATGTGTCTGTCGGGGCGTTGACCTCCGGGTCGGCCATACGGGCCTCGGCCAGCGCCTGCATCCGCTCGCGCGGCAGCGAGGCGTTCTCGTCGGTGAGTGTGTCAAGGAATATGCGGCACCTCACCTCGACATCCCTGTCGGGCAGGCTGAGGGTGACGATGGCGAAGCGGAATCCGTATCGCTCCTCGGTGGCATGTATTGCCGACACCACCGCCACGTCGCCGTTGGCTATGAAATCGAGGTCCTTGGCCTTGGTGGCCCAGGTGTAGTTGTTCTTGGCCACCAGGAGGCGCTCACCCTTGCACAGCTCCTCCTCGAGGTCGAGGATGCGCTGCCTTATGCCGAGGTTGAATGCCGTGGCGCGCTTGTTCGAGCGTGTCACCACGATTGTCTCGCCGGGGCCGTCCGTGCGGTAGCACTCTCCCACGATGTCGGCCACGTCGTTGCCGTCGGTCACGAACATATCGTCAAAGCCGTCGACGGTGAGGCGCGGCGCCGGAAGCGGGTCTACCAGCATGGCCCGGCGCAGCCATGTGGCGTTGTGGAGGATACCCGACCCCCGGGCCTGGCGTACGGTGTCGGTGAGTGTGGCGCGGCTCACCCTGAGGCCCAGCTTCTTGAACGAGGCGGCCTGCATGGCGGGCGACTCGGTCGAGCCCACGGGAGGGAGCTGGGCAACGTCGCCGAGCAGTATGAGGCGGTTGTTGTCGGGAGTGAACACATATTCGGTCAGGTCTTCGAGCAGGTTTGTCCCTCCGGCCTCACCCGAGCCGTCGCCTATCATCGACGCCTCGTCGACAATGAAGACCGCATTGCTCAGGCTGTTGTGCTGCAGGAATGTATTGCCTCCCGTGAGGTCGCCCGTAGGGCCGCGGTAGATGCGGCGGTGTATAGTGGTGGCAGGGTGTCCGGCGTGTCCCGCAAACACCTTGGCGGCACGTCCCGTAGGGGCCATCAGCACCACAGGGCGCCCCACAGCGGTGAGGCACTTGACCAAAGCCCCGGTGAGCGAGGTCTTGCCCGTCCCGGCATAGCCGTTGACGATGAACACGCTGCCGATTTCCGAGTGTCCGCCGCAAAACCGCGCCAGGGCGTCGATGAGCTGCGACTGCTGGCTGTTGGGCGTATATGGCAACGCCCCCTTGACGCTCTCGGCAAACTCTCGGATAGTCATTGGTCAAACGAATTGGAATTTCTGCAAATATAGTCAATCACCGCGGATTATCAAAAGAAATTTGTAATTTTGCATGGAATTAGGACATATAGGGCTGATAGGGCCAATATTGGACTTATCTGACCTATCAGACCTAATTGCCTGTTTCGTCTAATTTTAATTCTCAGACCATGCCCGGCGACTTTCTCCCTCAGAGGGGCAATTACAGAGACTTGATTGCCTTTCAGAAATCGGAGTGTGTCTATGATGTCACGTTTCATTTCGCGAAGCGCTTTCTCTCTATCGGTGACCGTACCGTAGACCAGATGGTGCAGGCAGCACGTAGTGGCAAACAGAATATCGCAGAGGGGTGTGCGGCCTCTACAACCTCACGGGAGACCGAAATCAAACTGCTGAATGTTGCCAGGGCATCTCTGCAGGAGCTTCTGCTTGATTATGAGGATTACCTCCGGGTACGAGGGCTCGTGCAGTGGCCATTGTCAGACCCCAGATCGAGTCGGGCGCGTAATGTATGCCGCGATCATAATGACTCGGCATTCTACCGCGAACGGCTGCCGATGAGGAGTGACGAGGCTATCGCCAACATAGCTATCACGTTGATTCATCAGACAGACATCCTTCTGAGAAAGCTCATCGACAACGCTAAGGACGAGTTTCTGCGCGAAGGTGGTATCAGGGAGCAGATGACACGGGCAAGAATCAACTACAGAAACAACAATCCACAGTGACGTGATATGACAATGAAATCCATAGCGATAAATATACTTGTTTTTCTCTCGGTGATGGCCGTGTGGTCGTGCCGGAGGCAGGGGGCTGCCGAGACCCCTCAGGGAGATGTGACCGGCAACGAATATGCCAAAGGCTTCAAGATCAGCGAGCTCCCCTCGGGGGTGCGTCTGCTCGACATACACGACCCCGAGGGAGTTCAGGCCGAGACATTCCATTATGCCCTCATCCCGCGCGGGTCGGGGCTCGAAGCCCCCGAAGGATATACGGCCATTGAGGTACCCGTGCGTTCGGTGGTGTGCATGACCTCGCTGCAGCTATCCAATTTCATCCGTCTGGGGCTGTCTGACCTGGTCACGGGCATCACCTCGACCCGCCATCTCAAGGACTCGACAGTCAATGCGCAGCTCCGCTCGGGGCACACTAAGAAAATCGGCATCGAGGGTAACTTCGACCGCGAGGTCATCATGGCCCTCAGCCCCGACATCATACTTGTGAGCCCCTTCAAGCGCGGCGGCTTCGAGGCCCTGCGCGATGCGGGAGCCCCCACAGTGCCCCACCTCGGATACAAGGAGCTGACTCCGCTCGGACAGGCCGAGTGGCTCAAGGTGACCGGGCTCCTCACCGGCCATGAGCGCGAGGCCGCAGCCGCATTCGACTCTATCGCCGTCCGATACAACAGCCTCAAGGCGCGTGTCGACTCTGCCGCAGTGGCCTCCGGGCGACGCCCCAAGGTGTTCAGCGGCGAGATGAGGGGTGGCAACTGGTATGCGGTGGGTGGCCGCAGCTTCCTCGCCGAACTGTTCCGCGACGCCGGAGCCGACTATTTCCTCAAGGACAACACCGAGTCGGGTGGCGTGACTCTGGACTATGAGACCGTCTTTGCGGCGGCTTCTGACGCCGACTACTGGCGCATAGTCAACAGCCACGACGGCGAATACACCTATGACGTGCTGCGTGCCTCTGACGAGCGTTATGCCGGATTCAAGGCCTGGAAAGACCACGGGGTCATCTACTGCAACATGAACGAGAAGCCGTTCTACGAGAAGATGCCTGTCGAGCCCGACGTGATTCTGGCCGATTTCGTCAGCGTGTTCCATCCCTCGCTGCTTCCGGGGCGCGAGCCTGTCTACTATCATCTGCTTGACAAGTGAACGCTGCCAGACTCCTCCTTGTCATAGGGTCGATACTGGTACTCCTGGCCCTCAACCTGATGCTCGGGAGTGTCGACATCCCTGTCGGTGATGTGATCAAGGTGCTCACCGGGCGCGGAGCAGAGACGGGGAATGTCACCGAGACAATAATCCTGCGCTCGCGTCTGCCCCAGGCCCTTACGGCCATTGTTGCCGGGGCGGGACTTGCCGTGAGCGGACTTCTGATGCAGACCGCCTTCCACAACCCCCTCGCGGGCCCCTCGGTGCTCGGCATCAGCTCGGGTGCAAGCCTCGGTGTGGCATTTGTCGTGCTCCTCTCGGGCAGTATCGGTGGTGTCGCCCTGAGCCGTCTGGGCGCTGTGGGCAGTGTCGCCATCACCCTCTCGGCCATAGCCGGGTCACTGCTGGTCATGGCCCTTATCGCCTTCACGGCCCGAAGGGTGAGGGGCAACGTCACGCTGCTCATAATGGGCGTGATGATAGGATATATAGCCAATGCCGTCATCGGTGTGCTCAAGTTCTTCAGCGCCGAGGAGGATATTCGCGCCTATGTCGTGTGGGGTCTCGGCAGCTTCGCCCGTGTGTCGGGAGGCGAGACCACCGTGTTCATCGTGCTCATGTGCTGCCTGCTGCCCCTGTCGTTCCTTCTCATAAAGACACTCAACCTGATGCTGCTCGGCGATGCCTATGCCCGCAATCTGGGTCTCGACATACGCCGCGCGCGTTTGCGCGTCATAGTCTGTTCGGGTGTCCTTGTGGCCGTGGTCACTGCCTATTGCGGCCCGATTGTCTTCCTCGGCCTTGCCGTGCCGCACCTGTGCCGCGGACTGTTCCGCACCTCCAACCATGCCGTACTGCTCCCGGCCTCGCTTCTTGCCGGGGCCGCTCTGGCACTGCTGTGCAACCTCATAGCGCGTCTGCCGGGATTTGAGGGGGCACTCCCCGTCAACTCGGTAACCGCCCTCATCGGCGCCCCGGTGGTGATGTGGGTGCTGTTCAGGAAACAGAAAAACCGCCAGTCATGCTGACCATCTCGCTACACGACCTCACCACAGGATACCGTACGCGCCACGGCCTCAGGCCTGTGAGCCGCGACATCAATGCCTCGCTGCGTCCGGGCGAGCTTACCTGCCTGCTCGGCCCGAACGGGGCCGGCAAGTCGACCCTGCTCCGTACCCTCTCGGGTTTCTCAAAACCACTCTCCGGCTCTGTCATGCTGATGGGGCGCGACATATCGTCATACTCACCCTCCGAGCTCTCGCGCCTTGTCGGTGTCGTGCTGACCGAACGGCTCATGGTGAGCGAGATGACCGTCGAGGAGCTTGTGGGGATGGGACGTGCCCCCTATACGGGATTCTGGGGACGCCTCTCGGTGGCCGACCGCCGCATAGTGGCCGACGCGCTCCGTGCCGTCGGGGTCGCTGACATGGCCGGACGCGCCATCCAGACCCTCAGCGACGGCGAGCGGCAGAAGGTGATGATTGCCAAGGCACTGGCCCAGCAGACCCCCGTGATACTGCTCGACGAGCCCACCGCATTCCTCGACTATCCAAGCAAGGTCGAGATGATGCGTCTGCTCCACTCGCTGGCCCGCACCGAGGGGAAGACCATATTCCTCTCGACCCACGACCTTGAGCTGGCGCTGCGCACATCGGACACCGTATGGCTCATCGACAAGACATTGGGTGTCACCACAGGCACCCCCGAAGACCTCGCCATCGACGGCTCGCTCGGACAGTATTTCGAGCGCCCCGGCATAGAGTTCGACCTCGGCGAGGGGATGTTCCGCATATCCATGGAGAGCGCGGGGAGCCCCGTACACCTCGAGGGTGACGGTGCGCGCCGCGTGCTGGCCGACCGCGCCCTGCGTCGTGCCGGGTTTATCCCTGGCCCTGAAGGCCCCCTTGTGGTGATAGAGCCGGAGGGATATGTGGCCGGTGGAAAGAAATGCGCCACGATAAGTGAGCTTATCATGGCGCTGTCGGGTCAATAGTCGCTGAAGAGCTGGGGCTTTATCACGAGCCCCACGCGGAGCTGCGAGTGGAACTCCTTGAAGGCCAGCAGTCCCTCGCCGTATCCATTGTAATACTGGAAGAACAGATATTGGTTGTCGCGCTTGAACAGGCGATAGTTGAACTCGACGATTGTGTTGTAGTTCAGTTTCCATCCCTTGCGCTTGACCAGCGTCACGGCCAGACCGAAACGCTCGTTGAGTGACGTATAGCTGCAGCCGACCTGATAGATGCCGCAATAGTCGAGGATATCCTTGTTCTCCATGCCGTCGATGATGGGTATCCAGAACTTGCCGTGTACCATCAGCTGCGGGTCGACGATGATGCTGCCGCCGAGCGATATGCGGTTCCATGAGCGAGATTCGGTGCCGTCGCGTCCGTTTGACTCATGCTCGGCGATGAGGCTCACCTTGCCCACATAGCGGTTTTTTACAAACAGCGGTTTAGTCAGTCCGATGCCGGGATTGAAGTTGAGGTCGGTCATAGGCATCGAGTTTTCCAATATGTTCCAGAAACATTTCTGTGTGTAGAACAGAAACAGGTATGTGCCCCATGGCAAAGTGCTTCGGGTGAGGCGCTGGGCTACCGATATCTGGAATTTGATGTTGGTGTTGTCCTTGGAGATGCGCTGCCCTATCGGCGGCCCGAATATGAAATAGTTATCCTTGTATAACCCGAAATAGGGCCCTGAGTCAAACGCACGGCGTATGCTGTCGCTATTGACTTTTATCTCCTCCTTGCCGACCTTGTCGACTATCTGGCCATGAGCGGTGATGCCCGGCCAGACTATGGCGGTGAGTACGGCGAGCAGCACGCGGGTGATGGTTCGTTGCATAAAAAAGCAGTGTTTTCTGATAACTCGGACAAAAGTAATAAAAAAACTCCAATGTGCAATATCCAATATTTATTGTACTTTTTACATTAACCATTTGTCTTTCGGAAAAATTTAGCTATCTTTGTGCCATAATCATATCACACTAAACCTGAGACCATGAAGAAATTCGCCGCTTTTGTCCTTGCTGCCGCCATGTCGGCATTGGCTTTTGGTGCGGCTCCCGATCCTCATCGTGCCAAAGCCGAGGAGATGCTGGGACGCCTCACACTCGATGAGAAGATATCGCTTATGATGGATGCCTCTCCGGCCATTCCGCGCCTCGGCATCCCGCAGTTCAACTGGTGGAGCGAGGCCCTGCACGGGGTTGCCCGCGCGGGAAATGCCACAGTGCTACCACAGGCCATAGGTATGGCCGCCACGTTCGACGACGGGGCGGTGCGCGAGGCGTTCACGATGGTGAGCGACGAGGCGCGTGCCAAGTTCAACGGTTTCCGCCGCCGCGGCGACATCAGGCGCTATGAGGGGCTGGCCTTCTGGACCCCCAATGTCAACATATTCCGCGACCCGCGCTGGGGACGCGGCCAGGAGACATACGGCGAGGATCCCTGGCTCACACAGACTATGGGCGTGGCTGTCGTCGAGGGGTTACAGGGGCCAAAGGACGCGCCCTATATGAAGACCCTTGCGGGAGCCAAGCACTTTGCCGTCCACAGCGGCCCCGAGTGGAACCGCCACACATTCGATGCCAAGGATATTGACCGCCGCGACCTGTGGGAGACCTATCTGCCATCGTTCAAGGCCCTCGTCGACTCGGGGGTGGCACAGGTGATGTGCGCCTACAACCGCTTCGAGGGTGAGCCGTGCTGCTCGAACAAGCGTCTGCTCACCCAGATACTGCGCGGCGAGTGGGGCTATGACCGCGTGATAGTGACCGACTGCTGGGCCATGCGCGACTTTGTGGTCGACTGGGGACACCACACCCATGCCACCGAGCCGGAGGCCGGAGCCGATGCCGTGGCCTCGGGCACCGACCTCGAGTGCGGCCCGCTGTTCAAGAACCTGCGCGCCGCATACGACCAGGGGCTCATCACCGAGGAGAAGATTGACGCCGCAGTGCTGCGTGTGCTCACCGAGCGTTTCCGCCTCGGCGAGATTGACAGCGCCCCTGTGCCCTGGGACACGCTCGAGGTTGCCACCACGGTCGACATCCCCTCACACCGCCGGATAGCCCTCGACATGGCCCGCAAGTCGATGACACTCCTCAAGAACGACGGCATACTCCCGCTGCCCAAGAGCGGGAAGAAAATCCTCGTCATGGGCCCCAATGCCGTCGACTCGGCCATGCAGTGGGGCAACTACAACGGATTCCCCACCTTCACCACCACCATACTCGACGGTATCCGCGAGTATTATCCCGACGCCCGTTATCTTCGCGGCTGCGACCATGTGGTCAGCGCCGACAGGGTGTCGGTGTTCAACCTCTTTGACGGAGGCATGAAGGGCACCTATTGGAACGGCGACCCCTCGGCCACCGCTCCGGCTGCCGAGGTTACATATACCCTTCCCCTCAGCTTTGACACTGGTGGCGCCACGGTGTTTGCACCCGGCGTCAACCTCACCGATTTCTCTGCCACATACAGCGGCAACTTCGTGCCTTCCGAGGACGGTGACTATATCATCGACCTCAAGGGTGGAAAGGGACGCGAGGTCGTCAGGGTAGACGGCAAGGAGGTGATACGCCGTGAGCCCGGCGGACGCAATGCCCATACAGGGTCCTATATGTTCCATGGCCGCAAGGGCGTGCCTGTTAACATCTCGCTCGATTACCGTCATTTCGACGACATCGCCACCCTGCAGTTCGACGTGCTTGCTCCCTCGCGCGAGGTCATCGACTTTGCCGACGCCGATGTGGTCATCTTTGCCGGAGGCATCTCTCCCAAGCTCGAGGGCGAGGAGATGAAGGTCTCGGTGCCCGGATTCCGTGGCGGTGACCGCGAGACCATCGAGCTTCCCTCGGTGCAGCGCGACCTCGTGCGCAAGGCCGTCGAGGCCGGCAAGCAGGTCGTCTTCGTCAACTGCTCAGGCTCTGCCGTGGCCCTGACTCCCGAGGATTCGATATGTTCTGCCGTCCTGCAGGCATGGTATCCCGGGCAGGCCGGAGGCCAGGCTGTGGCCGAGGTACTTTTCGGCGACTATAACCCCGCGGGACGTCTCCCTGTGACATTCTATCGCGACGACTCGCAGCTTCCCGATTTCGAGGACTATTCGATGTATGGCCGCACCTACCGCTATTTCCGTGGCGAGCCGCTCTATCCCTTCGGTCACGGTCTCAGCTATACGACCTTCGGATATGGCGAACCTGCCGTATCGAAAGAGGGCAAGGATGTGGTGCTCACCGTCCCCGTCACCAATACCGGTGCGATGGACGGCGATGAGGTGGTGCAGGTCTATCTCGTCAATCCCTCCGACCCCTCGGGTCCTGTCAAGACCCTGCGCGCATACCGGCGTGTCAACATTCCGGCGGGTGAGACCGCCCGGGTCAGCTTCACCATGACCCCCGAGGCATTCGCCACCTTCGACCACACCACCGAGCGCATGACCACACGCCCCGGCACATACACTCTCCTTGTCGGCCCCTCGTCTGCGGTGACCCCCCGCAGCATTGATGTGACAATCGACTGACACGTCAGACAGGAGCACCTTGTCTGACTCTCGAAAAATTCCCGTAAATATTAGGTATTTACGGGAATTTTCATTAATTTTGTACGGTGATTTTGAACAAGACCTTCTTAATCGGTATGCCATGATGGCGTCAGTGTGATGCTTCTGGTGTATAATCGGCTATAATCCAGGCCGGCAATAATAATCTCTCATCCCCAACATCATTAAACCAATATCCATTTTACAATGTGTGGAATCGTAGGTTACATCGGCTCGCAAGGAGCGTATGATATATTGATACAGGGCCTTAAGCGCCTCGAATATCGCGGTTATGACAGCGCCGGAGTCGCACTCATCGACACCGACGGCTGCCTCAACGTGCACAAGGCCCAGGGCAAGGTCGCCAACCTTGAGCAGACCGCTGCCGCAGGCAATACCCACGGGCGGCTCGGCATCGCCCATACCCGATGGGCTACTCACGGCGAACCCAACGACGTCAACGCCCATCCCCATGTGAGCCAGAGCGGCGACATCGCACTCGTCCACAACGGCACAATCGAGAACTATGCCGTGCTCAAGAAAGTGCTCTCCGACCACGGCTATACCTTCAAGTCGGAGACCGATACCGAGGTGCTGGTCCAGCTCATCGAATATATAAAGCTCACCTCCTCGTGCTCGCTGCTCGAGGCTGTCCGCGAGGCCCTGCTTCAGGTCGAGGGCGCCTATGCCATCGCCGTTGTCGAGAAGGGGAATCCCGATACCCTCATCGTGGCCCGCAAGAGCTCGCCCCTCGTGATAGGCGTGGGCGACGGCGAGACATTCATCGCCTCGGACGCCACTCCCATCGTGGGCTATACCGATAAGGTTATCTACCTCAAGGACAACGAGCTCGCACAGATAAGCCGCAACGAGCCCCTCAAGATTGTCTCTATCGACTCGAACACCCCCTCGAAGATTGACGTCCAGAAGCTCAAGCTCTCGCTGGCGCAGCTCGAGAAGGGTGGCTATGATACCTTCATGCTCAAGGAGATATTCGAGCAGCCCTCGACCCTGCGCGACTGTCTGCGTGGCCGTATCGCCGACGACGGCTCGCGCGTGGTGCTGTCGGGCGTAGAGCTCAACAAGGAGAAATTCCTGCAGGCCGAGCGCATCACCCTCGTGGCATGCGGCACATCGTGGCACGCCGCCCTCATCGGCAAGCGTCTCATCCAGGATTTCTGCCACATCCCCGTCGAGGTCGAGTATGCGTCCGAGTTCCGCTATGGCAACCCCGTGCTAGGCGAGCGTGACATCGTGATTTCCATCTCGCAGTCGGGTGAGACAGCCGACACCCTGGCCGCAATACAGATTGCCCGTGAGAAGGGCGCGTTTGTCTATGGCGTCTGCAACGTCGTGGGCGCATCCATCCCCCGCAACACCGATGCCGGAACATATATCCACGTAGGCCCCGAGATCGGTGTGGCCTCGACCAAGGCGTTCACCGGTCAGGTCACCGTGCTCACCCTCCTCGCGCTTGCCATCGGCCAGCTCCGCGGCACCATCGACACCGCGACAGTCAAGGACATCTGCACATCGCTGCAGAAGATGCCCGAGATTCTTGAGGAGACCCTCAAGTGTGACCCCGAGGTGCAGAAGCTCTCGAGGATATTCACATACGCCCACAATTTCCTCTATCTTGGCCGCGGCTACAACTATCCCACCGCCCTCGAAGGCGCCCTCAAGCTCAAGGAAATCTCGTATATCCACGCCGAGGGTTATCCTGCAGCCGAGATGAAGCATGGCCCCATCGCCCTGATAGACCATGAGATGCCCAGCGTCATCATCGCCCCGAGCGACTCGCTCTATGACAAGATTATCTCTAACGTGCAGCAGGTCAAGAGCCGTGGAGGTGCCGTGGTCGCAATCGTCAGCAAGGGTAACACCGCCATGAACGACATCGCCGATTTCTGCATCGAGATTCCCGAGGTACCCGAGTGCCTCACGCCCATCGTGGCCTCGATCCCCCTGCAGCTCCTGGCATACTATATCGCCGTAGGCAAGGGCAAGAACGTGGACCAGCCCCGCAACCTCGCCAAGTCAGTGACCGTGGAGTAATCCTCCCTGTCACACCCCCCATATCAGGTCAATCCCGGCAGCAGTGCCGGGGTTGACTTTTTTTATCCCCTTGTGATACTTTGTTGACGCTGCGGCTACTTTCATGACCGCAATTATCCGAAAAAAACGTACTTTTGCACTATATCATCACATTCTACACAACCTACAACACCTGACCATGAAACACTGCAAGACACTCATCGGCGCCCTCATGGTGCCGCTTGCCATGAGCGCGTCGCTCTCGCCTACGCTCCCGCCCGCGATGCTCGACTATGCCACACGCTGGAGCGGCTATGAGCCGGCAAACAACGAGACCATGTGGTATTACTCTGACTGGAGCAACAACCAGACATCTCTCGGCACCGAAGGCTCGGCCTCGGCGGCGTTCCTGATCGGCAACGGCTCGCTGGGCGCATGTATCAGCGGTAACGGCTGGATTCATTTCAAGCTCAACGAGAAGGGCCTTTTTGCCGGACGTCCCGAAATCAACGACTGGAAATCATATCAGGACCTCGGGTCGGTGGTCATCGCCCCCTCCTCGACATTCGGCAACGGCTTCATGCACCAGCTCGACTACTCGACAGGCGTCTACTCAAACATCAGTTATGCCAATACCTACGGAGCCTATAATCCTGAGCCTGTGGGTGCGCTCGAGGCGTTTGCCAGCTATCCCGACCGTGTCATCGCGGCCCGCTACAGCTGTTCGGCCGACGGATACCTCAGGTTTGACGTGAGGTGGGATGCCAAGGCCGACGGGACCGTGACCTCGACACAGATTGACGAACGCACGGCCGACATCGCCTTCTCGGGCTCCCTCCCGGGCGAGCTTGTCAGCTATGCGGCCCGCGTGCGCGTAATCGCCGACGACGGCACCGTAACCGCCTCGGGAAGCACCGTCACGGTGAGCGGAGCCTCGGCAGCTACCGTAATCATCGGTGCCCTCACCGACTATGACTCCGCATCAGAGACATTCCTCTCGGGCTCCTCGTCGCTCGGTTCCGAGGCCCGTACACGTGTGGCCGAGGCTGCCTCGAAGGGGTGGGACGAGCTCTACGGACGCCATGTCGCCGACCATTCGGCCCTCTATGGGCGCGTGGCCCTCGATGTGGCCGGACGCGACGCCTCGCTCCCCACCGACCGCCTTCTCGATGCCTATACCGACGGCAGCGCGACCCCCGGACAGCAGCGCCAGCACGAGACGATGGTGTTCAACTACGGACGCTATCTGATGATAGCCGCCTCGCGCGCGGCCGACAACGGGCGCGGCATGGACTGCCCATCGAACCTCCAGGGCCTCTGGGCGCACGATGCCAAGATGTGGAACTGCGACATACACGCCAATATAAATGTGCAGATGAACTACTGGCCTGCCGAGGTCACAGGTCTCGGCGAGAGTCATCTGGCCCTGTGCGACTGGCTCATCAACCTCTCGCAGAAACCCTACTGGCGCCAGCTTGCCGCCGACTATCTCACAAAGGTGCGTGGCATCGCTCCCGGGGAGCTTGACGGCGACGAGTGGGCGTGCCCCATGGCCATGAATCCCTTTGGCGGAGGCACCTCATACGACATGGATATGTCCTCGATGACACCCCGATACAATGCCGCACAGGCATGGCTATGCTCGCACCTCATACAGCACTATCTCTATACACTTGATGCGGATTATCTCGAGCGTGCCCTTCCGGTGCTGTGGCGGGCATGCCGTTTCTGGAGCCGCAACATGGACCGCCGGGAGCTGGGAGAGGGAAGCTATGTCTACGAGATACCCTTCGAGCCGTCGCCCGAACAGTCCAACCCCACCACCGAGCCCGCCACCGCCCACACTCAGCAGCTCGTGACCTACCTCTTCAAGCACACGCTCGACCTGCTCGACGGGTGTCCCATAGCTGAGGCTACCACCGACAAAATTGCCGACCTGCGCGAGAAATACGAGCATCTCGACAACGGCATGAGCTACTGGACCGACGGTGGAGTCAACTATCTGCGCGAGTGGAAATATGCCGACGCGTTCGGCGAGAAGAACCACCGTCATCTGTCGCATCTCGTATGCATGTATCCCCTCGACCTTGCCGCATCCGCCCCCGACGATGTGTATGAGAGCGTGGTCAACGCCATGCACTCGCGCGGATACAGATGCGGCGATGTCGATGCCGCCGTCTGGACCACCGCATGGAAGGTCTGTCTGTGGGCCCGCGACCACTCGCCCCGTTCCTACGACATCTACAGGTCTACCATCGGCCATCTCACAGACTCCCCCGCAGGGACCGGGCTTTATTATAACCTCACCTCGCTCAACCAGTGCATGCAGATGGAGGGGAACTGGGGCCTGACCGCGGGTGTGGCCGAGATGCTGCTGCAGAGCCATGCCGGATACCTCGACTTCCTCCCCGCGCTCCCCTCGGGATGGCCCGACGGGTCGGTATCCGGCCTTCGTGCCATCGGCAATCACCGTGTCGACATAGTGTGGGCCGACGGCGAGGCTGATGACATCACGGTAACATCCGAGAGCGGACGCCCCGTGAGGATGCTCAGTGATTTCGCCGGAACGCGATATATCTATGTCGACGGTCAGCTCTACTCCTCGCCCGCACAGGCCCGGTCGGCCGACGGCAGCGAGGTTGTCGAGATAGCCGCCGGTCCGGGCACCGAGGTACGCATCACGCGCACACCCGCCATCCCCACATCCATCGCCGGGATCACGCTTCCCTCCTCCAAGGCAGAGGCCGGGCGCTATGACCTGTCGGGCCGCAGGGTAGGGCATGAGTACCGCGGTGTGGTGATAGTCCGCTATACCGACGGCACAGCCAAGAAGACAATCATGAAGTAAGTAATATAACGAGAGCGTGCCCGGGCCTCCGCATGGAAGCCCGGGCACATTTTTTTAGTTTCCGGGAAGTGGGGTGCTTGCGTGTCAGTCCTCGAGGTAGTAGACGATGGTCGATACGACGCGTACCTTCTTGATGAAGGGAGTTGAGGAGTCGGAGTCGTCGATTGAGAACTGGCCTTGCGAGGCGGTCTTGATCTTGCCCACGTGACTCTCGGAGTCGGCTGCAAACTGCTGTGCGGCGGCGCGCGCGTTCTTGGTGGCCTCGGCTATCATCTCTGGCTTGATGTCGTTGAGGCCGGTGAACTGATAGTTGATGTATGAGTTGGAGAAGGGGATGCCCTCTTTGAGCAGGTCACTCTGGCGTGCCAGCAGCTCGCGCACCTTGTCGACCTGACGGGTGGTCACCGTGACGGTGCAGGATATGGCATAGTTGTAGTTGAAGGAGTCAGAGCCATAGCGGTTTGAGGCACGGTCGTATGTGTCGGGGGGATTGACCGAAATCTCCTCGCGGGGTATGCCGTTTGAGGTCAGGAACTTGACGATAATCTCGTTGTTGGTGTTGACTTTCTGGTAGATGGTCATCAGGTCGTTGCCCGCGAGCGAATAGGTGATGGGCCATGTCACGAGGTCGGCCTTTACCTCACGCTCGGCCAGGCCGCGCACGGTGACCTCGCGGTCGCGGTATGCTATGTTGTCGATGCCGGCCTTGAGCGTCAGGCCCAGGATGACGACGGCGACGGCGATGAGCGCCGACGGAATGATTTTGGATAAGTTCATGTGTCCGTATGAATTGGTTAGGAATTTTGTTACGGGGGCAAAGATACGTATTTTTTAGCCTTCTAAATGTTAAAAATGATTTTTGACTGTTGCGGAATCAAACATTTACCCCCGATGTTTGCAATTTTCATTAAAAAAAGGTAATTTTGCAGCACTTACGTTAGCCGCGCCGCTTACGCCATGACCTCACGACTACGTTTATTTAGATAGAATACAAATCGCAGAAACACATGCTGAAAGAAACCTTTGACCGCATATCCGCAATAGCCGGGCTACTCTTGCTGTGGCCTGTGATGGCTGTTGTCGCGCTCCTCATAGCCGTGAGGATGCCGGGCGGTCCCGTGATTTTCCGTCAGCAGAGGGTGGGGCGCGGCGGACGGCTCTTCACCATGGTCAAGTTCCGCACCATGACCGTCAGCCACTCGGGCTCGTCGGTCAGCGTGGCGGGCGAGAGCCGCATCACTCCTCTTGGCGCGACACTGCGGCGGCTCAAGCTCGACGAGCTCCCCGAGCTGTGGAATGTGGCATGCGGCGACATGAGCCTCGTCGGCCCTCGTCCCGATGTACCCGGCTATGCCGACATGCTCACCGGCGATGACCGCCGTGTGCTCGAGCTCAAGCCGGGCATCACAGGTCCGGCCACACTCAAATACCGCAACGAGGAGGAGCTGCTGGCACTGTGCGACGACCCTGTGGCATATAACGACCGGGTCATCTTCCCCGACAAGGTGCGCATCAACCTTGAGTATCTTGACTCCCGCACATTCGCGGGAGACATATATATAATATTGCAGACCGTTTTGCCGGGCCTGTTCCCGGTCCCTGCTGCGAAACCGGTTTGACTGAAATAATAATGTAAAGATCTCTCCCTCCTCACCTTAAAACTGTCAATTAAGCGATGAAGATACATCTTTGCCTGGCACACATGAGCGGAAACGAAATGCGTTTCATCGACGAGGCTTTCGCCGACAACTGGGTCGTGCCCCTCGGCCCAAACGTCGATGCCTTCGAGGAGGAACTGCGCGGTTTCCTCACCGCAGGGCACCCCGGTCTCGACAACCTCAGGGTTGCCGCCGTCAGCGCAGGTACCGCAGCCCTGCATCTCGCCCTTGTGCTGCTCGGCATCAAGTCCGGCGACGAGGTGATGTGCCAGAGCTTCACGTTTGCCGCCTCGGCCAACCCTGTGACATATCAGGGGGCGACCCCGGTATTTGTCGACTCGGAGCCCGAGACATGGAACATGGACCCGGTCCTGCTTGACAAGGCCATAGCCGACCGTGTGCAGAAGACGGGCCGCAAGCCCAAGGCAATCATTGCGGTGCATCTCTACGGCATGCCCGCCAAGATGGACGAGATTCTGTCTGTAGCCTCCAAATGGGAGATTCCGGTGGTCGAGGATGCCGCCGAGGCACTGGGCTCGGAATACAAAGGGCAGGCATGCGGCACGCTGGGGCGCTTCGGCGTACTCAGCTTCAACGGGAACAAGATGATAACCACCTCGGGCGGAGGCGCCCTTGTCTGTCCTGACGAGGAAACGAAAAAGCGCGCCGTGTTCTTTGCGACACAGGCCCGTGAGCCCTATCCCTACTATCAGCACGAGCATATCGGCTACAACTACCGCATGAGCAACATCTCGGCCGGTATAGGACGCGGACAGATGACCATACTCGAGGAGCACATCGCCCATCACCGTGCCCTCGCCGCCCTGTATGCCGAGCTTTTTGCCGATGTCGAGGGGGTGGAGTATCACGGCAATCCGTCGCCCGATTTCGATGCCAATTTCTGGCTCTCCACCATCACCATAGACCCCGTCGTCACGGGCCTCACCCCCGAGGACCTGCGCACACATTTCGCCGCCATGGAGATAGAGACACGCCATCTGTGGAAACCGATGCACTCGCAGCCCGTCTTCGCTTCCTGTCCGGCATACGTCAACGGGGTATCCTCTCACCTCTTCAGCCGCGGCCTGTGTCTCCCCTCGGGCCCGTGGGTAACACCCGACGACGTGCGGCTAATAGTCAACGAAATCAGACAATGCTCAAGAAAGTCCTGAACTGGTACACCTCGCGGGCCTCTCTGCCGTTCTGGCTGATAGGTCTGACAGATTGCGCGACAGTCTATCTGGCGGGTGTGGCGGCCTATGCGCTCAACCATTCCCTGTCAGTGGCCGTGGGCAACCTCTACGGACTCATGGCTACGGTCGCGGTCTTCCTGGTGTGCTTTGTCGCAGGGTTCAGGCTGTTCCATACATATTCGGGCATAATCCGCATGACCACCACGGGCGATCTCGCCCGCATATTCGCCGCGCTCTCGGTGGGAGGACTGCTGGCCGTGGTCCTGAAGGTGCTGACCCCGGTCGACGCGCTGATGGTGAGTCCGTATCGCATACGCGACATCATCACCCTCATCTTCCTTGCATCGACAGGAATGTGCGGGCTGCGTATGACGGCCAAGCTGTTCTATGACCTGTATCTGCGCTATTCGACCGGCGGCGGGGCCTATGGCTATGCCCACAAGGACCTCATATCCATGGAGATGTCCGACCTGTTGCCGCGCGAGCCCATCACGGTCGATATGGAGGAAGTGCGCGGCGTCATCTCGGGACATTGCGTCATGGTGACAGGTGCCGCGGGATCGATAGGCTCCGAGCTGGCCTATCTGCTGGCGTCAGTCGGGCCATCCGAGCTTGTGCTGATAGACCAGGCCGAGTCGCCCCTTCACGATGTCCGCATCAATATGGCGCGCCTCTATCCCGGCATCAGGTGCCACACCATCGTCACCTCCATCTGCCACTCGTCAAGGATGGACCGCATCTTCTCGGCCCACAGGCCCGATTTCATCTTCCATGCCGCCGCATACAAGCATGTGCCCATGATGGAGGACAACCCTGTGGAGAGCGTGCTCAACAATATCGACGGCACACGCAAGATTGCCGACCTGGCCGTGAAGCACGGCGTGCGTAAGTTCGTGATGGTGAGCACCGACAAGGCTGTAAACCCCACCAATGTCATGGGTTGCTCGAAGCGCATCTGCGAGATGTATTGTCAGGCACTCTCGGGTGCCGGATGCCGCACGCAGTTCATCACCACCCGGTTTGGCAACGTGCTGGGCTCGAACGGCTCGGTCATACCCACCTTCCGCGAGCAGATAAGGCGCGGTGGCCCGGTGCTGGTGACACATCCCAAGATAATCAGATATTTCATGCTCATCTCCGAGGCATGCTCGCTTGTGCTGCAGGCCGCCACATTGGGCAAGGGGGGCGAGATATTCGCCTTCGACATGGGGCGCCCGGTCAGGATAGTCGACCTTGCACGGCGCATGATACTGCTGAGCGGACGCCTCGACGTAGGCATAGAGTTCACGGGACTGAGGCCCGGCGAGAAACTGTACGAGGAGGTGCTGACAGACTCCGAGAGAGTGGTGCCGACACCTCATCCAAAGATAAAGGCCGCCAAGGTAAGGCCCCTCGACATACAGGAGGTAGACCGCGACATAGGCGAGCTCATCGCGACGGCAAGGCGATATGACGTCACCGGCACCGTGAGGATGATGAAGTGGATGGTACCTGAATACCGCAGCACTCCCAATTCGCCATACGCATTGCTCGACCCGGCTCCGCCGCCTGCCGTCGGCGCAAATCCCTCTCCACCACGCCCCGCTCCTCCCGTTCCGCCGCCAAGACATCAGCCGATGCCTGCAGCAACGATAGCTTGACATGCAGACCACAACATAAGAAGTAGACTACAAGGCAACATAAGCAGACAACGAGACAACATAAGTAAAGCAGACCGACACACCACAACACAGACGCCTAATCTACTGCCTGATACCATACTCTGCAACTGACACAGCAAATCTACAGACGGACACGTTACTGACCCCCTGATGATACTGACTCCGCTCTCATCATTCACGCGGAGACAACATACGGGATAGGATACCGCATAAATATCAAACCGACATACCACAACCCTGCAGGGAGCGCGCGGATGTGCCCCTGGAGACACAGTCAACACCAATATGCTACAACTCAAGGGATTCAAGCGAACACTCTTTACCTCGCTCGCTGCCATAGCTCTCGCCGTGGCGCCTGCTCTCGCCGACACACCTGAGGCGGGTACCCCCGACATCCCTGTCCTGAACAATGACAATGTCGATGAACAGCTGAAGGAGTTCACCAAGATTTATCAGGATTCCTCGTATCACGTCGAACCTACGAGAACCCATACCGAGCACACCGAGCTTGACCGCTACAGGGTGGTGACCAACAAGTTCGGCAAGAACTGGTTTGCGTTTGCCACGGCGGGTGCCCATACCTTCAGGGGCGACTACTCCGGCATGGGCAAGTTCTGGGGCACCGTCTCTCCGGATTTCGGTGTCGGCATCGGCAAATGGTTTACCCCGGGTGTCGCCGTCAAGGTCGAGTTCATCCGCTCGAACTCGCGCGGATATACCGCCTATATGTCGGGCCACTACGGCTATGGCGGCATACGCCAGCAGACAGACGGCACGCCATACCGCAAGATGAAGACCGACTGGTGGGACATCTCGGGCTCGGTGATATTCAACCTCTCGCGCCTCTTCCTGGGTTATGAGGGCTTCAACTCGCCCAAGCTGATGAACCAGTTCATGTTTGCCGCCGGCATCGGTGGCGTCCATCACATGGGCTACGGCCACTCGTACGGCTCGGACAACGAATGGAGCGGTCATCTCGAGCTGCAATACTCTCGCTTCTTCACCCGGGCCAAGCGCTGGTCGCTCGATTTCAAGGTGCGCGGCATATTCTATCAGACCAACTTCGACCTTGAGTACGGACAGGCAGACCATGCCGCAAAGAAATGGGACGGCAACATCGGCCTCGACCTCGGTTTCACATTCTATCTCGACAGCAAGCGTGACCGCGGCTGGAGCACAGCCACTACCCATACCTATACGCGCGACTACTCCGAGCGCCGTATCAGGGAGGTGTATGTCAAGCCGGTCGACAAGCCCCAGGATTTCAGCGAGATCACGTTCTATGTGTTCTATCCCAACAACTATTCGGGGCGCAACGACGCTCCTACCGTCCCGGGCAGCAGCGTCAATGCCATCGACTATCTCACGGGCGGTATCAATACCCAGAAAAAGTATAAGGAGAACTATGAGGTGGCCTCGGGCCTGATAGGACGCCGCGACATCTCGCGCCTTGCCACCGAGGACATCCCCACCGTCCCGGCCTATACCGACATCCCCGAGATTGACGCCCTCGGCATCTGCCGAGGATATGAGATGGGCGAGGGGCCCATATCGCTCCCTCTCGAGGAGAAGCCGCTGACCGATTTCCGCGCCGCCACAGGCTATTTCTACGCCCCGATACATGGCGACAAGCACCTCTGGCACTACCGAATAGACGACGCCACCCTCGACCAGAAACTGATAGGCGAGGAGAACTATTTCGAGACAAATACATTCAGCCTCAACGCACACGACGGTCTCCCGGTGATACGCGAGCATTTCGATGCGCCTGACCACGAGTATCTTGTCTCGCTGGCCGACATCTATGCCGCGCTCACCCGCAACGAGGGCCATGTGGCCGAGCACGCCGACCCCGCCACCGTCGAGAACATAAACAGGATTCTCGGTTCGGGCACCATCACAAACGTGTTTGTCGAGGGTCTTGCCACCAGCCAGGACAACTATACAGGGCAGAACGCCGCCGCCGTCGGCCTGCAGCGCAATACCGCCCTCTCGACCAACCGCGCCCTCACCGTCATCAACTGGCTCAAGGGATTCGAGACATTCAGCCGCCATGACCCCAAGATATACAAGGTGCATACGTTTGACCCGAGCGGGATGCTCACTCCGGGTATCGGTCTGGTCGACGACCCCTCGACCCGCGGCCTCACGGCCAAGCTGAACCGCTGTGTCAAGGTGCATATCCAGTTTATGAACGCACCCAAGGGGCGCAAGGGCAAGAAATGACACATACAGGAAAAGAGAATATCGCTTGAATTCATGTCCGGCGCACCCGCGATGGGTGGTGCCGGACATATTTTTTGTCAGTTGGCCGAAAAACATTAACTTTGCACCATCATGCAAATTATCAGGACAATACTCGCCGCCACGGCCATGCTCTGTGCCGTCACGGCCCTATCAGCTGTCCGTGTCGTAGACGCCGAGGACGGCTCGCCCGTGGATGCTGTGGCCGTGTTCGATGCCTCGGGGCATGGACTGGGCCTCACGGGTACTGACGGCTCATTGCCCCCGGAGGCCGCCGGGGTGTCGCGCCTCACGCTGCGCCATGTGGCCTTCGAGACTGCCGAGGTCATAGCCGACACCCTCAGCGGCGGTGTCATACGCCTCATCCCGCGCACATTCGCACTCCCCGAGGTCAAGGCCATCTCCAATCCCGAGTATATCCGCGTCGAGGGCTACTGCCGGTCATACACATCGTTCGGCAACGAGGAATGCATGGGCACATCCTTCGCCGAGGGTACCGTGGTCTACTATCTCAAGCCCGACAGGAAAGGCAAGGCCAAGGACTCCGGCAAGACTTACGGCTATGTCATATACGAGCATGTCACACACAAGAAGGAAGGGCTCGACACGTTGCGCGTCAAGAACGGCAAACAGGGGGGTGGTATCCTCGACATTATGGACGAGGGGCTGTCGCTGCCGCTGCTGATAGAGACAAAGAAATTCTCTACCACCGATGTGTCGTTGCCGTATTCCGAGATTCCCGGAAAATACTCCCCCCTCGGCTCCGTGCGCAACAGCGGGAAGGTCATCACCGTCACCACAGACCCGTTGTCAGAACACAAGGAGCATAAGTACAGCCCCGCGCTGCTCAAGCTGCTCGGGTTCACCGCCGACTGCACCGAGTGTGTGTCTACCCAGACATACAGGGCCGACGCCGCACGCCCGTTTGACATCTCCTCGCTGGTGAGCACATCGGCAAGCATCCGCATAGTGGGACACGGCAAGATGTTCAGGATGGCCTTCGGAGGCGAGGAGGTGGACATCCGCTCGACCACCGAGATATTCATCACCGACATAAGCTATCTCGACAAAGACGCCGCCAAAGAAGCCCGCAAGGCCGACGAGCTCATCAAGCCGGGCGACATCCCCGCCTCCGTGCCCCCGCTCGACCCCGCAGCCGCCGCCCTCCGCACGGCCGCCCTCACCTCCCCCAACGCGAGGTGATAGACTGCCTGGTTGCCGACTGAAAGTAATGACTCAAAACCATAGATTATGTCAACCGAAGATATACTCTCGCAGCTTGCGATACTTGCCGCCCGGTGCTTCAACCTCTCGACCCGTGAGGCTGTGGCTGTGGTGGCACGCTCGAAAATAGGCAACGATATTTATATGGAGGGGAATCCGGGGGGCCTGTCGCTCGATGAGCTCTCCAGACGTCTTTTCGATGAGATAACTATGGCGCGGTAAGGAACAATACCCTGTCAGTTATGTTAAAATAATCTTTTCCCTACATTACGGGTGAAAAAAGTTTTTGCAGATGTCGGGGAGTTTTAGTATTTTTGCATCGGATATTATCTCTCTCCAACCAACCTTATTTCTCACCTTGAACAGAAACATCTGACTATACTTTTTTAATATCACTATGAGCAAAGAAAAAAAATTCTTGACTTGTGATGGTAACCAGGCAGCAGCCCATGTGAGCTACATGTTCTCTGAGGTAGCGGCCATCTATCCCATCACGCCGTCGTCGACAATGGCTGAATATGTTGACGAATGGGCCGCCGCAGGGCGCAAAAACATCTTCGGCGAGACCGTACTCGTGCAGGAAATGCAGAGCGAGGGCGGTGCCGCAGGTGCGGTTCACGGCTCGCTCCAGGCTGGCGCGCTGACCACTACCTATACCGCCTCGCAGGGTCTTCTGCTGATGATCCCCAACATGTACAAGATTGCCGGTGAGCTCCTCCCCTGTGTCTTCCATGTTTCGGCCCGTACGCTCGCAAGCCACGCCCTGTCGATTTTCGGCGACCATCAGGATGTTATGTCCTGCCGTCAGACCGGCTTCGCCATGCTCGCTGAAGGCTCCGTGCAGGAGGTGATGGATCTCGCAGGTGTCGCACATCTCGCCACCATCCGCTCGCGCGTGCCCTTCATCAATTTCTTTGACGGTTTCCGTACCTCGCACGAGATTCAGAAGATCGAGGCTATGGATCAGGACGACCTCGCTCCGCTCATCGACCAGCAGGCCCTCGCCGATTTCCGTCAGCGCGCCCTCAACCCCGCCAAGCCCGTGGCACGCGGTATGGCTGAGAACGGCGACGTCTTCTTCCAGCACCGCGAGTCGTGCAACGAGTACTACGACCGCGTCCCCGAGATTGTCGAGGATTACATGAAGGAGATAACCCGCATAACAGGCCGCGAGTACAAGCTCTTCAACTATTATGGCGCCGAGGACGCAGAGCGCGTCATCATCGCCATGGGTTCTGTGACCCAGGCTGCCCAGGAGGCTATCGACTATCTCGTCAAGAAGGGTGAGAAGGTCGGTCTCGTGAGCGTTCACCTCTACCGTCCTTTCTCGGCCAAGCATTTCCTTGCCGCAGTGCCCAAGACCGCAAAGCGCATCGCAGTCCTCGACCGCACCAAGGAGCCCGGCGCAAACGGCGAGCCCCTGTATCTCGACGTACGCGACTGCTTCTATGGCCAGGCTGACGCCCCCGTCATCGTCGGTGGCCGCTATGGTCTCGCTTCAAAGGATACCACTCCCGCCCAGATTCTCGCCGTATTCGAGAACCTCGCCCTCCCCGAGCCCAAGGATCACTTCACCGTGGGTATCGTCGACGACGTCACCTTCACCTCGCTCCCCCAGAAGGAGGAGATCGCCCTCGGCGACGAGAGCACATTCGAGGCCAAGTTCTATGGTCTGGGTGCTGACGGTACTGTAGGTGCCAACAAGAACTCGGTCAAGATCATCGGTGACAATACCAACAAGTATTGCCAGGCATATTTCGCATACGACTCGAAGAAGTCGGGCGGCTTCACCTGCTCGCACCTCCGTTTCGGCGACGCTCCCATCCGTTCGACATATCTGGTGACCACACCTAATTTCGTGGCTTGCCACGTACAGGCTTACCTGCACATGTACGACGTGACCCGCGGTCTGCGTGACGGCGGCACATTCCTTCTCAACACTATCTGGGAAGGCGAGGAGCTGGCCAAGAACCTCCCCAACAGCGTCAAGAAGTATTTCGCAGACCACAACATCCGCGTATTCTACATCAACGCCACCAAGATCGCACAGGAGATCGGTCTGGGCAACCGCACCAACACCATCCTCCAGAGCGCGTTCTTCCGCATCACCGAGGTTATTCCCGTAGACCTCGCCGTAGAGCAGATGAAGAAATTCATCGTCAAGAGCTATGGCAAGAAGGGTCAGGATGTGGTCGACAAGAACTATGCAGCCGTTGACCGTGGCGGCGAGTACAAGGAGCTCCCCGTCGACAAGGCATGGAGCGCACTCGAGGCCGAGACAAAGGCTGCCAACAACGATCCCGCCTTCGTCAACGATGTCGTACGTCCCATCAACGCCCAGGATGGTGACCTGCTCAAGGTCAGCGCATTCAAGGGCCGCGAGGACGGCACATGGGAGCAGGGCACCGCAGCCTACGAGAAGCGTGGCGTAGCCGCCTTCGTTCCCGAATGGCTCGAGGAGAACTGTATCCAGTGTAACAAATGTGCCTATGTCTGCCCCCACGCCGCTATCCGTCCCTTCGTGCTCGACGCCAAGGAGATGGAGGCAGCTCCCTTCGGCGAGGACAAGACTATCCCCGCCATCGGCAAGACCTTCACAGGCATGCGCTTCATCCAGAGCGTCGACGTGCTCGACTGTCTCGGCTGTACCAACTGTGTGGCTGTCTGCCCCGGCAAGAAGGGCGTGAAGGCTCTCGTGATGAAGCCTCTCGAGACCCAGCTCGACGTGCAGAAGGAGTGGGACTACTGCGTGGCATCTGTTGCCTCGAAGCAGGACCTCGTCGACATCAAGGCCAACGTCAAGAACTCGCAGTTCGCCACCCCGCTCTTCGAGTTCTCGGGCGCTTGCTCGGGTTGCGGCGAGACACCTTATGTCAAGCTCATCTCGCAGCTCTTCGGCGATCACGAGATCGTGGCAAACGCTACCGGCTGCTCGTCAATCTACTCGGGTTCCGTACCCTCTACCCCCTACACCAAGAACGCCAAGGGCGAAGGTGTGGCATGGGCAAACTCGCTGTTCGAGGATTTCGCCGAGTTCGGTCTCGGTATGTCGCTCGCTCACGAGAAGCTCCAGGCCCGCGTAGCCGACTACATGCAGAAGGCTCTCGAGTGCCCCACCTGCTCTGACGCCATCAAGGCTCTGGCCACCAAGTGGCTCGAGAACCGCAACGATGTCGCCGTGACCAAGGAGGTTGCCGCCGAGATCGTTCCTCTCTGCGAGGCTTGCGGCTGCGACGTATGCAAGGGTCTGCTCACCGTCAAGGAGCACATCGCCAAGCGTTCGCAGTGGATCATCGCCGGTGACGGCGCCGCATACGACATAGGCTTCGGCGGTCTCGACCACGTGCTCGCATCCGACAAGAATGTCAACGTGCTCGTGCTCGACACCGAGGTTTACTCGAACACCGGCGGCCAGTCGTCCAAGGCTACTCCTCTGGGTGCCATCGCCAAGTTTGCCGCTGCCGGCAAGCGCGTGCGCAAGAAAGACCTCGGCCTCATCGCATCGACCTACGGCTACGTTTACGTTGCCCAGATCGCAATGGGTGCCGACAATGCACAGACCCTCAAGGCTATCCGCGAGGCTGAGGCATACGACGGTCCTTCGCTGATCATCGCATACTCGCCCTGTATCAACCATGGTATCCGCAAGGGCATGGGCCACGCTCAGGAAGAGCAGGCTGCAGCCGTTGAGTGCGGCTACTGGCACCTGTGGCGCTACAACCCCGCTCTCGAGATGGAAGGCAAGAATCCCTTCTCGCTCGACTCGAAGGCTCCCGATTGGGACAAGTTCGAGG
>OMDW01000004.1_pt1 | contig 47463 bp, 38 predicted proteins | sample 1673661 | NCBI WGS metagenome assembly OMDW01 (sample SAMEA103958118, study PRJEB25191) | human gut metagenome
CTGCTTCTTAGCAGGACATGAGTCATTCGCAGCAGCTGAGGGTTTGCAACGTATTGAGCCGCTTGAACTTCCGGAAGAAGCTTTGCGCGAAATCATCTGTAACGCCATAGTCCACCGCGACCATCAGGGCACATGGACACAGATGAGTATTTACAACGACCATATAAGGTTATGGAATGAAGGTACGTTGCCCGATGATCTGCCCCTGGAGAGACTTATGCACAAGCACCCCTCCAAACCTCGCAATCCGAAAATGGCCGAAGCCTTCTATCGTGCTGGCTTCATTGAGGCATGGGGACGAGGCATCGAAAAGATTGTCAACGGTTTTAAGGCAGAGGGACTGGACGAGCCTACCTTCTCTGTTGACCAGGGTGGTGTCACCGTCCTCATCCCACGTGAAAAATTTGTAGCAGTCAACATGGGTGGCAGTATAGATATAAGCCGAACCAAAACCGAACCAAAACCGAACCAAAACCGAACCAAAACCGAACAGAAAAGGATAATTGTAGAATTAATGACCGAGAATCCGGCTATAACCAGAATTGAGATAGCCGAGAAGATGGGCATGCATGAGAGCAGCGTCCAGCGGCGCCTTGAATCCTTGGTGAGAGATGGATGTATCCGACATATCGGACCTACAAACGGAGGAGTCTGGGAGATAACTGAGAAAAAATGAATCTACTCCTATCGCCTTCCGACCCACCCCTCTCTGCAAAATTTCGGGGCGGTGAAGGTGGTTATTTAGCGGATATTTCGTAAATTTGCAGGTCAATTCTCAAGAAAAACCAATCTTCCACATGAATATATCATATAATTGGCTCAAACAATATCTCGATTTCACCCTCAGCCCCGACGAGGTGGCCGCCGCGCTCACCTCGACCGGCCTTGAGACCGGCGGAGTCGAGGAGGTCGAGTCGATACGCGGAGGGCTCCGCGGCATAGTGGTCGGCAAGGTACTGACCTGTGTCGAGCACCCCGACAGCGACCACCTGCACATCACCACCGTCGACCTGGGCGACGGCAAGGAGACCCAGATTGTCTGCGGCGCTCCAAATGTAGCCGCCGGACAGACTGTGGTCGTGGCCACCGTAGGCACCACACTCTATGACGGAGACAAGGAGTTTGCCATAAAGAAGTCAAAGATACGCGGCGTCGAGTCGTTCGGCATGATATGTGCCGAAGACGAGATAGGCATCGGCACCTCGCACGACGGCATCATCGTGCTCCCCGAGGGCGCGGCTGCTCCCGGCACACCCGCCGCACAATATTACGGCCTGACCTCAGACTATGTGCTCGAGGTCGACCTGACCCCCAACCGCATCGACGCGGCATCGCACTATGGCGTTGCCCGCGACCTGTCGGCATGGCTGGCCACACACGCCACCCCGGCCACACTGACCCGCCCCTCGGTCGACAGCTATAAGGTCGGGAAATCCGAAGGCGGCATCACCGTCGAGGTCGAGAACACCGAGGCCTGTCCCCGCTATTGCGGCGTGACCGTCGAGGGTGTCAAGGTAGCCGAGTCACCCAAATGGCTCAAGGACCGCCTCAACACAATCGGCATCCGCCCTATCAACAATGTTGTCGACATCACCAACTATCTGCTCCATGCCATGGGGCAGCCCCTCCACTGCTTTGACGCCGACAAGATTGCCGGACACAAGGTTGTGGTGAAGAACGCACGCGAGGGCGAGAAGTTCGTCACCCTCGATGGCGTCGAGCGCACCCTCGATGCCCGCGACCTGATGATATGCAACACCGAGGCTCCGATGTGCATAGCCGGAGTGTTCGGCGGACTCGACTCGGGTGTCACCGAGCAGACGGCCAACGTTTTCCTTGAGAGCGCATATTTCAACCCCACCTCCGTGCGCAAGACCGCACGCCGGCAGGGCCTCAACACCGACTCGTCGTTCCGCTTCGAGCGCGGCGTCGACCCCAACAACTGCCTATATGTGCTGCGACTGGCCGCGCTGATGGTCAAGGAGCTTGCCGGAGGCACCATCACCGGCCCCGAGACAGACATATATCCCACAGAGATACTCCCCGCCGAGGTCACTCTCGGGTTCAAATATTGCGATGACCTCATCGGCAAGCACATCCCCGCCGACACCGTGACCTCGATACTCCGCTCGCTCGAGATGGAGATAACCGATGTCGACGACGAGAAGGTCACCGTCAAGGTGCCCACATACCGAGTCGACGTGACACGTCCCTGCGACGTGGTCGAGGATCTGCTGCGCATCTACGGATATAACAATGTCGAGATCTCGACCACACTCCACTCGTCGCTATCGTTCAAGAGCCGCGACGACCAGGACCAGCGCCTGCGCACCCTCATCAGCGAGCAGCTGTGCGGCGAGGGATTCAACGAGATACTCAACAACTCACTCACAGCCGAGGCCCTCTACGAAGGTCTGGAACAGATGCCCGCGTCGCACTGCGTCAAACTGCTCAACCCCCTGAGCGCCGACCTCAACGTGATGCGCCAGACCCTGCTGTTCGGCGGTCTCGAGGTGCTTGGCCACAACATCAACCGCAAGGAGCCCGACCTCGCCATCTTTGAGTTCGGCAACGTCTATACATACAACCCCGAGGCTGCCGACAAGGTAGGCGACGCCACCGACTCGCGCGCCATCCTCGCCCCCTACACCCAGGGTCAGCGTCTCGGCATCTGGCTCACCGGCCAGTTGCGTCCCGCATCGTGGGCACGCCCCGCATCGGCCGCTACGGTCTACGACCTCAAGAGCGTCGTGGGCAACATCCTCGGCCGTCTCGGCATAATCCCCGCAGAGCTCAAGCTGACCAAATCGGACAATGAGCTGCTTGCCGCCGGAATCGACATCGCCACCCGCTCGGGCAAGAAGCTCGGCTCGCTCGGCATCGTGGCCAGGAAGCTGGCCAACCGCGCCGACATCAAGCAGGAGGTATGCTATGCCGAGCTGGACTGGGATGCGCTCGTGGGCCTCTCGATCAAGAAGAAGGTCACCAACACTCCGCTGCCCAAGACACTCCCCGTCAAGCGCGACCTGGCGCTGCTCATCGACAAGTCGGTGACCATGGAAGCCGTCGAGAATGCCGTGCGCGAGGCCGAGCGCAAGCTGCTGCGCTCTGTCAGCCTCTTTGACGTCTACGAGGGCAAGAACCTGCCCGAAGGCAAGAAATCGTATGCCATCGCCATCACCCTCCAAGACGACGAGAAGACCCTGCAGGACAAGCAGATCGAGGCCGTGATGACCAAAATCATCAACAACCTCACCAAGAAACTCGGCGCCGAGCTGAGATAGAAAGATTAAAGATTAGAGATTAAAGTTTAAAGAGACAGGTCTTATCACCAGAGCTTTAAACTTTAATCTTTAATCTCTAATATCCACTCTTTAAACTATAAACTTTAATCTTTAAACTTTAACTGTACTCAATATATGGGAAGAGCATTTGAATACCGCAAAGCACGCAAGCTCAAACGCTGGGGCAACATGTCCCGTACATTCACACGCATAGGCAAGGAAATCACTATCGCAGCCAAGGCAGGCGGTCCCGATCCCTCGACCAATCCCCGTCTGCGCGCCCTGATGCAGAATGCCAAGGCAGCCAACATGCCCAAGGACACTGTGGAGCGCGCCATCAAGAAGGCCACCGACAAGGACGCCGGCGACTACAAGGAGATTACCTACGAGGGATACGGCCCCCACGGCATCGCCATCTTCGTCGAGGCAGCCACCGACAACAACACCCGCACCGTGGCCAACGTACGCTCATATTTCACCAAGCACGGCGGCTCGCTGGGCACCCAGGGTTCGCTCACATTCCTCTTCGACCACAAGTCTGTGTTCAAGATCAGACCCAAGGACGGCCTGAGCCTCGAGGATCTCGAGCTTGAGCTTATCGACTTTGGCGTTGACGAGCTCATGGAGGACGAGGACGAGGAAGGGAACGCACTCATCGCCCTCTACGGCGGCTTCGAGGACTATCCCGCCATCCAAAAATATCTCGAGGAGAACGGCTTCGAGATCGTATCGTCCGAATTCGAGCGTATCCCCCACGAGCTCAAGGAGGTGACCCCCGAGCAGCGTGAGTCGATCACCAAGCTCCTCGACAAACTCGAGGACGACGAGGACGTACAGAACGTCTTCCACAACATGAAGGAAGAAGACGCCGAATAATTCTACAATTAGGAATTAGGAATGAGGAATTAGAAATGAGGAGTCTCGTCATTTCTAATTCCTCATTATTCCAAGGCCCGGAGGGCCGTCGTCATGGATAACCCGGGGTGACCTCAGGGAACCCCGGGAAAAGATGAAAATATAAAAACATGAGCCCCGCCAAAGGGCGATGGCATTCGGGACAACCTATGACATCGCCCCTCGCGGGGCTCACTATCAGGAATTAGGAATTAGAAATTAGAAATGAGGAATAAGGAGAATGTGACCATCCCCCCATTCCTAATTTCTAATTCCTAATTTCTCTTTGCCAGATTTTCATTTCTCGATAATTTGTTCTATCTTTGTACCCTTGAATATCAATCAAATAATTGTTTAACCTGAGTCATACATGAAAAAAATCTCTACCACAATCCTTGCACTTGCTCTGGCAGCGGGGAGCGCGTCGGCCTTTCCTGTAGCCGAGAAGCTTGACCGTGGTGTCATAGCAGTCAAGACCTCGTCAGGCAATTTCATCTCGTGGCGTTCGCTGACATCAGACGACCCCTCGATGACCTTCGACGTCTATCGTGACGGCACCAAGGTCAACACCGAGCCCATCACCGCAGGCACCAATATCAAGGATGCCGCCGGAACAGCCACCTCGAAATATGTCATCAAGGCTACTGTCGGAGGCACAGTCGTCGAGACCTCGCCCGAGGCCACTGTCGAGGCCGATGTCTACCGCCGCCTCACACTCGACCGTCCCACAGGAAGCGGCTGCACCTATACCCCCAACGACATGTCGGTGGGCGACGTCGACGGTGACGGCCGTTATGAACTGTTCGTAAAGTGGGATCCCTCAAACTCGAAAGATAACTCGCAGAACGGCAAGACAGGCAACGTCTTCATCGACTGCTACACCCTCGACGGCCAGAAGCTGTGGCGCATCGACCTGGGCCAGAATATCCGTGCGGGCGCACACTATACCCAGTTCATGGTCTACGACTTTGACAAGGATGGCAAAGCCGAGATGATATGCAAGACAGCCCCCGGCACCAAGGACGGTACAGGCAAGAATGTCATCATGGGCTCGGACGATCCCACCAAGGCATACGCCAACTCGAACGGCCATGTCGTCAGCGGTCCCGAATACCTCACAGTGTTCAACGGCCTGACAGGCGCCGAGATCAACACCATAGCCTACAATCCGCCCCGCGACATCAAGTCGGCCTCCGAGTGGGGCGCGATGCAGACAGGCTCACAGAAATCAGACAACTATAACCGCCCCGAGCGTTATCTGGCCGGCGTGGCATATCTCGACGGAGTGAAGCCCTCGGCAATCTTCTGCCGCGGCTACTACACACACGCATACGTATGGGCAGTCGACTTTGACGGCACAAAACTGACCGAGAAGTGGCTGCACAAGAGCGAGACCAAGAAGCAGGGCCTCTATGGCGAGGGTGCCCACTCGCTCACCATCGGCGACTGTGACGGCGACGGATTTGACGAGATCGTCTATGGCGCCGCTGCCGTAGACCACGACGGCTCACTGCTCTACCGCACAGGCGGAGGCCACGGTGACGCCCTGCACCTGGGCGATTTCGACCCCGAGCATCCCGGCCTGGAGGTGTTCATGGTACACGAGGAGAAAGACTCGTACTATAAATATGACACCGAGCTGCGCGACGCCAAGACAGGCGAAATCATCTGGAGCCTCAAGCAGTCGGGCAACGACATAGGCCGTGGCCTCGTGGCCGACCTCTCGGCCAACTGGCGCGGACATGAGATGTGGCCCCAGAAATCGTATGAGACAAACTCGTCGGGCGACAACGCTGTCTTTGACTGCCATGGCAACCTTGTCAGCTCGAGACGCCCCGATGTGAATTTCCGCATATACTGGGACGGCGACCTGCTCGACGAGCTCTTTGACGGCCACTATAACAGCACTACCGGCAAGGCAGCTCCGACCGTGAAGAAGAGCAACGCCACACTGACCGGCGAGTCGACACTGATGGCCTTCAACAAATACAACGCGCAGAGCTGCAACACCACCAAGGCCACACCCTGCCTGCAGGCAGACATCCTCGGTGACTGGCGCGAGGAGCTGATACTCTGGGATTATGAGAAGCCCGAGGACATCATGATCTTCACCACCACCACCGAATCGGCCTATCGCGTGCCCTGCCTGATGGAAGACCACAACTACCGCCTGGCCATAGCATGGCAGAACACCGCCTACAACCAGCCCCCGCACCTCGGATACAATCTCTATGACCGCTATTCGGACGACCCCGTGCTCAAGATCGAGGAGGGCTCGCTCACACAGTCTGTAGAGCTGGGCTACCCCATCGCCACCATCAAGGGCTCGTGGGATAAGTCTGAGGACATATCCGTCATCGCTCTCCCCGAGGGCCTGACATTCGATGCCGACAAGGCTGCCAAGACATTTGTCATCTCGGGTACCCCCGCCAAGACAGGCAACTTCAAGTATCGCATCTCGCTCAAGTCGGCCAGCGGCGTCACCCTCAATACCGACGGCACAATCACCGTCACCGAGGGCAGCTCTCTCGAGAAGCTGGCATATTTCTCGTTCGACCAGGTAGGCGAGTCTGTCACCAACCATGTCGAGGGCTTTGCCGAGTCTCACGGCACACCCACTCTCACCGAGGGCAAGGTCGGAGGCGCAATCCTCTTCAACGGATCGACCGACTACCTCACCCAGACAGCATACGACAAGATACAGATGGGTGCCAAGGACTTTACCATCGAGATGCTGCTCAAGTCGACCGACGACGCCGCATACATCCTGCACAAGGGCTCGACCACCTCGGGCGACGCTCCCGGCGCCACAGGGAACTGGATCGGCCTCGAGTACAAGAACGGTAACCTCAAGTTCGCTGTCGACGACGACGCCACCAAGAGCGAGGCCACAGCCGATGGCACAAGCTATTTTGACGGCCAGTGGCACCACATCGTCCTGGTACGCGAGGGTGCATCCAAGACCCTGCGCATCTATGCAGACGGCGTGATGATTGCCGAGACTGCCGACAACACCGGTGCTGTCAACGACAACAACGAGGCCCTCGTCATCGGCAATGTCAACAACACCTTCAACAATTTCCTTGACGGCGCCCTCGACGACTTCACCATCTATGGCGGCGCGATGAGCGCCAACAAGGTGGCCGAGCGCTATGACGGCTACATGAACTCGGGCATACTCGACACCGTGGCAGACAACGACGCACCCAAGTATCTCAAGCTCTATGACGCCACCACCGGCATCGAGGTCGCCACAGGTGTAGGCGAGCCCTCGAACGTCACCACAGGTGTGGCTCCCGGCATCTACATCCTCGTGATACAGCAGGGCAAGACCACCTACGTATCCAAGATAAAGCTCTGACAGACCCTCCGGCCCATACGGGCCACTATGAATACAAGCGTGTCAGGTTTCGACCTGACACGCTTTTTATGTTCTTTTTATCTGTATTTATGTCCTTAACCACTTGTAAATTTGCAAAATAGCACGCTATTGTATATGTTTGTAAGTTACAAGCCTGAATACCATAAGTAATATAATAACCCCTTACAAACCAAAAGACACACAGATGCAGATACGACATTTGTTGCAGGCATCGCTCACGTGCGCGCTGCTTGCGGGTTGTCAGTCCGAGCCCGTCAAGGCTCCTGTCAGCCATGAGTATGACCGCGAATTTGTCAGGACATTCGGAGTCCCGGACCACGACCACGACTGGAACATGGCCGGACGTGTCACTGCCAACATCGAGACCCGCGGACTCGCACCAGGATACGAGGTGCGCATATACGACCGCATGCCCGGTACCGAAGGATGCCAGATTGCCGCACGCTTCTCGGCCACGACAAAGACTGTAGAGTTTGATTTCGCCAAATCGAACCGCTATGCCTATGTCGAGATTGTCGGCCCCGACGGCAGGGTGGTGAGCGTGAAGAGCCTCGCGATACGCAACAGAGCCATGCAGATCAGTGCTGATGCAGCCATTGTCAGCCCCGGCGAGGCTGTGAAAGAAAAAGTGTTCGACATGGCCTCGTCCATAACTGTGGCAGACAAGACAGTCACATTCAAAGACCGACTGCCCGACGGATATGACAACAGTCCATATAACACTGAGTTCCGCACGACATACCCCGATCTGAAACCACGCAATGCCTACGACCTCTTCTTGCTCTGCGAGGAGCAGCCCGGGGGTCATGACCTTCATTCCGCCACGGTCAAACCTGTGTTCGACGACACAGACCAGGGGATGGCTTGCTCGGACCTCACATCCATTGTGGGTACAAACGGCGTGTTCCACGAGAAATGCGGGCCCGTAGACTGTAACCTGATGAAATACTGGGAGGAGCTCAAGCCGACCACAAACTCGGTATTCACCGTAGCCGAGACAGGCCCGGTGTCGATAGACTATCTCTATGGCTGCGGCACATTCTGGAACAGTTTCGGCTATTTCTATTACGACGACACATACACCGACATAGAGATAATGCGCGCTCCCAAATATATACTGATGCTCGATGCGTCGCCGTGGCACAACATGCAGCGTCTCGACCCGGCAAAAGGGGAGCAGTTCGAGGACTTCGAGCTGATAGGCGAGAGCGATACAAAAAAGGAAAACTGGAACGGCGAGCACAAGGTGAACCAGAGCGGTATGCGCCCCGCCAACGATGTCGAGCGCTATGAGAAGATGGAGAAACAGGGTGCCGACCTTACGGCCTATGACGTGCGCTATCGCGGCACATCCCACCGTCTGGTCTATTATCCGCAGATACGCGGCATAAATTCACACGGCTATCCCGGTGTCAAGGCAGACCTATCAAAGCCCTCATACGACTTCCCAAAAGGTACCAAGATAGGGTTCTTCATCATCTGCGAGGGAGGTTTCTTCTTCTCCGACAAGGGGAGGGCCATGGGCCGCTCGGCAGTGCGCTACTCGCTACCGTGGATGAACGCATGGCTCGGACGCCCGTTCCATCACAAGGACGGCAACAAGAAGCATACAGGCTGCAGCAAGATACCCGCCGACACACCTCCCACATGGTTCATGAGCTACAAGTGGAACGGACGCACCATACTCGGCATCGAGGATGGCGAATATGGCAACTCGGACCACGACATGAACGACATACTCTTCGAGGTCAAGGGCTCGTTTGCCATAGACCGCCAGGACCTCGGACATCGCACCAAGGTGCAGTCATGGGTAGTAGCATGCGAGGACCTGGGCTCTACTGACGATTTCGATTTCAACGATGTCGTGTTCGGAGTATCGCACCTGACAAGCGACGAGGATGACGCATCCACACTCGTCATCAAGCCTCTCGCAGCCGGAGGCACCCTAAAGGTGCAGCTATGCATGAACGGCGAGCCCGTCGGCGACGGACGTCACTGGAACGAGTATTTCGGACATCAGTCACATCACGACATCATCAATGTAACCGGGAATGCCTCAAGGCCTGTCGAATCCGAAGAGATTGTGATTACAGAGGGGATTCCGAAAGATTTCTCCCTCTCGTCAGGCTCATTCCGCGAGAACATGGGCGGATTCTCCCTCCGCGTGTTCGATGACGAGGGGAATCATGTGACCTCGGTAAAGGCGCCGGGAACCCAGGGAGACGACGCCGTATCGCCACAGATGATACTGCTTCCGGTCAACTGGTCATGGCCGCGCGAGATGGTGGCGATACATGACGCATATCCCGGCACGCACAACGGCAATGTAGACAACCCCATAGCCGGTTTCGGCTCATGGGTACACGACGCCTCGCAATACTCATGGACCTTCTATCCTGCCGAAGACTCGAAAGTATTCTCAAACACATGGGAGGCACCCGATTTCGGCATCTCTCCCATAAAGAAATAAATCCCGATAGACAATGAATGAGCCGTGCTTCACGATGTGTGGAGCACGGCTCATTCATTTTCAGGCATCCTGGAGCCCTGTCTCTCAGATGTCCTCCTCGATAGAGAAATCGTCGGGGAGGGGGAGGGTGCCGTCGTCAAAGTCGGTGTCGGGGATGGCGGCGATGTCGGCTGCCTCGCTGTCGGCGTCAGACTGAGCGGCGGCAGGTGTGCGGCGCACGGGTGCACCCTTCTTGCCGGTGGCAGACTGCTCCTTGAGTGCCTCCATGATCTTGGCGGCTATCTCGTCGGCCAGCTCGGGATTGTCCTGCATCATGCGCTTGGCGGCGTCGCGCCCCTGGCCTATCTTCGAGTCGTTGTACGAGAACCACGAGCCCGACTTCTTGATGATGCCGAGGTTCACGCCGAGGTCGATTATCTCGCCGCTGCGCGATATGCCCTCGCCGAACATGATGTCAAACTCGGCGCGCTTGAAGGGGGGCGCCACCTTGTTCTTGACCACCTTCACCTTGGTGAGCTTGCCCAGCACCTCGTCGCCGTCCTTGATGGCCGTAGAGGGGCGGATGTCGATGCGCACCGAGGCATAGAACTTGAGGGCGTTGCCGCCTGTGGTGGTCTCCGAGGGGCCGAACATCACGCCGATCTTCTCGCGGAGCTGGTTGATGAAGATGCAGCAGGTATTGGTGCGCGAGATGGTACCGGTGAGCTTGCGCATGGCCTGGCTCATCAGTCGTGCCTGCACGCCCACGTTCTTGTCGCCCATGTCGCCGTCAATCTCACTCTTGGGGGTGAGGGCGGCGACCGAGTCGACCACGAGGATGTCGATGGCGCTCGAGCGTATCAGCTGTTCGGCAATCTCGAGGGCCTGCTCGCCGTTGTCGGGCTGGGCCATGAGCAGGTTGTTGACATCCACACCGAGCTGCTCGGCATAGAAACGGTCAAAGGCATGCTCGGCGTCGATGATGGCGGCGATGCCTCCGGCCTTCTGCGCCTCGGCTATGGCGTGGATGGCCAGGGTTGTCTTGCCCGACGACTCGGGGCCGTATATCTCGATGATGCGGCCACGGGGATAGCCGCCCACGCCGAGGGCGTAGTCGAGGCCTATGGAGCCCGAGGGAATCACGTCGACATCCTCGATCTGCTCGTCGCCGAGCTTCATGATGGCGCCGCGTCCGAAATTCTTCTCTATATTGCCCATGGCCTGTGCCAGGGCATTGAGCTTGGCCTTGGCGGGGTCATTGGCAGCCGCCGCAACCTTGGTGGTTTCTTTTTTTGCCATTCTGTATAGGGTGTTTTGTTTCTTTGATGCAAAGATAGTGCCAAAGCGGTGCAACGGATATGCCCACAGGGCTTAAAATTAGTTAAGACACACCGCTTTCATCCGCTAATTTAGCAATTTCGGGGCTCAAAGCCAAAAAAATTCGGTTTTTATATGATTTTTTTTCATTCCCGGTGAACCATTTGCTCTGTGGCGCGTTGATAAAGTACATAGCAAAATTACTTTTTCCATTGCAAGAAATGTGATAATGATTGGTTTATTATCTAAGCGAGAAGACGATGTGATATCATCTTCTCGTTTGGTTTTTTTGTCTGTCGGGGAATTTTGTGTAATTTTGTGGGATAAGAGCAAAAATCACATTATTTCAATATATGTATAGGACAAATACTTGCGGCGAGCTGCGCCTGAGCGACGCGGGCCGCGACGTCACCCTGGCAGGGTGGGTGCAGCGCACCCGCAAAATGGGTGGCATGACGTTCGTAGACATCCGTGACCGATATGGCATCACCCAGGCTGTCTTCGACATGGACACCGACGCCGCGCTCTGCGAGGCCGCCAACAAACTGGGCCGCGAATATGTGGTGCAGATTTCGGGCACAGTGGCCGAACGTACCAGCAAGAACGACCATCTCCCCACCGGCGACATCGAGATAATAGCCAAGGACCTCAAGGTGCTCAACACCTCGGAGATTCCCCCCTTCACCATAGAGGACAATACGGACGGCGGCGATGACCTGCGCATGAAGTACCGCTATCTCGACCTGCGCCGCGGGTGCGTGCGCTCAAACCTCGAGCTGCGTCACCGCATGGCCTTCGAGATACGCCGCTATCTCGACTCCAAAGGGTTCCTCGAGGTCGAGACACCCGTGCTCATCAAATCGACCCCCGAAGGTGCGCGCGACTTTGTGGTGCCCTCGCGCATGAATCCCGGACAGTTCTACGCGCTGCCCCAGTCGCCCCAGACATTCAAGCAGTTGCTCATGGTGAGCGGTTTCGACCGTTATTTCCAGATAGTCAAGTGCTTCCGCGACGAGGACCTGCGCGCCGACCGTCAGCCCGAGTTCACACAGATCGACTGCGAGATGTCGTTTGTGACCCAGGAGGACGTGCTGCAGATGTTCGAGGGACTCGTGAAGCACATCTTCAAGTATGTCAAGGATATAGATTTCACAGAGCCCTTCCCCCGCATGACATGGGCCGACGCCATGAAATATTATGGCTCTGACAAGCCCGACACCCGCTTCGGCATGAGGTTTGTCGAGCTCAAGGACCTCACCGAGGGGAGCGGATTCTCAGTGATGGACGATGCCGACTATGTGGGCGCCATCGTGGCTCCCGGCTGTGCCGACTATACCCGCAAGCAGCTCGACCAGCTCACCGACTTTGTCAAGCGTCCGCAGGTAGGCGCCAAGGGTATGATGTGGGTCAAGTTCGAGAAGGACGGCTCCATCAAGTCGTCGGTAGGCAAGTTCTTCACCGACGAGCAGATACGCGCATGGGGCGAGCGTGCAGGCGCCAATCCCGGCGACCTGATGCTGATACTGGCCGGCCCCGTGATGAAGACCCGCAAGCAGCTCAACGAGCTCCGTCTCGAGATGGGCTCGCGCCTCGGCCTGAGAGACCCGCAGAAGTTCTCGTGCCTCTGGGTCGTGGACTTCCCCCTCTTCGAGTGGGACGACGAGACCCAGCGCTATTACGCCATGCACCATCCCTTCACATCGCCTAACCCCGACGACATCGACATGCTCGACACCGACACGGGTGCCGTGCGCGCCACAGCATACGACATGGTGGTCAACGGCAATGAGCTTGGCGGCGGCTCGATACGTATCCACGAGGCCAAGCTTCAGGACAAGATGTTCCGCCTGCTCGGCCTGAGCGAAGAGGACGCACAATACAAGTTCGGCTTCCTGATGAACGCCTTCAAGTATGGAGCACCCCCTCACGGCGGTCTTGCCTTCGGATTTGACCGCTTCGTGTCGATTCTCGCCGGACTCGACTCGATACGCGACGTCATCGCCTTCCCCAAGAACAACTCGGGCCGCGACATGATGATAGACGCACCCTCGCAGATCGACGACTCACAGCTCGACGAGCTGCAGATAAAGCTCGACCTCAAGGAGGAGAAATAGACAACACGACTGCGGACGCGTCGGGCAGGCCTGACCTGTCCGGCGCGTCCGGCCTGTCTGACACAGCCCATATCTTTATGCCAACAATAGCAGACATCTCTGCCGCTATCGAGGCCGAGGCGCCCCTCTCGCTCCAGGAGAGCTGGGACAACTCGGGGTGGCAGGTTGCGCCGTGTGGCACCGATGCGGTGTGCACGGGCGTCATGCTGTGCCTCGATGTCACGCCCCGCGTGGTTGCCGAGGCCGTCGGGCGCGGCTGCAACCTCATAGTGAGCCATCATCCCCTCATCTTCAAGGGGCTCAAGCATATCATGCCCGGAGCCGTCACCGACGCCATACGCGCAGGTGTGGCCGTCTACTCGGCCCACACGTCGCTCGACTGCGCCCCCTGCGGGCCGTCGGCATGGCTCGCTGCCCGGCTTGGCCTCACGGACACCGCCCCGCTCGACGAGAGCGGACTCGGAATCATAGGGCGCTATGAGCGTCCCATGACTCACGACGAGTTCATAGCGCGCGTCGGCGAGGTCTACGGAGGTGGTCTGAGGGTGACACCCGGACAGAGCGGCATGATAGCCCGTGTGGCCCTGTGCAGCGGCGCCGGAGGCGAGTTCATCACCGCAGCCATAGGGCAGGGAGCCGACGCGTATGTGACGTCAGACATACGCTATCACGACTTTCTGGACCACGGAGAGCGGATAATGCTCGTCGACACCGGGCATTATGAGAGCGAAATATGCACTAAATCAATTTTTTCGCATATAATCTCCGAAAAATTTCCTAACTTTGCAGTCAATATGTGCCATAACGAGCACAAACCGGTGGCATATCATGCCGGAAACCATTGACAGATTACATCTACACGAATCCATATATGGCCAAAGAGCAAAACAAAAACGACCAGACCAACTCGGTTGAACACCGTCTGCGCTCGCTCTACGAGCTCCAGACAATCCTTTCGGAAATTGACCGCATCCGCACCATCCGCGGCGAGCTCCCCGAAGAGGTGCGCGATCTTGAGGACAACATCGAGGGCCTTCACACCCGCATAGACAAGTTCAAAGCCGAAATAGAGGACCTGAGAGGCCGCTCGGCTATGGAACACAACAAGATTCTCGACTCGCAGACAAAGATCGAGACCTACAAGACACAGCTCGACAACGTGCGCAACAACCGCGAGTTTGACCTGCTGACCAAGGAAATCGAATTCCAGACACTCGAGATACAGCTCTCTGAGAAGCGCATCAACCAGTATGCCCGCGATATGGAGGCCAAGGCTGCCGAAATTGACGCCGCCACAATGAACCTGGCCGACCAGAACCACATGCTGGCCGACAAGCGCCGCCAGCTCGAGGAGATTGTCTCGGAGACCCGCAAGGACGAGGAGCAGCTCCGCATCAACGCCAAGGAGCTCGAGGCCAAGATAGACGACCCCCGCACGCTCAACGCCTTCAAGCGCATCCGCAAGAATGCCCGCAACGGCCTCGGCGTTGTCTACATCCAGCGCAACGCATGCGGCGGCTGCTTCAACCGCATCCCCCCGCAGCGCCAGATGGAGATAAAGATGCACAAGAAGATTATCGTCTGCGAGTACTGCGGACGCATCATGATAGACCCCGAGCTCGCAGGTATCGCTCCCGAGGAGCCCAAGAACACAAAGTAAATGTCAGCCTCAACAATCACCCCCGGCCAGTATGTCGAGATAGCCTACGACCTCTATACCGTAGGCAAGGACGGCAAGAAGGAACTGGTACACACAGTCGAGGCCACACAGCCCGAGTGTTTCATCTACGGCATCACCCCCGGGCTCGTCGAGGGACTTGCCGCAAAGCTCGCAGGCATGAAGGCCGGTGACGCGTTTGACGTCGCTGTCCCCGCCGAGCAGGGATTCCTCTACTCGCCCGACGATGTGGTGACACTCCCCATCGACCTCTTCACCGACGACGAGGGCCAGGTGGACACCGACCGTGTCAAGCCGGGCGCCCTGCTGCCGATGATAACCGCCGACGGATACCAGATAACAGGTATGGTCAAGGGCCTCACCGCCGAGAACGTGACCATGGACTTCAACCACCCGCTGGTGGGCAAGGACCTGCATTTCACAGGCAAGGTGCTCACCGTGCGCGACGCCACTCCCGAAGAGCTGCGACCCTATTTCAGCGGCTGCGGAGGCGGTTGCGGAGGTGGCGGATGTTGCGGCGGCCAGAATTCTGACTGCGGTCAGGGAGGATGCTGCGGCGGATGCGAGTGAGCCCCACACAGACACGAATCAATCTAAACAACAAAACAATACAGCTAAACCAATCATAATGGCAACAACTGCAGACTTTAAGAACGGTATGTGCCTCGATATCGACGGCCAGTACTATTTCATCGTCGAATTCCTCCACGTGAAGCCCGGCAAAGGCCCGGCTTTCGTACGCACCAAACTCAAGAACGTCCGTACAGGCCGTATCCTTGACAAGACCTGGAACTCGGGTGTCAAGGTAAACGAGGTGCGCATCGAGCGCCGTCCCTACCAGTACTCCTACAAGGACGACATGGGCTATCATTTCCTCCACACCGAGACCTGGGAAGAGGTAATCCTCCCCGGCGAGAGCATCGAGGGCGTGGAATTCCTCAAGGAAGGTGACGTGTGCGAGGCCAACGTACATGCTGAGTCAGAGACCATCCTGACCTGCGACATGCCCACCTCGGTAGTGCTCGAGATCACCTATACCGAGCCCGGCATCAAGGGTGACACCGCCACCAACACCCTCAAGCCCGCCACAGTCGAGACAGGCGCCGAGGTACGTGTGCCCCTCTTCTGCAACATCGGCGACAAGGTACGCATCGACACACGCGACGGCTCGTACGTAGAGCGTGTGAAATAACATACTCCCCCCTACGGGCCCCCTCAGGGCGGCTCCGCAAAGAGACACGGTCCAATGCGCGACGCTGCCGGGCCGCTGTTATGTTAATCTATTAAAATTCAAAGACCCGGTCCAATGCGCGATGCAGTCGGACCGGGTCTGTTGTATGTTATCGTTGCGGCAGAGGCTCAGACGGTGAGGATCTCCTTCTCCTTGGCGGCAAAGAGCTCGTCAATCTTCTTGAGATACTTGTCATGGAGCTTCTGTACGGAGGCCTCGGCATCCTTCTCCACATCCTCGCTCATGCCCTGCTTCACGGCCTTCTTGAGGCCTTCTATGGCATCGCGGCGGGCGTTGCGCACGCTCACCTTGGCATTCTCGGCCTCGGCCTTGCTCTGCTTTACGAGAGACTTGCGGCGCTCTTCGGTGAGGGGCGGGATGGAGAGGCGTATCACCTCGCCGTTGTTCTCGGGCATGATGCCGAGCTCGGAGTTGATGATGGCCTTCTCGATCTCCTTGAACATGGCTTTCTCCCAGGGAGTAATCATGATGGTGCGTGCGTCGGGCACCGAGACATTGGCCACATTCGATACAGGCACGTTAGAGCCATAATAGCTCACACGCACGGCATCAAGGATTTTTGGATTGGCCTTGCCGGCACGGATATGGGCGAGAGCCTCGTCAAGATAAGCCACGGCGAGCTCCATTTTCTCCTCAGCGGGATCAAGATAGTCTGAAGGGGACATAGTAGGTATTGGGTTTAAAGATTATAGTTTAAAGTTTAAAGAGGGGGATTTTGCTTATATGTTTTATAAGATTTATAAGACTTATAAGATTTATAAGTCTTATATAATTCTTCCCTCTCAGGGATGTATCCTTGTGCCGATGTTCTTGCCCTCGATTACCTTGAGCAGGTTGCCGGGGGTATCCATGTCGAACACGAGGATGGGCAGGCCGTTCTCCTTGCACAGGGCGGTGGCGGTGATGTCCATGACGCGCAGGTTGCGGGCCAGGACCTCGTCGTATGTTATCTCGTCAAACTTGACGGCTGTGGGATCCTTCTCGGGATCGGCGGTATATACACCGTCGACGCGTGTGCCCTTGAGCATTATGTCGGCGCCTACCTCGATGCCGCGCAGGGCGCTGCCGGTATCGGTGGTGAAGAACGGATTGCCCGTACCTCCGGCCATGATGGCGACCTCGCCGCGCTCGATGGCCTCGATTGCACGGCGGTTTGAGTACTGCTCGCCTATGGGATACATATTGATGGCTGTGAGCACGCGCGCAGGCTGCCCTATGGCCTCGAGAGCCGACGACAGAGCCAGCGAATTGATTACAGTGGCCAGCATACCCATCTGGTCACCTTTCACGCGGTCAAAGCCCTTTGCAGCGCCCGAGAGACCGCGGAAGATGTTGCCGCCACCTATAACGATGGCAACCTGCACACCCATACCGGCTATGCGGGCTATCTGGCGGGCATATTCGTCAAGACGTACGGTGTCGATGCCGTAACCCTGGTTTCCCATGAGCGACTCGCCGCTCAGTTTCAGGAGGATACGTTTGTATTTCAGTTCCATATAGATGCTATTTTTTACAAAGATATGCAAAATCGGGCGAAATATCATAATTTCGCCCGATTTTTTTGTTTTTGGGTGGTTATAGCTGGTATAGTTTTTCTAGTTTTTCTAGTTTTTCTAGTTGAACTAGAAAAACTATCTTATCCCACGACAATATTGACTATCTTGCCGGGCACCACGATGACCTTGCGCACGGTCTTGCCATCGAGCCACTTGGCCGCACCCTCGTGGGCCATGGCCACGGCCTGCACGTCATCAGCGCTCATGTCGGCAGGTACCTCGATGTTGAAGCGGGCCTTGCCGTTGAACGATACGGCATACCTGGCCTTCGACTCGACAAGATACTCCTCGTTCCATGCGGGCCACTCGGCATCGTTGATGGTGGTGTCGTGGCCGAGTGCCGAGTGCCAGAGCTCTTCGGCAATATGGGGCGCGAAGGGAGCAAGCACTATCAGCAGCGGCTCGAGTATGGCGCGCGAGCGGCACTTGAGCTGCGAGAGCTCGTTGACACATATCATGAACGCGGCCACAGAGGTGTTGTACGAGAATGTCTCGATGTCGCCGGTGACCTTCTTTATCAGCTTGTGGAGCGATTTCAGGGCCTCGGCCGAGGGCTCGCTGTCATCTACAAGCAGCGTGTCGCCCTTGTAGTAGAGTCCCCAGAGTTTCTTGAGGAAGCGGTTGACGCCGTCGATGCCGTTGGTGTCCCAGGGCTTGCTCTGCTCGAGCGGGCCGAGGAACATCTCGTAGAGCCTCAGCGTATCGGCTCCATAGCGCTCTACGATGTCGTCGGGATTGACCACGTTAAACATCGACTTTGACATCTTCTCAACGGCATATCCGCAGACATATCTGCCATCCTCGAGTATGAACTCTGCATCGTTGAACTCTGGCCTCCATGCGCGGAACTTGTCGAGGTCAAGCACATCATTGCTCACGATATTCACGTCGACATGGATAGGGGTCACATCATAATCTTTCTTCAGGCCGTAAGGCACGAATGTGTTCGTGTCCTTGATGCGGTACACAAAGTTGCTGCGTCCCTGGATCATGCCCTGGTTGATGAGCTTCTTGAAGGGCTCGGGCTCGCACACCACGCCGAGGTCATAGAGGAACTTGTTCCAGAACCTCGAATAGATGAGGTGACCTGTGGCATGCTCCGTGCCGCCGATATAGAGGTCGACATTACGCCAGTATCCGTCGGCCTCGGGGCTGACGAGCGCGCTGTCGTTGTGGGGGTCCATATAGCGCAGATAGTAGGCCGACGAGCCTGCGAATCCGGGCATCGTGTTGAGCTCGATGGGATAGCCATCCTCGGTCACCCAGCCCTTGGCACGGCCCAGCGGGGGCTCGCCGCTCTCGGTGGGGAGATACTTGTCTATCTCAGGGAGCAGCAAGGGAAGCTTGTCCTCGGACATCAACGTGGGAATCCCCTCCTTATAATATACGGGGAATGGTTCGCCCCAATAACGCTGACGGCTGAAGATGGCGTCCCTGAGGCGGTAGTTTACCTTGACACGGCCTATCCCGGCTTCCTCGATATAGCGCTTGGCGGCGGCGATGGCGTCCTTCACCTCGAGTCCGTTGAGGTCGAGACGGTCTGACGAGCTGTTTATCATATTGCCGCTCTTGGCGTCGAAGCTCTCCTCGCTCACGTCGGCACCCTCGATGAGGGGGATTATGGGGAGGTCGAAATGACGGGCGAAGGCATAGTCGCGGCTGTCGTGCGCGGGCACGGCCATGATGGCACCCGTGCCGTATCCGGCCAGCACATAGTCGCTGACATAGACGGGAATCTCCTTGCCCGTAAGCGGGTTGACGGCATACGAGCCTGTAAACACGCCCGATACCTTCTTGTCAATCATTCGCTCGCGCTCGGTCTTGTGCTTGATCGAGTCGAGATACTCGTCGACGGCCTTGCGCTGCCCGGGGGTGGTGACCATATCCACGTACTCGCTCTCGGGGGCGAGAACCATGAATGTCACGCCGAACACGGTGTCGGCGCGGGTGGTGAATATAAGCAGGTCGAGGTCATCCCTTCCGGCGATGGGAAAACGCATCTCGGCGCCTTCAGAGCGTCCGATCCAGTTGCGCTGGGTCTCCTTTAGGGAGTCGGTCCAGTCGAGCGTCTCGAGGCCGTCAAGAAGCCTCTGGGCGTATGCCGACACACGCAGGCACCACTGATACATCAGCTTCTGCTCCACGGGGTGTCCGCCGCGCACGCTCACGCCCTCGCTCACCTCATCGTTGGCAAGCACTGTGCCCAGGGCCGGACACCAGTTCACCATCGTGTTGCCGAGATATGCCAGGCGCCAGTTCATGAGGGTATCGCTCTTCTGCTTCTCGTCCATGGCGTTCCACTCGGCGGCGGTCAGCTCTATAGGCTCCGAACCGGCTGCCGTCAGCCCCTCGGTGCCGCGTGTCTCGAGATGCTTCACGAGGTCGGCGACAGGCTTGGCCTTGTTCTCGGCGGTGTCGAAATAGCTCTCGAACATCTTCATGAACGCCCATTGGGTCCACTTGTAGAAACCCGGGTCGCATGTGCGCACCTCGCGGTCCCAGTCATAGCAGAAGCCGATCTTGTCGAGCTGCTCGCGATAGCGGGCTATGTTCTGGCGGGTGGTCTTCTCGGGGTGCTGTCCCGTCTGGATGGCATACTGCTCGGCGGGGAGGCCGTAGGCGTCATAGCCCATCGGGTGAAGCACATTGAAACCGCGCAGACGCTTGTAGCGCGAGAATATGTCTGATGCTATATAGCCTAAGGGGTGTCCCACATGCAGACCCGCACCCGAGGGATAGGGGAACATGTCGAGCACATAGAACTTGGGTCTCGAAGGGTCTATCTCGGTCTTATAGACCTTGTCGTCGCGCCACTGACGCTGCCAGCGCGACTCGATTGATTTATGATTGTATTCCATAATGAACAGGGGAGGTTATCGGGTTATTAGGTTATGGGGGTTATAGGGTTATGAGGGTATAAAGGTATTGGATTACAGGTTTTATAAAAATATAATTTAAGATTTATAAAAATTATAAGATTATAAATAATCCCATAACCTTATAACCCTTATAACCCTATTTACTCATTTCCAGCATCCTCTCTATCGGTTTGCGGGCGCGGTCTATTATGGTGGCGTCCACAGTCACCTCGGGGAGCTCGTAGAGCAGGGTCAGATATAGTTTGCGCAGGGTATTGAGCTTCATGAACGAACAGTCGTTGCATGCGCAGGTCGAGTCTGACGGAGGCGCGGGGATAAACACCTTGTCAGGACAGCGGCGGCGCATCTCGTGCAGTATGCCGCTCTCGGTCGCCACGATATATTCCTTATAAGGCTGCTCCTCGGCCCACTTCAGCAGCACGGCGGTCGAACCTACCTTGTCGGCCACCAGACGCACGGGAGCCGGACACTCGGGATGCACAAGCACCTTGGCCTCGGGATGCTCGCGTTTCAGGGCCATGATACCCTCGAGCGAGAACTGCTCGTGCACATGGCACGCACCGTCCCACAGCACCATGTCGCGGCCCGTCTGCGAGTTTATATAGTTGCCCAGGTTACGGTCTGGCCCGAAGATAATCTTCTCGCTGGCCGGGAGCGCGTTCACAATCTGCATGGCGTTGCCCGAGGTCACCACCACATCGGTCAGAGCCTTGACCGCAGCCGACGTGTTGACATACGACACCACCGTGTGTCCCGGATGCCCGGCGATGAACGCCTCCAGCTCCGGCGCCGGACAGCTGTCGGCCAGCGAGCATCCCGCGTTGAGGTCGGGTACCAGCACCTTCTTGTCCGGGCAGAGTATCTTGACCGTCTCACCCATGAAGTGCACGCCGCACATCACGATGATGTCATTGTCGAGACCCTCGGCGATGCGGGCCAGCGCGAGCGAGTCGCCTATGAAATCGGCCGCATCCTGAATCTCGGGCAGCGTGTAGTAGTGGGCCAGAATCACCGCGTTCTTCTCCTTTTTCAGGCGCGCGATCTCGGCCGCGAGGTCAGTCCCCGCGGGCACCTCGGCCTCCACAAACCCTTTCTCTGCTTTCATTGGTTTTTATAATTGTAAAAAAATTTTTTGAATAAGAATTTTAAAGAAGAAGAGTAATAGATGTTAAAAGAGAAGATAACTTCTGCCCAAAATGCTTGCAAATATGGGTTATTGCACTCCCATTAACATTATTGAACGGGTTATCAACATCTCTTATCTCTATATATCAGCACTTTAGTGTAGTTATTAACATCCTGTTAATAAAGTGCAAAGTTAAGAACTTTTTGTGAGTAAAACAACCCGTTTCTGTAGATAACCCTATTGAAAACCCGCTGAAAGAGAAACAATAACTAATTTGGCCACCTCGCCGGGACGCATATACGCACCTCTGTAGATACGAGTCAAGAGAGAGTTATGAAAAGCTTTTGAAATCTTTTCAACACTTATTTACACACTTATCAACATCCCCTTTTCAGAGGCAAATGGCGAGATGGAAGCAATGGCTAAATCAAGGAAATTGTTTGGATTTTAGCAAGAAACAGCGATTTAATTGTTTGGATTTTAGCAGAAAATCGCGTTTTAATTGTTTGGAAAAAATATAATCACTATATTTGCGATAAATAATGCCCTGATAATCATGTATTACGAGAGACTCATAGACCGCTATCTGTCAGACTGGGCTTCTGACGAGTTCCGCAAACCCATGTTGCTGCGCGGAGCACGTCAGGTGGGCAAGTCTACAGCCATACGCCATCTCGGAGAGAAATTCGAGAGCTATGTGGAAATAAATTTCGAGCGACAGCCGGAATTCAAAGCTCTCTTCAAGGAGAATCTTGTCGTGACAAGAATAGTCTCAGAGATGGGAGCCATGCTTGGAGAACCAATTGTGCCTGGCAAGACTCTCCTCTTTTTTGACGAGATACAGTCTTGTCCCGAGGCTATCATGTCACTGCGTTTCTTCAAGGAGGATATGCCGCAGCTTCATGTAATAGCCGCCGGGTCATTGCTCGAATTCGCTCTTGCGGAGTTGCCGACATTCGGGGTAGGACGCATACATTCGATGTTCATGTATCCTATGACGTTTGACGAATTCCTTCTTGCCAACGGTGAGAAGCTTCTTATGGATGCACGCGACAGGGCTACACCAAAGGCGCCTCTGTCCGTCCCGCTGCACAACAGGCTGGTCGCATTGCTCAGGACATATATGCTTGTAGGTGGAATGCCCGAGGTTGTGGCGCGCTGGGTATCTACTCACGATTATCTGCGATGTAACGAGGTCCAGGATGACATTGTGGTGAGCTATGAGGATGATTTTCCAAAATATGGCAGAAAGATAGACCCTATGTTGCTGCGCATGACTCTTCACAGTGTGGCGGCACAGGGCTCACGCAAATTTTCTTATGCAGATGTAGGCGGAGGCTACAGGAGTGGCGAGATAAAGAAGGCTCTCGGCATGTTGATGCTTGCCGGGCTTTGTGTCCCCGTCACAAGGACAGATGCCAACGGGCTTCCGCTCGGTAGCGAGGCCGACAGCTCATTCAGGAAGATACTGCTTTTTGACACCGGTATCATGCTCAGGTTGCTCAATATGTCTCTCGGAGATGCCAGAGAAATGGTAGAACAGATATTGACTGCAAATGATATGGAGCTTGTGAACAAGGGTCCGATGACCGAGATCCTGGCAGGGCTTGAGATGATACGCTATAAGACTCCCAATATGCGCCATGAACTATTTTTTTGGCTCAGGCCTGCAAAGAACTCGCAAGCCGAGATTGATTATCTTACCTCACACCGTCAGAAAGTATTGCCTGTAGAAGTTAAGGCCGGAATGAGGGGAGGTATGAAGAGCTTGTGGATATTCATGCGCGAAAAGAAGCTGTCACAGGCCGTAAGATGCTCATTGGAGAATTTCGGCGAGTTCGAGTACGTGGATAAGGGAGCAGACGATGCCGTGCGTCACGTCACCGTCTGTCCTCTCTATGCCATTTCAAGACTGCAGTCTATATTGCCGTGAGAAGGATTACCCAGCCAACAACCAGCACCATCATCGCTGCTTCGGTGCGGCGGCTGACGGTGAGGGCGGTGTGCATGTCGGCGGTGGTGAGGGGGCGGGGGTTGTCGCCTATGTAGGGTTTGTAGAAGCTCTCGCCGAAATAGTCGTGAGGGCCGCCGAAACGGCAGCCGAGGATTCCGGCAAGGGCGGCTTCGGGCCAGCCGGAGTTGGGGCTGGCGTGCTCCGGGCCGTAGCGGAGCACGAACCTCCACAGGCCGGGACGCCCTGCGACAAGTATCATCAGCAGTGCGGTGAGGCGGGCGGGGATGTAGTTGGCTACGTCGTCTATGCGCGCGGCCCATCGGCCGAACTTGAGATAGCGCTCGGTGTGATAGCCTATCATCGAGTCGAGGGTATTGACCATCTTGTAGGCGAGCATCCCGGGGACACCGAACAGCATATAGTAGAACAGCGGGGCTATCACCCCGTCCGAGAGGTTTTCGGCCAGGGTCTCGAGGGCGGCGGTGCGCACCTCGCGGTCGGAGAGTGTGGCGGTGTCGCGCCCTACGATGCGTCCCACCTGACGGCGCCCCTCGTCGAGCGAGCGGTCGGCGGCTTCGAACACTATGCGTACCTCGCGGCACAGGGTCGTCCCCGCGAGGCAATAGAATACGACGATGGTCTTGAACAGTATCCCGGCCACGGGCCACGGGGAGAGCAGCCTGACAATGGCCCATCCGATGGCGGCGGTCGCGGTGATGAGGCCGATGGCTGTGAGCGCACCCTTGAGGACGCGGTGCGGGGGATGGTTGAACGAGTGCTCGCACAGGCCGATGGCCCGTCCGAACCATACGACGGGGTGGGGGAGCCGCTCGGGGTCGCCGAACAGGAGGTCGAGAATCCATCCGAGCAGCAAGGGCAGTATCACGAGCGTGAGAGTGACATCCATCTTTCTATCTGGCTTATGAGCTGTTTGTCTGACTGAGGTGTCTGGGCGGCTACGCGGAAATGCGCGGGGGTGAGGCCGGTGAAATTAGATGCGTCGCGTATCAATATGTCGGCCTCCTCCATGAGCCATCCCTTCAGGTCGGGGGCGCGCAGGGTGCCCGGGAGGCGGCAGAGCACGAAATTGCACTCTGTCTCTGATGTCCAGATGCCTAATCCCCGCAATCCGTCGGCCATATCAAGGACCATGCGGTTTAGGGCCGGGGCGTCGATGACATACTCGTCCTGATGGTCGAGCAGCCACATCGCCCCCTCGATGGCGAGGGCGTTGACGCTCCACGGCATACGCATCGAGCGGATTGTGTCTATGACGCCGGGTGCGCCGACGGCATAGCCCACACGTAGCCCGGGCACGGAGAAACGTTTGGTGAGCGAGCTGAGTAGTATCACGTTACCTGCCTCCACGGCCTCGGCATCGGTGATGAGGGGTCGCACGGTATAGGGGGCGTATGCCTGGTCGATGACATAGAGCGAGCCGGAATTGCGGCTTATGGCGGCAAGCAGTTCCTCCTTGGGTATCACCGTCCCCGTGGGATTGTTAGGATTGCAGATCCATATCACGTCGTGACCGTCGGTGGCGCCGAGTGTCGTGACATGAGTCACTGTGTGGGCGTGCAGGCGGCACGCGTCCTCATACTCGCGGAATGTCGGGCCGAGTATGGCAGACCGCGCGCCGCGTCTCGACATGGCTATGAGGTAGATTGCCTCTGTGGCCCCTGCCGTCACCTCGACGGTACCCTCCTCGCCGAGCCTCAGGGCCAGCGTGTGTGCCGTCGGGTCGGGATATGCCGAGGGGAGGGTGGCCAGCCGGGCCAGGTGGCGCATCAGTCCGTCATGGCTGACGCCTCCGAGTATGTTCGAGCTGAAATTTACGGGGTTGCGCCCCGGATAGCGGTATAGGTCGTCGCCGTGTCCGTCAATCATTGTCTGTGGATATGATTTCGTATATCTTGGCCATGTCGAGATGTCTGCGCAGCATCTCGGCGAGGCGGTCAAACTCACGTTCCCTGTCCCCCTTGGGGTCGAATGTTGTAGGGGATGCCCCGTTGAGATGAGGGGCTATGAGGGGGTCGATGGCTGCGGGGTTGTCATAGATGCCGTGGATGTATGTGCCTGTGCATCTCCCGTCGGCACGGCACCCCTCCGAGATACCTCCGGGGAGTGTGGCAAACGGGCTGCCACCTTCTCTCTCTGTGCGTCCCATGTGTATCTCGTAACCCTCGGCCTCGGCTCCGCCGGGGAGTGTGACGGTGACGCGCCTTGTCACTTTCTCGGACGAAAGTACTGTCCTGACGGGGAGCAGCCCGAGGCCCGGAGCGGTCGCGGGCTCACCTTCGACGCCGTGCGGGTCTGCCACCTCGAGGCCCATCATCTGATAGCCTCCGCATATTCCGGCCACACTGCATCCGCGGGCGCGGGCGTCCGTTATGGCCCGGTCGAGTCCGCGCGAGCGCAGCCATGCGAGGTCCGAGAGGGTCGACTTGCTGCCGGGGAGTATTATCACGTCGGCTTTTGCCAGACCTTCGGGAGTGTCGGTATAGTAAAGACATACCTGCGGATGGCGCTCGAGGATGTTGAAATCGGTGAAATTGGATATGTACGGCAGCCTCACCACGGCCACATTGACCAGCTCCGGGTTGTCGGAGGGTTGGGTGTTCTTGGCCGAGAGGGCGACGGAGTCCTCCTCATCGATATGGATTGAGGTATCGTAGGGGACGACCCCTAATACGGGGACTCCGCAGACCTCCTCCATCATGCGGCGCCCCTGCTCGAACAGGCGCATGTCGCCACGGAACTTGTTGACGATTATCCCCCTGATGAGCTTTCGGTCTTCGGGGCGCTGCAGCATTATCGAGCCGTAGGCCGAGGCGAACACGCCCCCTCTGTCTATGTCGGCCACCAGTATCACAGCTGCTCCGGCATGACGCGCCATGGGAATATTGACCAGGTCGGAGTCGCGCAGGTTGATTTCGGCGATGCTTCCCGCCCCCTCCATCACTATGGGATTATATCGTGCGGCGAGGCGGTCGAACGCTGCGCACACCTCGGCACGCAGCTCCTCGCGACCTTCGCGGCGGAAATACTCGTAGGCGTTGCGGTTGCCTATCGGCTTGCCGTTGAGCACCACCTGCGACGTGTGGGTGCCCGAGGGTTTGAGCAGCAGAGGATTCATGTCTGTCGAGCATGGTATCCCCGCTGCCTCGGCCTGTACGGCCTGGGCGCGCCCTATTTCGAAGCCGTCGGGGGTGGCGAATGAGTTGAGCGCCATGTTCTGGGCTTTGAAAGGGGCCGGTTTGAGGCCGTCCTGCCTGAATATGCGGCATAGTCCGGCTGCGATGAGGCTCTTGCCCACATCGCTCCCCGTCCCGCCCAGCATCAGGGGGCGCAGATGCCTGTCGCGGCTCATTCCTTGCCCTCCCTGAAAAGATGAGTGAACTTGCGGTCGTAGAGCTTGGACAGCCCCTCGCGGTTGTCTATGGCATCCCCGACCACAAGCAGGGTGGTCAGGGTGAGCCTGTTCTCCCTGACTATGCGGGCCAGGTCCTTGAGCTGGCCGCGATATATGCGCTGCTCGGGCCATGTCAGCTTATAGCATGCCGCCACGGGGGTCTCGGGAGGATACTCTTCGAGAAGCTGCGCCTGTACCTCCTCGGCTATTCCCGCGCTCAGATAGATGCACATGGTGCTCTGCGAGCGGGCCAGCAGCGACAGCTTCTCGCGGGGTGGCATAGGGGTGCGCCCCTCGCCTCGGGTCAATATTATGCTTTGGACGCGCTCGGGAATGGTGAACTGCGACTTGAGCTCGGCGGCGGCAGCCTGGAACGACGAGATGCCGGGGGTGATATGATACTCCATGCCGTAGCGGTCGAAATATGCCATCTGTTCCTGTATGGCACCGTAGATGCAGGGGTCGCCGGTATGCAGACGCACCACCGAGAGGCCGCGGTCGTAATACTGCCTCATCAGCTCGAACTGCTCCTCGAGGTCGAGGTCGGCCGACGAGCGCACTGTGCATCCCGGCTTGGCGCACTCGGTGAGGGCGCGGGGCACCAGGCTCCCGGCATAGAGTATCAGGTCGGCTTCCATAAGGAACCTCCGGCCCCTCACCGATACAAGGTCGGGGTCGCCCGGCCCGGCACCGACAATCTCGATATGGCCGCGGCGTGTGGCGCTGCGGTCCATGGCCACGGCAAATGTGAAGTCGGCCCCTTCGGCCAGCTTACCTTTCTGTTTCTCGATAAGCAGGGGGCCATTGTCGGCGGCAAGGAGTGCCGAGCTCTCGGCCACTCCCGCCACCCCTGTCACCTCGCGCACATGCTCCGAGGGGTTGGGGACATCTATCCCGGCAAGCTCGCCTGATGTGTAGACATTCACCGCAGCCTCGGGCCACAGTTCGGTCATGGCCCCTAACAGCGGCTCATCTTTTTTCAGCTCTATTGTGTCGATGGTGCGCACCGACAGGGGGCTGACCCCCATCCGCACCATCTCGGAGGAGATATGTCCGGGAATCCCGTCGGGGGGGCAGTCGCGGCGGCATCCGACCCCGATGTTGAGCACACGCGGATGATAGTGCAGCACCTGTGTGCCCCTGACGGTATATATATGAGGTGTCACGGCTATGACAAGGTCATAGGCCGCGGCCTCTGAAATATCTTTTATGACGGTGACATGTCCCGGCAGCGAGCTCTCGAGGCGCGCTGTGGCAGGGCTCTTGACGTCGAGCAGCAGGGCGGTGGGTTTTCCGGCTACGAACTTGAATATCGCGCGGTCCATCTCGGCAGGTGTGGCCTCGGTGAGCCATCCGTTGTCGGCGGCGAGCGTGTCGAGTGCCCACAGTCCGGCGCCGTCGCTCTGTGTCGTTATCACAGCCTCGGCACCGAGACGGCGTGCCAGACGCCGTGCCAGTTCGTTGGCACCACCGACATGGCCCGAGAGGACAGGTATCACATACCGCCCTGCCGAGTCGACGCATACCACCGCAGGGTCGGTATGCTTGTCGGCCACAAGGGGGATGATGGTGCGTACGCATATCCCCATCGCCCCCACGAAGATTACAGCGGTGGCGTGGTCGAGCATTTCGGGGGTGAGCTGTGTGCGGCGCACGGTCATTGCCTCCTCGCCAAGTTCCTTGCCGATGATGCGGGCGGTCTCCAGCCCCGCCTCGGTCACATATATGGTCAGTATCTCCTGTTTCATTTCACTGCCTTGATGATTGTGATTGGGTTGTGGTCGTCGAGTGCCACGCGGTGGCTTCCGGCCACTGTAAGTCCGGCCTTTGCGGCTCCGTCCATGAAGCTACGGCAGGTCTCCCCGCTGACCGAGTTGAACACCACGGTCCCTCCGGGCGCGAGTACGGCGGCTATCCTCCCGAGCATCTCCTCCAGCCTCCCCCCATGACCGCCGATAAATACCGCGTCGGGGGCCGGATAGCGGCTGAGGTCAGCCTCCATGAAATCGCCGATGACACTATCTATGCCCGGGGTGCCGTGGCGGCGGCTGTTGGCTTCGATGAGGCGCGCTCCATCGGGGCGGCGCTCGAAGGCCGTGACCGAGAGGTGGGGAAACTGCAGCTTTGCCTCGATTGACACAGACCCGGTGCAGAATCCGACATCCCACAGCGAGCGTCGGCCGCGCAGGTCGAGCATCGAGAGGGTCAGCAGCCTCACGGGCATCTTGGTTATCATGTTGACACGTCCGTCAAGCAGCTCGAAATCCCCCTCGGGTATCCCAAGCGGACGCGGACGCGTGTATGTGCGGCGCAATATGAGGCAGTTGGGCATCTCCCATTCCATGCTGGCGGCCTCGGCGAGGGTCACGGTCGTGACACGCTCGCGTTCCGGGTTGCCCAGGTTCTCGCCCACGCTCATCATATAGTTGTCGTATCCGTAGTCGAGCATCCTCCGTGCCACCGCCGCAGGGGTATGGTTGCGGTCGGTGAGGGCACCTATCAGCTCCGCTCCCTCGATGAGGGGGATGTCGAGATTGCCCCACGGACGTCCCGTGAGCGATATGGCGCGCATATCCTGATAGGGGAGTGCCAGCCGGTGGGCAAGAGTCTGCAGTGAGTTGAAGGTCGGTATCACCGTGATTGCGGCGTCGGGAAATTCGCGCTGAAGCGTTCCGGCAAATCCGAAAAACAGGGGATCCCCCGAAGCGAAGACTATCGTCTCCCCTCCGTGGCGGCGATACTCGGCGAACACATCCGCGAGGGGCACCGTTATGTCGGTCCATACCGCCTCGGGGGGAAGGATGTCACGCACCAGCTCGTGGTGGCGCCGTCCGCCTGAGAAATATCTGCCTCTCTTCACGGCCTTCGCTGCCTCGGGTGAAAGCCTGAATGCGGAGGAGTCACTGATGCCTATGACCGTGAACCTACACATCGCGTCCGGGTCTCAGGTTCTCGGCATCGGGGCGGCACAGAATGGCGTTGACCAGTGTCGCGGCCAGGTTGCTGCCACCCTTGCGCCCCTCGACTATGATCTTGGGCACCTTGGTGAATGTCTTGACCATGTGCTTGCTCTCGCAGACATGCACGAAACCCACAGGCGCAGCCACTATGCCGCACGGGTCGGCATCGCCGTGGCGCATCAGCGTGCACAGCTCGGTCAGTGCTGTCGGTGCGTTGCCGAATACATAGAGTGCTCCGGGATGCTCGCGTGCCGCGATGCGTATTCCGGCCTGTGTGCGTGTTATGCCCAGGCGCGAGGCCATCTCTGCCACCTCGGGATGGTGCAGATAGCATTTCACCTCAAGTCCCAGCCTCTCGAGTGCGCCCTTGCGTATCCCCGAGGCCGCCATGGTCACATCGGTCACAATGACCCTCTCGCGTCCCGACGACAGGGTGTCGTAGATGCGTTGCAGGGCATCGGGGTCGGCCTTGACCACCTCCTCCATGTCAAAGTCGGCGGTGGTGTGTATGGCGTGGAGCATGGCCCATTTCAGGTCGAGTGGTATGTCGGGATGACGCATCTCAGACTCGATGGTGCGGAAGCTCCTTATCATTATGTTCTGTCCGACGGTGGCATCCTCTGCCTCCTCGCGCGAGTAATATCCGCGGGGGGTTATCATCACCCCGTCGCGCACGAAGGTCTGCGAGTTGCCTATTATGACCACCGTGAACATATCCACCGTCTCGGGGTCGAGTTCGGCAAGCGTCGTGGTCCATACCTTCTGTTCGGGACGTCCCGCCTGGCGCACACATCCCACGGGGGTCTGCGGTGCGCGGTGTTTCAGGAATATCTCCCTGAGCCTTGGCAACTGCCAGTAACGCTTGGTCGAGCGCGGATTATATATGGCGGTGACGAAATCGGCTGTGGCCGCGGCCTCGATGCGCCGCTCTATCACGCTCCACGGAGTCATCAGGTCGCTGAGCGATATGGCGCAGAAATCGTGGCTCACGGGTGCGCCGAGCAGTGCGGCCGCTTTCTGGAACGCGCTCACCCCGGCTATGACCTCTATATCTACGTCGATACCCTTCTCGGCGCGCATCTCCATCATCAGGGGAGCCATGCCATAGATGCCCGCGTCGCCCGACGAGATGACGCACACCTCCAGACCGCGGGCGGCTGCCTCGAAAGCTGCCTCGGCCCGCTCGCGCTCCTGTCTCATGCCCGACCCGATAATCTCGGCTCCCGGCTTGAGCAGCGGCTCGACAAACGGCAGATAATACTTGTATCCGGCCACGGCATCGGCACGGCTGATGGCATTGGCCGCAGCCGCCGTCATCTCCTCAGCCCCGCCCGGCCCGATACCCACAACGGTGATGCTCATATCCTATGTTTCTTCATGATTATAGACCACAAAGTTAAGAAAAAAATGCGCTTTTTTGCTTAACTTTGCTGCAAAAACAGGTAATACGTGATGTCGCAAGAATTTTCCGGGTTTGTTATAGGGGCTCCGAGGTCGGGGGCCGGGAAGACTATGGTGTCGCTGGGGCTGATGAGGGCTCTGGCGCGACGCGGTATGCGTGTGGCTCCCTTCAAGTGTGGCCCGGACTATATCGACACGCAGTTCCATACCTGTGCGTGCGGGGGCCGCGCGTCGGTCAATCTCGACCTCTATATGGCCTCGCGTGCCCATGTCGCCGACATCTTCGCACGCTATTCGGACGGATGCGATGTAGCTGTCGCCGAGGGGGCCATGGGCCTTTTTGACGGCTATAGCGGCATGGATGGGAGTGCGGCCGATGTCGCCCGTACGCTCGGGTTGCCTGTCATACTTGTGGTCGATGCCTCGTCGACTGCCTTCTCGGCTGCCGCCACCATATATGGATTCAGGAATTTCTGTCCCGATGTCAATGTGGCGGGTGTGATATTCAACCGTGCCGCCTCACCGCGTCACCGTGCCATGCTGGCCGATGCGGCAAAGGCCGCGGGGGTAGAATGTCTCGGGTTTGTGGGACGCCGCCAGGGGCTGCAGACCCCCTCGCGTCACCTCGGGCTCACTCTGACCGCACGCGAGGAGATGGAGCGGTTTGTCGCCGAGGCAGCCGAGGCCGTCACCGAGGGTGTGGATATGGACCGCCTCATGGAGATGACACGTATTGAGAGGCTCCCTGTCAAGGCCATTGTGGAGACCGAGGCGCCGCGACTCACTGTCGCTGTGGCCCGCGATGAGGCGTTCAGCTTCATCTATCCCGCCAATCTCGACTCTATGCGGCGTCACGGGGCAAGGATCGAGTTCTTCTCGCCATTGCGCTCGGGTGCGCTCCCCGAGGACACCGACATGATATATCTGCCGGGAGGATACCCCGAGCTGTATGCCCGCGAGCTTGAGGCAAACAGTGCCATCCGCGAGGCCGTCCGCGATTTCGGTGAGAAAGGGGGGAAAATCCTCGCCGAGTGTGGGGGGCTGATATATCTGGGCCGTTCGATTGACGGCGCGGCCATGTGCGGGCTTCTGCCGACCGTCGCCACTATGGAGGGTGCGAAGCTCACGTTGGGCTACCGCTCCGTCAGGGTCGGCGGAATGATCCTGCGCGGCCATGAGTTCCACTACTCGCATGTCGTCAATCCCGACATACTCCCGTCTGTGTCGGCTCAGACAGATGCCCGCGGGCAGGATGTTGCTACACCTTTATATAGACATAAGGACACCTTTGCCGGATACACCCATCTCTATTGGGGTGAGGCCGACATATTTGATCTCTGGAAATGAAAAGGATATATACCCGTACAGGGGACTCAGGCACCACCGGGATACATGGTGGCGGCCGGGTGCCCAAGACAGACGCGCGTATCGAGGCCAACGGCGCCCTCGATGAGCTCAACGTGGCCATAGGCATAGTGCGCTCCATGCTCCCCGAGAGTTCTCCGCGTCAGCCGTGGTTGCGCGAGATACAGATGAACCTGATGACGGTGATGAGCCGCGTGGCCACTCCCTCGGAGCGCAGGGAGATGAATCCAAACCCCCTTCCCGAGGGGATGACCGTGACGGTCGAGGGATGGATTGACGCGCTGGCCTATGAGTGTGGCCCGTCTGAGTATTTCATGCTGCCGGGAGGTACACAGGTGTCGGCTTTCATGCACCAGGCGCGTGTCACGGCCCGTCGTGCCGAGCGGCGCCTGTGGGCGCTGAACGACCGCGATGCCGTCGAGCCCGAGGTACTCCGTTATGTCAACCGCCTCTCCGACCTCTTCTTCATCATGGCGCGGGCCGAAATTGCCGGGGCAGGGCTGTCGGAGGAACGGTGGAAGGAGTTCGTATATAAACGCCGTCAGAAATGATACTTATATTCGGAGGAACCACCGAGGGGCGTCTTGCCGCCGAGGTTGCCGAGAAGGCCGGGAAGCTGTTCTATTATTCGACCCTCGATGCGGCCGGACATGTGGCCCTGACCAACGGTGTGGAGCTGTCGGGCGGCATGGATGCCCGGGGCATAGCGTCGTTTTGCACCCGCGAGGGGATAAGGGCAATCGTCGACGCGGCGCATCCGTTTGCCACTGCGCTGCATGCCGAGGTGGCGGCGGCCTCAGCCGACACGGGTATCCCTGTCATCAGGCTTGAGCGCGTGTATCCTCCGAGAAATCCCGCCGTGATATGGTGCGATGGGTGGGATGACGCCCTGCGGCAGCTTGAGGAGTCGGGTGTGCGGCGTCTCCTTGTCCTGACGGGTGTCAAGACCATAGCGCGGCTGCGTCCGTTCTGGAATGACAGGCCGGATTGCCGTTTCCGCGTGCTCGACCGCCCATCATCGCGCAAGATGGCCTTGGAACAGGGGGTGAGCGAGTCACAGCTTCTCTATTATGACCCCTCCGTGCCCGAGGATGAGCTTCTTGGCCGTCTCATGCCCGATGCTATCATAACCAAGGAGAGTGGTGGGAGCGGAGGATTTGAGGCTAAGGTCGATGCCGCCCTGCGCCTCGGTATAAAGGTCTTTGTCGTGTGCCGCCCGGCATTGCCCGAGGGGTTTGTTACCGTGACCGGGCGTCACGGACTGCGACGCGCCATAGAACGGCTTGTGCCGGGATTCTTCGACCTGCGCAGCGGCTTTACCACCGGGGCATGTGCGACTGCCGCTACAAAAGCTGCCCTTGAGTTTCTGCTGACAGGCGAGAAGCCTGATACGGTGGAGTTTGAGCTTCCTGACGGCGAATGGATGGAGATGCCCGTCCGGGAGATAGAGCGGATTTCAGACCGTTCGGTCCGATGTACAGTGGTCAAGGACCACAGCGATGACCCTGATGTGACGCGCGGGGCAAGGATTGTGTGCGACGTCGAGCTGACCGCCGGGGAAGGGATAGAGTTTGCCCGTGGCGAGGGGGTAGGGGTCGTGACCCTTCCCGGAGTGGGTGTTGAGCCGGGTGAGGCAGCCATAAATCCGGCACCGCGCGCCATGATGACGCGCGAGGTGCGCCGTCTTCTCCCCTCGGGAGGCGTGAGGATAACCGTCAGCGTGCCCGGAGGCGCGGAGTTGGCACTCAAGACATTCAATCCCCGCATAGGTATCGAGGGGGGCATCTCCATCATAGGTACCTCGGGAATAGTGACCCCCTTCTCGCACGAGGCTTTTGTGGATGCCATCAGACGCGAGATGGAGGTGGCCGTGGCTATGGGGGTGGAGCGTGTCGTGCTCAACTCGGGGGCGCGCAGCGAACGGGCCGTAAAGGCCCTCTGTCCGGGATTGCCGTCGCAGGCCTTCATCCACTACGGCAACGCCATAGGTGATGCTGTGTGTATCGCCGCCGAGCTTGGCGTAAAGACTGTGACCCTGAGCCTGATGATAGGTAAGGCTGTCAAGCTGGCCGCGGGCAATCTCGACACCCATAGCCACAACGTGACCATGGACCGCGAATTTCTTGCGCGGATGGCCCGCGAGGCCGGATGCTCGGAGGGGAGTATCGCAACAATCGGGGCCGTCAACATGGCCTCCGAGCTCTGGGATGCGCTCACCCCCGCAGACCTTGGGCTGTTCATAGCTGCCGTGAGGGAGCATTGCCTCAAGGCCCTCACCCCCCTGCACCCGGCTATCACCCTCCTTCTCCTCACCCCCGACGGGAGCGTAGCTCCCTGAACGGGAACCCGAATCTGTCAATGTTTAGCGTGCAGCGCCCGCATCTAAAACCCCAGTTCATCATGCGAAGCTATCTCCCCTCAAGGCGGCATCCCGACTATCTGTTGCGCGCGACATGGCACGACTACAGATCCAGATGCATATATCTGGTCACTTTCAATAAGAAGAAGTGGGTGGAAAGCTTTTCAAAGGTCGTAGGGCGTGATGTAGAGCTTACGGAGGCCGGAGCGATAGTGGAGCGCGTGATATTCAACCTGCCCGAGCGGTTTCCGCAGGTGTCTGTAATAAGGCACTGCGTGATGCCTGACCATGTGCATCTTGTGGTGTTTGTGCGCGAGCCGATGGAGCATCCCCTCGGATATGTCATCGGAAAGCTGAAGGCTGCGTGCTCGCGCCTGTACTGGGATGTGTTCGGCGTGGAGAGGGAAGGTATTTTTGAGGAAGGCTTCAATGACAAAATAGTGTGTAGGAAGGGGCAGTTGGAGCGGTTCATAAGATATGTCGAGGATAATCCTCTGCGGCTGTATGTCAGGCGCGAGCGTCCCGAATATTTCAGCCGCTGCCGTTGTGTGATGCTGGACGGCGAGGAGCACAGTGTCTATGGCAATTTCATGTTGCTCCGCAGCCCCGTGATGAGTGCCGTGAGGGTGAGCAGCAAGTTCTCGCCCGAGGAGCTTGCCGACAGGCAGAGGGAATGGGAGGAGACAATAAGATGTGGCGGCACGCTTGTGTCGCCGTTCATAAGCAATGCCGAGAAGGAGGTTCGCGACCGAGGTGAGGCCGCAGGTGCGTCGTTGATAAGGATTGTGAACAACGGCCTCCCCGAGCGATATAAGCCGTCAGGCGAGGAGTTCAACCTGTGTGCCGAGGGGCGGTTGCTCATCATAGCTCCTGCCGCCCACAGGTCGCGGAGCGAGTCCGTCAGGCGAGACGAATGCCTCGCCATGAATGCCCTGGCCGAGAAGATAGCCGCCGGGGCACGGGAGCTGGTGCTGAGAAACGCCGGGAAAGATACCGAGGACGGGAGCGTTGCTCCCTGAACGGGACACTGAACGGGACTGATGGGCAATTTTTGGTGCTTTAAGTTTTTTTTTATAAATTTGCCATTCCAAAGAATACGATAACCATGACCATCAAGGAGTCGATGCAAGATATACTGGAGCGCGAGGCCCGGGCCCTGCGCTCCATTCCCTATACGCCTGATTATGACCGTGCCGTAGAGCTGATAATCGAGCATGTGCACCGCCGCGGCGGCAAGCTGGTGACAGCCGGCATGGGCAAGGCGGGTCAGATAGCCATGAACATTGCCACGACATTCTCGTCTACAGGAACCCCAGCTGTCAACCTGCATCCGTCAGAGGCACAGCATGGCGACCTCGGGGTGGTGCAGCCAAACGACGTGATGCTGCTCATCTCCAATTCGGGCCGCACGCGCGAGGTGCTCGAGCTCGTGACGCTGACAAAGAACCTCTACCCCGACATCCCCCTCATCGGCATAACGGGCAATCCCGACAGTGAACTAACACGCCTCACCGATGTTACACTCTTGACGGGTGGTGCCCCGGAGGTATGCCCTCTCGGCCTCACTCCGACGACCTCGACGACGGTGATGACCGTAATCGGCGATGTCCTGGTGGTCAATGTGATGCAGGCTATCGGATTCACGGCCGGAGACTATGCCAAGCGGCACCACGGAGGGTATCTGGGATGCAAGTCGCGTCTCGACTCGGATGCCGAAGGTCTCTGAAAAACTATATAAAACATACGATAATGAACAAGGTAATCTTTATTGGCGAACTGACCCTGAACGTGTCGCTGCAGCCCGACGGCAATGCCACCACACGTGTCGGCGACCGTGCCGTGGGCGCGGCCATGCTTGACGGACGCATGGGTGTCGAGACTCTTTTTGTAGGCGAGGCCGGTGCCGATGCCGTGGGCGACCACATAGTGTCGCAGCTCTCGTCAGCCAAGGTCGACACCGCGAGCATCGACCGTTTCACCGAAGGAGCCACTCCCGTCAGGATTACCTCAGACCAGAGCGCTCCCGACAAGTCGGTGACGCATACCTCATATCCCGCCGAGCCGGTCAACCCCGTATGGCCCCGCATCAACGAGGGTGATGTGGTGGTGTTCGGCTCGTATATGGCTCTCGACAAGCGCAACCATCCGCGTGTCATAGAGCTGGTGAGCCATGCGCGCGCCCGCAAGGCGCATGTGGTCTACCTGCCCTATTTCGAGCCGGGTCAGGTGACACGCATAACCCGTGTGATGCCCGAGGTGTTCGAGAGTCTTGAGGCCGCCACACTGGTGGTGGCTACGGTCGATGACCTTGCCGCACTCTATCCCGGTGTGGCTCCCGATGCCGCGTTCCGCGACCACATAAAGTTCCATTGTCCCCGATGTCTGGTGCTTGACCGCGCCGGGCTGAAGATGAGGTTCTTTGACGGTGACGAGTCGTGGACACTCGACTGCCATCCCACCGAGGGGAATGATTTCGACTGGACCGTAGGTGCCATAGCCGGTGTGACCCGCGCGCTTGTCGAGGGTGTCAGGGATCCCGACGACATCATGGCCAAGGCCAACGAGACCGCACATAGCAACTTAGCCGATTCATTGAAATGAAACAGACCTCGATAGACGCCACTTTCATACCCGCTACCACCGATGTGGCCACTCTGCGCGCCCGGCTCGGCAAAAAGGGACGTACTCCCGCCGAGACCCTGAAGGCGCTGGAGCCCGAGTCGTTCACGGCCGTCTATGACCTGCTGCGCCTGCTGGCCCGCGAGAGCGCGGCCAAGGGTGAGGAGGAGCGTGCCATCAGCACCCTGAGCGAGCTCGAGCTGCACATCTCGCAGTTGCCCGACTCGGAGTCAGGCCCGCTGCTTGACCTGCGCGCCGCCATAATGCAGGTAATCACAGCCCTGTATATCAGTGCCGACTCGCTCGACAGCGCCGCCGCCACGGCGGCGGCCTCGACGCTGAACCTGCTGGCTCGTCAGCCCAAGCGCAAGGATGTGCCGTTTCTCGAGATACTGGGGTCGTTGCTGTTCGATATCGCATGGCTGCACTCGTCTAACGGCGAGTACAAGCAGGCCGAGCGCGAGATGGAGAAATCCATCAAGGTATTCGAACGGATGGCCAAGACCAATCCGGCCCGTTATGCCTCGACCGTTGTGACCGCCCTCGGCACAGCCACCTCCGTATATCACAACCGCGTGAAGCAGGCCGAACTCCTTGCCCACTATCAGGCCGCCACGACAACCTATACCCGCATGGTGAGCGCGGGAATGACAGAGGCCACCGACCGTCTGGCCGAGTCGCTCACCAACGAGGGTGACACCCTGGCGCGTATGGGGCGTCACCGCGAGGCGATACAGTATTATACGCGCGCGCTGAAATATCTGCAGCGTGTCGAGCCGGATTTCACCGAGCGTCAGCTCAGGGTCTCGATAGCCCTTGGCGAATCCATGCTAAAGGTCTCGGCCATGAAGGAGAAAGCCATACATCTGCTCAACACCATGCTTCACAAGGCCCTGAAGATTAACGCTCCGGCCCAGCATCAGCGCATCTCCGAGACATTGGCCAAGGCCAAATCTCCTGGCCTCGATATCCTCGGCCTCTGGCACAAAATATTTCCTAAATGAGTAATTAGAAATTAGGAATTAGGAATGAGGAATCTTTAAACTTTCCTCTCTAAACTTTAATCTCTAATCTCTAAACTTTCTTCTTTAAACTCTAATCTTTAAACTTTAAACTTAAAGCCCCTCCATGTCAACATATACACCTTCGACCAAAGCTGATATTGATGTCACCGACGTACGCATTGCCGTCGTAGCCGCCGAATGGAACGGCCACATCACCGGCCCGCTCTCCGACGGTGCTGTCAGCACCCTCAAGGAGCGCGGTCTCAAGGATGACCAGATAGAGGTCTTCAGCGTGCCCGGCACAGTCGAGCTCACATACGCCGCATCGCAGCTCATCGAGGCATCGCGTTTTGATGCCGTCATCATCATCGGATGCGTCATCAAGGGTGATACCCCCCATTTTGATTATGTATGCCAGAGTGTTACCCAGGGCATGACCGCCCTTAACGCCGACTGTGATACTCCCGTGATATTCGGTGTACTCACCGTGCTCGACGAGCAGCAGGCACTCGACCGTGCCGGAGGCCGTCTCGGCAACAAGGGCTCAGAAGCCGCCGACACCGCCCTCAAGATGGTAGAGTTCAGGCGCAAGGTATAAACAAAACAATATAGTTATTCTAGTCCAACTAGTTCAAGTAGAATAACTATACCAACTAAAATCACCCCCCTCTCCTTGGAAAAGCTGATGCAATATGTGTGGCGGCACAGGCTGCTGCTCCACACCGACCTTGTCACTGTCGACGGGCGTCGGGTATGCGTCATTGACCCCGGGCGGCAGAATGTCGACGCGGGGCCTGATTTTTTCAATGCCAAGGTGAGGATTGGCGACAGTCTCTGGGCCGGAGATGTCGAGATGCATGTCCGCGCCAGCGACTGGCACCGCCACGGCCACGACGGCGATCCGGCCTACGGGTCGGTGGTGCTCCATGTGGTCGACCGCGACGATATGCCCATCATGCGTGCCAACGGCGAGGTGATACCGCAGATGGTGATGAGGTGTGACCCCGGGTTTCACCGGCGCTATTCGGCCTTGGTAGACCGTGCCGACATCGACCTGCCATGTGCGGCCGAACTCTCCTCGATACCCTCTCTGTTTGTCGGCGACTGGCTCACGGCCATGGCATACGAACGTGCATACGCAAAGGCCGCACATCTTGCCGAGATTGCCGCACGGTTTACAGGCGACTGGGAGGAAGCCACCTATGTCATCCTGGCACGCGCGCTTGGATTCGGCACCAACTCAGAGCCTATGGAGCGGCTGGCCCTGTCGCTGCCGCTGAGATTCCTGCGCAAGCATTCCGACTCGCTTACGTCGCTTGAGGCACTGTTTTTCGGTCAGGGCGGTTTCCTTGACAGCGCGCCGGGTGCTGACCCGTACGTCGAGCGGCTGAGGCGCGAGCATCAGTTCCTGACACACAAATTCGGTCTCCGCCCCCTCGAGTCGCCCGGCTGGAAGATGGGACGTCTGCGCCCCGTCAATCTCCCCCACAGGCGCATAGCCATGCTGGCGATGCTCGTCAGCGACAATTTCCGCCCCGTGGCAAGGATGCTCGAGGCCGAGGGGCCTGACGAGGTGATAGAGATGTTCCGCAAGCCCCTGTCACCCTACTGGGCATCGAGATACACCTTCGGGCCCGAGGCTGACCGCACATTCGAGACCATGAGCCGCGCATCGGCCTCGGTGCTTGTGATAAATGTCGCTGTGCCTCTGCTTGTGGCCACAGGGCTGGCGAGGCATGACGACACCCTGATAGCCCGTGCCATTGACTGGCTGCAGCAGCTTCCACCCGAGAGCAACCGCATAGTCACGGCGTTCGCCACTGCCGGACTGCGCAGCCGCGACGCCTTCACCACCCAGGCCCTGATACATGTGCGCCGCAACTATTGCGAACAGCGCAAGTGTCTTTATTGCCGCATAGGCCACCGCCTCCTCGCCGCAAGGGCAAGGAGAAGAGAGTAGGGGATATAGTTGGTCTAGTTCAACTAGACCAACTACTCTACCCTGAAAGTCATCCTGTGCATTGGGGTCAGTCCCAGACGCTTTATTGCCTCGCGGTGGGCCTTTGTGGGATACCCCTTGTTTATCTCCCAGTCATATCCTGGATATTCTGCCGCGAGGGCTGTCATCAGCTCGTCGCGGTGAGTCTTGGCCAGTATGGAGGCTGCCGCGATATTGCCGAGCTTGCCGTCTCCCTTCACTATGGTCTGATGCGGTATGTCGGCGTATGGCTTGAACCTGTTGCCGTCGACGACAATGGCTCCCGGCCTCACCTCGAGCGCGTCGAGAGCGCGGTGCATGGCCAGGATGGAGGCGTTGAGTATATTGATGGTGTCTATCTCCTCGGGGGATGCCCAGGCTACAGCCCAGGCCACAGCTTCAGACTCGATGATGGGACGCAGTTCGTTGCGGCGTGCCTCAGAGAGCTTTTTCGAGTCATTGAGCAGCGGGTGTGTGAAACCGTCGGGCAGTATCACCGCGGCGGCACATACAGGACCGGCCAGACATCCGCGTCCGGCCTCGTCGCAGCCCGCCTCAAGGACGAACGCCGTGAGTGATGAAGGGAGCATTCTTTCTGTCAGACTTTATCTACGAATCCGTATCCGAGCCCCGACTTGTTCACCAGATTCTTGGCGTAAGTCGAGAGCTTCTTGCGCAGGCGCGAGATATTCACGTCGACCAGACGGGGATTGTCGAGCTGTTCTCCGGGCCATGCCGCTGCAAATATCTCCTCGCGCTTGAAGAGTTTGTTGCGCGAGCGCATCAGCAGAGTGAGTATGGCGAACTCGGTGGGAGAGAGTGACACAGCCTCGCCGTCTATGAGCAGTCCGCGCGAGTCGACGTTGAGTATCAGCGTGCGGTATTCGATGATGCGGCTGTTGGCTGTAGGATTCATGTTGCGGTGCCTGCGCAGCACCGAGCGCACGCGCGCCATCATCTCACGCAGCGAGAAGGGACGGCTTATGAAATCGTCGGCGCCGAGGCCCTTGATGACATCGTTCTCGCTGTCGCGCGAGGTGCAGAATATCAGGGGCACACCGGCTGTCAGACGGTCTTCCTTGAGACGTTCCAGCAGATCATAGCCGTCAATCTCGCCGGGCAGGTCGATCTCCGATATTATCAGGTGATATTCGTCGACCGGCAGCATCAGCGCGTCTTCCGCAGACGTAACCACCTCCACGTCATACCCTTCGGCACGCAGATTGTCAAGAAGCATGGCATTAATGGTCGAATCGTCGGAAATTAGTAGAATCTTTTGTGGCGAGATTGCTGTATTCACGTTTGCAAGAAATTTTCTATTGCAAATATAGCTAAAAAAGTCACTTACCGCAAAGTTTGTAACAGGATTGTGCAGACTTTGAAATTAAAATGTCTTAATCTTCAGGCGAGCGGACAATAAATCATGGCAAACGCTGTTACAGACCCTGTGCTGTCATTATTCTTCGGATTCGATACACTCGGCAAAGAACGGCATAGCGAATGTCGATTTAATCCACAGACCGTCCCCCTCGAGAGTCCTGGACCAGCTTCCTTTGCCGAGGAGGTTGCAGCGGTACACAAATTCCTCACCCTCACGGCTCTCAAGAGCCTCTATCTCCACCATCGCGTTTTCGGGCAGCCTTATCAGGTCGGGCAACCGGTAGGTGTATGTGCCGTCCTTCACATCTTCATTCCGATATTCGAATGTGAGGGGTGCGGGTAGGATATTGTCAAACTTGTCAGAGACATCGCCCGTGACCCTCGACATGTCGTATATGTTCACCCGGAATTTCATACGCTTCATCATGTCGTCGCTCTCTTCGATATAGAATCCCACCTTGTCGAGCCACAGGGCGCGTCCGGGCTTGGCATGGAATTCAAATCCGTATGTCTCTCCAGCGAGGCTGCCGACATCGAGCGATGCCTTCATTATCCCGGTATGATGTTTCTTGCCATGACGCTGCTTCTTGTATTTGCGGGGACGCACGGTCAGTTCCGGCAGGGCCGTTGTACTCTCTTCGAGAATGATGACGTTGTTGCCTGACGTGCGGTCAAGGTCGGCGAGAGCCACCGTCTGCGGCCTGAAGCCGACATATCCCACAACAATGCTGTCGTTGGTCCGGGCCCTGTCGATCGGGAGCGAGAAATGTCCCGTGCTGTCGGCGAGGACTCCTGTATGGCGTCCTTTCAGCAGCACGGTCGCATAGCCGAGGCCCGTATCTCCCTGGCCCCTGACAATACCGTCGAGCGTATCGGCGCTCATCCCGAAGCCTGTGAGGAGGGACAAGAGTATTATGATAATTCTCATAGTTCGCTTTGATGTTGTCATCTCACGGTTTCCTTATCTGGCCGTGGCCGGTGAGGAGGTAACGGGTTGTGGTGATCTCGCGCAGTCCCATGGGGCCGCGGGGGCCGAGCTTCTGGGTCGAGATGCCTATTTCGGCGCCGAGCCCGAATTGGGCGCCGTCGGTGAACGAGGTGGGCAGGTTGACGTACACGCAGGCGGCGTCGACACGCTGCCTGAACAGGTCGGCTGCCTCGTCTGAGCCGGTCACGATGCTTTCGCTGTGGCCCGAACCGTGGGCGTCGATGTGGGCTATGGCGCCCTCGATGCCGTCGACCGTATAGACCCCCATCTTCATGTCCATCCACTCGCGGTCACGGTCGGCGTCGGTGGCGGCGACGAGGAGTGTGTCGGGGTATCGGCCCCTGAGCGCGTCGATGGCGCGGGGGTCGGCATGGAGCTCGACACCCTTGGCGGCGAGGGGTGCCAGCAGCTCGGGGAGGTCGCCGAGGCGCGACTGATGTACGAGCAGCGAGTCGAGGGCATTGCACACGCTGACACGGCGTGTCTTGGCATTGTCGATGATGTCGCGCCCCATGGCGAGGTCGCCGTCGGCGTCGAAATATGTATGCACCACTCCGGCACCGGTCTCGATGACGGGCACACGCGCGTTGTCGCGCACAAAGTCGATGAGGCGTCGCCCTCCGCGCGGTATGCATACGTCGACATATCCGGTGGCGCCGAGCAGTGCGGCGGTGGCCTCGTGGGTCGAGGGGAGGAGCACTGCCGCGTCGGCCGGGAGGCTGCACTGCGCCAGGGCACGGTGTATCAGCGATATGGCGGCGCGGTTTGACGAGTCGGCGTCATGGCCACCCTTCAATATGCAGGCGTTGCCGCTCTTGATGCAGAGGGCGAAGACGTCGAACGTCACGTTAGGCCTTGCCTCATAGACCACACCTATCACTCCGAACGGCACACGCACCCTGCGCAGGTCTATGCCGTTGGGGAGCGTGCGGTGCTCGATCTCCTCGCCGACAGGGCAGGCGAGTGCCGCGACATGACGCAGGTCTGACGCTATCCCGTCGAGGCGAGCGGGGGTGAGCTTGAGGCGGTCGTACAGCGGATTGGACGGCTCCATGCGTGCCAGGTCGTCGGCGTTGGCCGCGAGCAGTTGGGCACGCGATGCGTCTACCATATCGGCAAGTGCCGTGATGGCTGCCGAGCGGGTGGCATCGCTCAGGGTTGAGAGGGTGCGTGATGCCTCGCGCACTCTCCTGAATATATCGGTGTAGTCTGTTGTCATGATTGCGGAGTTATTCGATATACAGATAGTCGTAGTGTACCACGGGCTTGCGGCCATGGCGTCCTACCGATTCGGCGGCGGCTGTGCCCGACATCGAGGCACGCCCCATGCCGAGGGTGCGGCCATCGGGGCCGATGATGGTCACGATGTCACCCTCTTCCCATTCACCCTCGACTGCGGTGACACCTACGGGGAGCAGGCTCACGGCGCGGTCGGAGACCAGGGCCGAGGCGGCGCGCTCGTTGACACGCACGACCCCTTTGGCAAATGAGCCGCTGTGCGCTATCCAGCGTTTGATGTTGCTCAGTGGTGCCGGGGATGGCTCGAAGAGGGTATGGGGCACCATGTCGGGACGCTCGATGAGGTCTACGAGTACCCCCGGACGGTCGCCGCGGGCTATCAGCACGGCAACACCCTCGGATGCGACCTTAGAGGCAATGCCGCACTTGGTGCCCATGCCTCCGCGGCCGAATCCGCTCTTGGTGGCCACGACATACTCGCTCACATCCTTGCCGGGCTCAACGCGCTCTATGAGCCGTGACTCCGGGTCGGCGGGCGAGCCCGTGTAGATGCCGTCGACATTCGAGAGTATCACCAGGGTGTCGGCGTCGGTCATGGTGGCGATGAGCCCCGACAGCTCGTCGTTGTCGGTGAACATCAGTTCGGTGAGGCTTGCGGTGTCGTTCTCGTTGACCACGGGTATCACCCCGTTCTCGAGCATCGTGAGCATACAGGCGCGCTGGTTCAGATAGGATGTGCGAGAGGCAAAGTTTTCCTTCTGCGTCAGCACCTGTCCCACCACTATCCCGTATGCCCCGAAAAGCTGGTTATAGAGGTTGATGAGCTTGATCTGTCCTATCGACGAGAACAACTGGCGCGAGGCCACGGCATCGAGGGGGCGTGAGGGTGTCACCGCACCGCGTCCGCACGCCACTGCGCCGCTCGACACCAGCACCACCTCGTGGCCAAGCTCGCGCAGTCGGGCTATCTGGTCGACCAGCGATGACATATTGGTCACATTGGGCATCCCGTCCTTGCGGGTCAGTACATTGCTGCCCACCTTCACTACAATCCTGCTCATTTCACGCTGGCTTTGAGTCCGTCAATCACGGCGGCCGTGAATCCGGCGCGCTCCATGGCGTTGAGGCCACGGATGGTGAGGCCTCCGGGAGTCGTCACCTTGTCAATCTCGGTCTCGGGATGTGCGCCATCGGTGGCGAGCAGCGCCACAGCCCCGCGCAGGGTCTGTGCCACGATCTCCTGTGCGGCCGATGCGCGGAATCCCAGTTCGACACCCCCTTCGGATGCCGCACGCACATAGCGCATGGCATACGCAATGCCGCACGATGCCAGGGCCGTGGCACCCGGCAGCAGACGCTCCTCGATGACCATGACCTGTCCGAGCGGGCCGAATACGCTGAGTGCGTCAGCTGCCTCGCCCGAGGCGTTGACGATGAATGTCATCGACTCCCTCACGGTCATTGCAGTGTTGGGCATCGCTATCGAAAGGCGCGCGGGCACGCGGTCGCCGAACATATCCCTCAGTGCGGCACACGGCACCCCTGCCACGATGGCCGAGACCTCGGTTGTGGCCGGATTGATGGCCGGGGCAATCTCGGCGATGACACCGGCTATGAGCCAGGGCTTCACGGCTACTATCACTATGTCGGCGCCTGTCGCCGCATCGGTGTTTGAGGTGGTGACACGGACACCGCGCGAGGCGAGATCCTCTATCTTGGCGAGGTGCGGATTGGCCACCGTCATGTCTGCGGGCGCGACGGCCCCGGCGGCAAGAAGGCCGCGGGCTACCGCGCCTCCCATGGCCCCTGCACCTATGATTGAAACTTTCATCTTGGTTGAAGGCTGAATATTCATTGTAATCCGACCGCAAAAATAACAAAAAATCACGACACACCACAAAAACGGCATATTTTATCTGACTCCAAACCAAAGCTCACAGGCCATTGTTGAAACTACAGTATCAAAAACATTCAACAAAATGCAATACACAGCTTCAATCCGTACAGGGGTATCGCGTTTCTGGTGGATTCCCCTTCTCACCGGGCTTATCTCGCTCGGACTCGGCATCTGGTGCCTCTGTTCCCCTCTGGCATCGCTCACGGTGCTTGCCTATATCTTCGCGGGTCTTTTCGTCGCGGCCGGTGTGCTTAACCTATGTTTCGCGCTCTTCACCCGTAAGTTCGGCCTGAACTGGGGATGGAGCCTTGTGACGGGCATCCTCGAGATAATCGGAGGTGTATGGATGTTCACCCTCCCGCAGCCCGCGCTGGTGTCGGCGTTCATCTTCATCATCGGCATCATGATTCTTGTCATGGCTATAAACTCGCTCGGCGAGGCGTGCATGCTGTCGTCATTCTCAGGTGCGGCATTCATCTGGATGTTGCTGCTGCTCACTATCACCATCGTCTTTGCCGTCGTCTTCCTGTCAAGCCCGATTGCGGGAGGAATAGCCGTATGGCTATGGATCGGCATCTCGCTCATCACTTTCGGGGTCTACCGCCTCACCCTGGCCGGAATGCTCAAGTCGATGGGCCGGTAAACCTTCTCGCGGAGGAATGACCACAAATCCCGAAAAATGTTATATCTTTGTACCCCAAAGAAAAAACATATATGACACAGATTGTAGTTACCCTCGAGAACGGAGCCGACAGCGCTCTGCTCCGGCGTATGATAGAGAACATGAAAGGCGTTCTCAAGACATCCGTCGTGTATTCTCCCACAGATTGCTCTTCTGAATGGATTGAGAAGATGAGAAAACTGCGCGATAGTATCGACCCGTCAATGATAGACATGGATGACGAGCGGACACGATATATTATGTCGAAATAATATTTGGGAGATTAACAATCTGTAAATCAATATTATAATAAAA
>OMDW01000005.1_pt1 | contig 44256 bp, 31 predicted proteins | sample 1673661 | NCBI WGS metagenome assembly OMDW01 (sample SAMEA103958118, study PRJEB25191) | human gut metagenome
GGAGAAATCTTTCGGCAAGAAACTTCTCTTCAAGGATCTGGAGTTTGCCCTTCCCCCCAACGGCATCGTCGGCGTTATCGGTCCGAACGGTGCGGGAAAGACTACCCTCTTCCGCCTGATCATGGATCAGGAGAAGCCTGACGCGGGGTCGTTCGAGGTGGGAGAGACCGTCAAGGTCGCTTATGTCGACCAGCGTCATCACGACCTTGTCCCCGACCATACCGTCTATCAGGTGATTTCGCAGGGTGTGGAGAGCTTCCGTATGGGAGGCCGTGATGTCAACGCCCGCGCATACCTGTCGAAGTTCAACTTCGCCGGTGCAGACCAGGAGAAGAAAATCGGCGTGCTGTCGGGTGGTGAGCGTAACCGCCTCCATCTGGCGATGGCTCTCAAAGAGGAGGGTAACGTGCTGCTTCTCGACGAGCCTACCAACGATATCGACGTGAACACTCTCCGTGCCCTTGAGGAGGGTCTGGAGAATTTCGCCGGATGCGCCGTGGTTGTCAGCCACGACCGTTGGTTCCTCGACCGTATCTGCACCCATATCCTCTCTTTCGAGGGTGACGGCAAGGTTGTCTTCTACCAAGGCTCTTACTCCGACTACGAGGAGTACAAGAAAGCCCAGAACGGCGGCAAGGAACTGCCCCGTCGCCGCTACCGCAAGCTGATGAACGATTAATCCCACTCCAGACAATGAATATCGCTATCGTTGGCGCCAGTGGCGCCGTGGGTCAGGAGCTTCTCAAGGTGCTTGACCAGCGTGAATTCCCCATAGATGAGCTGCGCCTGTTCGGCTCCTCCCGTTCGGCGGGGAGCAAGGTGGTTTTCCGTGGAAAGGAAATCACCATACAGGAGCTCACCCATGACCCGGAGCTTTTCCGTGGCATAGACTATGTGTTCACCTCTGCCGGGGCAGGCACCTCGCGCGAATACGCCGAGACCATCACCGCCCTCGGGGCAACGATGATTGACAATTCCAGCGCGTTCCGTATGGATGCCGATGTGCCTCTGGTCGTGCCGGAGGTCAACGGCGCGGATGCCCTCGACGCTCCCCGCCGCATCATCGGCAACCCCAACTGCACCACCATACAGATGGTCGTCGCCCTCGCTCCCATCGACCGTCTGGCCAAAATCCGCCGTATCCGTGTCGCAACCTACCAGGCGGCTTCCGGGGCGGGCGCGTCGGCTATGGATGAGCTTGTCAACCAGTATGCCGACCTCGTTGCAGGCCGTCAGCCCAAGGTGGAGAAGTTCGTGGCTCAGCTCGCCTATAATGTCATCCCCCATATCGACGTGTTCACCGACAACGGCTACACCAAGGAGGAGATGAAGATGGTCAACGAGACCCGCAAGATAATGCACGACCCGGAAATCAAGGTCAGCGCGACCTGTGTGCGTGTCCCCGTGATGCGCGCCCACTCCGAGGCCATATGGGTGGAGACCGAGAAGCCGCTGACCGTCGAGGAGGCCCGCGAGGCGTTCGCCGCCGCGCCCGGTGTGGTTGTCATGGACAATCCCGCCGAGAAGGTCTATCCGATGCCTCTCGGACTGGCAGGCTGCGACCCTGTGTATGTGGGACGTATCCGTCAGGATCTGGCCGGAGACAACTCCCTGGCGTTCTGGACGGTCAGCGACCAGATTCGTAAGGGAGCCGCGCTGAATGCCGTGCAGATTGCCGAATACCTTGTCGCACATAAGTAACTGTTCAACATAATTTCGACCGGTTACTTAAAAAAACAACCATAAGTTTGCTCACCCTGCTCATAGACCACCATGTCGCGCCGCTGGTGACCAACCCTGTCACGATATTCCTGATAGTGCTGGTCATCATCCTCCTTGCGCCGGTGGCGTTGAGCAGGCTGAAGATTCCCCACATAATCGGAATGATTGTGGCCGGGGTAGCTGTCGGCCCTTTCGGCCTGAACATCCTCGACCGCGACAGCTCCTTCAACATCTTCGGGCAGGTGGGACTGCTTTACCTTATGTTCCTCGCAGGACTTGAGATAGACATGTTCCACCTGCGCCTCAATCTAAGGCGCGGGGCTGTCTTCGGTGCGCTCACATTCCTCATACCTATGGTGATGGGTGTGGCCGCGAGTGTGTATGTCCTCCATACTCCCTGGCTGACAGCCTTCCTGTTGGCCTCGATGTATGCCTCCCATACCCTGATTGCCTATCCTGTGGCGGCCAGACTCGGCATCACCAAATCCCCGGCGGTGCTGATTTCCGTGGTGGCCACGATTGTCTGCGTCATCGGTGCGCTGCTTGTGCTTGCCGCCGCCGTCAATATCGAGCAGACCGGGGAGTTCAGTCCGCTCGGACTCCTCTGGCTCGTGGGGAAATCGGGGGTGTATTGCGCCGGTGTGCTGTATGCCTATCCCCGCCTGACCAGATGGTTTTTCAAGAACTACTCGGAGAAGGTCACCCAGTATGTATATGTGCTGGCGATGGTCTTCCTGTCGGCATGGCTGTCGGGAGTCGTGGGGCTTGAACCTGTTTTGGGGGCGTTCTTCGCCGGACTTGTCCTCAACCGTTACGTCCCGTCAAGTTCCCCGCTGATGAACTCGATAGAGTTTGTCGGCAACGCGCTCTTCATCCCTTACTTCCTCATTGGGGTCGGGATGATGATCAATGTCGGGGTGATTGTCAAGGGCAACACCCTATGGGTGGCCACGGTTATGCTTGCCGTGGCCCTCGCCAGCAAATGGCTGGCGGCATACATAGCCCAGAAAAGCTACCGGATGGACTCCGCCGACAGGGGTGTGATGTTCGGCCTTACCACCGCCCATACCGCCGTGGCCCTGGCTGTGGTGACCATTGGATACAATATGGTGTTGCCCGACGGGTCGAGGATGATGGATGAGACGATACTCAACGGTACGGTGTTGGTGATACTTGTCACCTGCGCCATCGCCCCCATAGTGACCTCACGCGCCGCCACACGCCTTAAACTCAGGATGCTTGGCGCACCGGAAGCCGCCCACGGCAATTCGGCCCCGGCAGTCGGCAACATACTCGTCCCGGTGGCCAATCCCATCACCGCCGCTTCGCTGGCTGAGCTGGCGTTGCTGATGCGCCGCCGCAAGGAGGGGCCGCGGGCCGACCGTTTCTTCGCCCTGCATGTGCGCAACGACAATTCCCGCGCGTCGAAAGAAATGGGTGCCAATTCCCTCGCGCTCGCCCAGGGGGCGGCCTCGGGGGTGGATGTCGCCATGGAGGCCATAGAGAGGTATGACCTCAACACTGTCACCGGCATCCTCAACACAATCAATGAGCGTGACATCACCGCCATTGTGATGGGCATGCACCGCAAGGCTAATGTGATAGACACATTCCTCGGTTCGAAAGTGGAGCAACTGGTGAAGGGGACACGCCAGATGGTGGTGCTGTCGAGATGCTACATCCCCGTCAACACCGTTACCCGTATCGTGGTGTTCGTCCCCCAGAAGGCTGAGTATGAGACCGGTTTCCGCCAGTGGGTGGAGGCGCTGAGTTCTCTGGCCCATGAGGTGGGGTGCCGCCTGATATTCTGCGCCAACTCCCAGGGACGTTCCCTTATCGCGGGTGTGATAGGGCATACCGGGCTGGGCATACGCCATGAATACCGTCCGGCCGACGGCATAGATGACTTCATGCTCCTGGCAAACAAGGTGCTTGACGATGACCTGTTAGTGGTCATCGGTTCGCGCCGCGACTCGGTCAGCTACACGCCGGAGATGACCGACATCGCGCTTTTCCTGCAACGCTATTTCGACCGCAACAACCTGTTGCTGATTTATCCGGCACAGTTCGGGGAGTCAGACCTCAATCCCGATGATACCGTGACCACATTCGCCGATCCTCTCGGCAACGGGCCGACCCCGAGTCCGTCGATTCTTCGTGCGTTACGCGCCCGGTTGCAGCGTTTACGTCACCGCAATCATCCCCACAGATAACTGACATTTTACGAGTTGCCCTGCCGGTAACTGTCACTCCTTGCCGCCAAGGGGATTGAATCCCATACGCCTTTCGATATACCGGGCCAGCACATCAACCATACCCTCCATCGGTAACAGCGACGAGTCGAGACAGAGGTCGTATGACGATGCCATGCCCCAACGCTTGTCGGTATAGAAATTGTAATAGTTGGCCCTGAGCTTGTTGGTTTTCTCGGCCAGGGATTTAGCATCCTGCTCCTTGAGCTTGTCGCGACGGCGGAGGATTCGTTTCACGCATTCCTCCATCGGGGCGTGGATGAAAAGGTTGACGGTAGGGATGCCGGAATCACGCAGCACATAGTCGGCGGAACGCCCCACAATCACGCATGGCCCACGGTCGGCGATTTCCTTGATGACATCCGACATATCGCGGTAGATAGACTCGTCAGAGATGGAGGAGGGGGTATACCATGGCATTGAGCTGATACCCATGTTGAACGAGAACCCGCCACCGGTGAAGGTGGGGAATTTCTCATCCGACCGCTCGAAGAATCCGGCGTCCACACCGGCGTGTCTGGCCGCTTCCAGCAGCAGTTCCTTGTCGTAATATCCGATTTCGAACGCGTCGGCGATATGGCGGGCAAATTCCCGGCCACCGCTGCCAAACTGGCGTCCGACGGTTATCACATATTTACAGTCTTGGTTTTTCTCTTTTGAGTTAGTCATGGCGTGAGGTGGATTTTGAGAATGCGGGTATGGGGGATATGGGCTTATGCCCCGACTTCGTGACGCAACGGATAGGTGTTGCGGAGCCGTTCGAAGTCGGCGGGTGAGGATTTGAGGGGCAGGCTGTCGGCCAGCGGGTCATAGCTGTCGACAATCGCTTGGGCAGTCACTGAGCGGGGCGCGGTCATAGCTACCCCGGGATTGATACGCCTGTCGGAACCGAAATGTTCGAGGACGGCATTGAAAGTGACGGCTGTCGCGCGTTTTTTACCCTCGATGGAGTAACCGGCGATATGGGGGGTGGAGATTTCGGCGAGCTTGAGCAGTTCGGTGGAGATGGCCGGTTCTCCTTCCCAGCAGTCCATCGCGAGATGGGCGATTGCCCCTTTGCGTACAGCCTCAAGGAGGGCACGGTTATCGGCCACAGGGCCACGTGCACTGTTGATGACCAGTGCCTTCGGCGCGATGTCAATGAAGTCGCGGTCGATGAGATGGACTGTCGGGTACTCCCCACTTCGGGAGAGGGGGGTGTGGACAGTTACCACGTCGGCTTTGCGGCCTATTTCCGACATGGAGACAAATTCAATGTCACCGGCAGTGAACGGGTCTTCAGGGTTCCAGCCGCCATCTTTCTCCCGACGGGGAGGGTCGCATGCGATGACATCCATGCCGAGGTTCAAGGCCCAGGAGGCGATGAGTGACCCGACATGGCCGAGGCCTACAATTCCCAGCCGCATGCCGGGTTGTCCCAGTCCGAGGGAGAAAATCGAGGAGAGGACATATTGGGCTACAGCCGGCGCGTTGCATCCGGGGGCGGAGACGGTCTTGATGCCGTGTGAGTCGAGCCAGGGGAAATCCAGGTGGTCTGTCCCGATGGTCGCGGTGGCGATCATCCCCACGCGGGAGCCTTCCAAAAGAGGAGCGCCGCATTTGGTGCGTGTCCTGACAATCAGGGCATCGGCGTCTTTCACCGCGTCGGCGGTTATCTCGTCAGGGGTGAGCCTGACCATTTCTGCGATTCCCTCGAAGGGATTTCCCTCGAAGGGAATGAACTTGTCGATTACGATTTTTTTCATAGCATTTGTATTATGATGTCAGGCCGCCCACACAAGCCCCCACACATAGAAGCCGATATATGCCCCGACAATCACCAATATCGGAATATAGCTGCGCCGGTTGCGGCGATAAGTGAAGAAGTGGGCAATCTGGTAGGCGGTAAGGCAATTAAGTAACGGAATATAGAACGCGAAATTGTTGAAATTGAAAATAGAGAACAGTCCCGTGGCGAAAAACAGCAGCGTAAGAAAGCCGTTGAACGCCCTGACGCGGGAGTTGTAACTCAGAATCTTCAGGAGGTTGGCGATGGTGAACCCGACACCGAGAATCAGGGTGAATCCGGTGACAACCAACGCGGTAACCACTTCAGGATTGCTGAACATCGACCAGGCTACCATCAGTTGCGGCCAATGTAGTTCGGCGGGATTGACCAGCCCGAAGCCGAAGAGAATCCAGGGAGGCGTAATCACCCCCATTCCCGCAGCCAGGAATGTACGCAGGTCAAAAATCCTCATTTGGATACACCCGAGCAACATCACCGGAATATAGAGAAGATATGACAGGTCTGTGAATCCTGCAAGGGCTATCAGGAAGAATATCAGGAATATGCGTCGCTGACAGGATGGATCGGACCAAGAGCTGAACAGCAGCACCACGCATATCATCATCATCACCCCCATCAGGTCGCCGCCGTAAAAACGGTCCATCACAGATGGCAAGGCGGTCTGCATTATGAAAAACAGACCCGCCACCAGTGATGTCAAACTTCGGAAGACGTTGAACGCCCTGTTGACATAGATAATCAGCACACCGGTTGAGATGGTGCAGGCGATAGAGGTGATGAGTGACGAGAAGGGTGTGCCGGTCCATTCCCTCGCCGGAGTAAGTCCGATGCCGAGCGGTCCCCCTAAGGGCACCACATCCCCTTTGACATAGGCCACCCATGCCAGCACACAAGCCACCCCGAGCATCACCATTGCGCATGCCCGGGTGTGGAGGAAGGCGGAGAGGTCACGTTCTGACAGCATAAGAAAGGGGGAGGGAAGATGGCGGTCAAAGACGCAATCAGATAAATTCGTTGCCGATGTCGCGGCGGAAGGTCTTTCCGTCAAAGTCAACCTTATCCACGATGGCGTAGCTGCGCGACAGGGCTTCCCGGAGGTCTTTGCCGTAGCTGCTGACAGCTATCACGCGGCCACCGGAGGTCACGGTCTCGCCCGACTGCGGGTCGATGGCTGTGCCGGCATGGAAGAGTATGGTGTCGGGATTCCCGGCAGCCGCGTCGAGTCCGCTCATCACTTTCCCCTTGGGATATGAGCCGGGATAACCGCCGGAGACAATCATCACAGTGGCGGCAGCGCGGGGATCATGGTCGAGGGGGAGGTCGCCGAGGTCACCCTTGGCGGCTGCCGCGAGGAGTGGCACGAGGTCTGAAGCCACGCGCAGCATCACTGCCTCGGTCTCGGGGTCGCCCATACGGACATTGTACTCGATTACCATCGGTTCGCCACCGACATTGATGAGTCCCAGGAAGATGAAACCCTTGTAGTCGATAGAGCGTTTGCGCAGTCCCTCGATTGTGGGCTTGATAATGCGATGCTCCACCTTCTCCATGAATTTCTCGTCGGCGAAAGCCACGGGGGAGACAGCCCCCATGCCGCCGGTGTTGGGGCCTTTGTCCCCTTCGAGGATACGCTTGTAGTCCTTGGCCACGGGAAGCACACGGTAGCCGCCGTTGCCGTCGGTAAGGACAAACACCGAGCATTCGATGCCGCTGAGGAACTCCTCGACGACGACTGTGGCGGAGGATGCGCCGAACATTCCGCCGAGCATCTCGGCGAGTTCCTTCTGGGCTTCCTCAAGGCTGTCGAGAATCAACACACCCTTTCCTGCGGCGAGACCGTCGGCCTTCAGCACATAGGGGGGATTGAGGGTGGCCAGGAATTGTTTCCCCTCCTCAAGGGTCTCGGCGGTGAAGCTGCGGTAACGCGCTGTCGGGATGCCTTCAGCCTCCATGAACTGCTTGGCGAAATCCTTGCTCCCTTCGAGACGCGCACCCTCCTTCGAGGGGCCGACCACAAGCACTTCCGGTGCTTCTTTGGCGAGGAAGTCGGTGATTCCGGCTACAAGCGGGTCTTCGTTGCCGACAACCACCATGTCGATTGAGTTGGCCTTGACAGCCTCCAGCACGGCCTGCAGGTCGGTGGGCTTCAGCGCGAGGTTGCGCCCGTAACGGGCTGTGCCGCCATTTCCGGGAGCGATTATGAGGTTGGAGCAATCGGGGCTCTGACTGATTTTCCAGGCCAGGGCCGATTCACGGCCTCCTGAGCCGAGCAGGAGAATGTTCATAGGTGGGGGATATATGAGTTGTAGATTAGACTTTATTCCTCTTTGTTCTTGCGCGGGCGCATCACGGGGAGGGTGGGTTGTTTGCCGGTGATTGATTTCAGTGCGTCCGGATTGCGGCGGAGGGCCAGCGGGTTCTCCGACGGGTGCGGACGCTCGGCGAACGGTTTGCGCTCCTTGTCGAAACCGCGTTTCTCACCTCTGTCGAAACCGCGTCCTTTGCGGTCGAAATCCTCGCGGTCGCCACCGAACCGTTTTCCTCCCGGGCGGTAGCGCTCCTCCAGTTTGTTGCGGGGTTCCTTGGCGCGGTTCTCGCGGCGTTCGGCCCGCTTCTCGCGGAATGGACGTTCCTCGCCGGGCTTGCGGCGATCATCGGGCCTGCGTCGGCGGTCGTCGTCATTGTGGCGGAACTCCTTGCGCAGTCCGTCGCGCTCCTTCTTGAAATCCTTGCGTTTGCGGTCTTTGAGGGAGCCTACACGCTGTTCCCTTTTCTCTTCGATTTCACGAAGATGGCCACCCTGGCTGCGGAAGTGCTTGTAGTCACCCTCGAAGATGATGTATTCGCGCAGCTGGCATTCGAGGGCACCGTTGAGAATCGGCATCTTTGTCGAGGCGGCGAGGCCGATACGATGGAAATACTCCTCGCGGTAGCCGATTATCCAGGCGTGGTAGCCCTTGAAGACATTCTTGAGCTTGCTGCCGATAAGTTCGTAGAGCCCCTCCATGTCGTCGGCTGAGATGCGCTCGCCGTAGGGGGGATTGGTTACCAGCACACCATTCTCGGGCGCTTCGGTCCAGGCCGACAGCGGCTTTGTCTCAAGCTCGATCATGCGTCCCACGCCGGCGCTCTTGATGTTCCTGTTAGCGATTTCCACAGCCTTGGGGGAGATGTCGGCGCCGTATATCTTGAAGTTGAATTCCTTTTCGTTGGAGTCGTCGTTATAGAGCCTGTCGAAAAGCTCCGCGTCGAAGTCGCGCCAGTTCTCGAACGAGAAATGCTTGCGGTAGACACCCGGGTTGATGTTGGCGGCGATGAGGGCGGCCTCGATGAGGAATGTTCCCGAACCGCACATCGGGTCGACTAGCGGGCAGTCGCCGCGCCATCCGCTCTTCAATATTATACCTGCGGCGAGAACCTCGTTGATGGGAGCCTCGGTCTGTGCCACACGGTAGCCGCGCTTGTGGAGCGATTCGCCCGATGAGTCGAGCGACAGGGTCACACGGTCACCGGCGATATGCACGTTGATCATCACGTCGGCATCCTGGAGGCGCACCCCGGGACGCACGTCATCGCCATACCGGTCTTTGAACCAGTCGACAATCGCGTCCTTGACGCGGTAGGTCACAAAGCGGGAGTGGGTGAACTCGTCACTGTAAGCGACAGTGTCGATGGCGAACGTGCTTGAGGGGGACATCAGTTTTCCCCAGTCGAATTCCTTTGTGAACTCATACAGCTCGTCGGTGTCGCGGGCTATGAATTTGTATATAGGCTTGAGAATCCTCAATGCCGTGCGACAGCTCAAATTGGCACGGTAAAGCATTTCGAGGTCACCCTCGAATGAAACCATTCGCTTGCCCGGTTCCACATTCTCCGCGCCCAATGCGCGTAATTCCTCGGCAAGCACATCTTCCAGTCCCTGGAAGGTCTTAGCCACCATTTCAAAACGTTCGTTCGCCATACGGTGAAAGTCATCAAATTTTGTGCAAAGTTACAAAAATCCCTTCAAACGCGGCTCTCCGCGGGGGATAGATTGGATTTTCCATTAAAGATTTTTTGGTAAAATCAAATCAGAGAAAATACAGTAATCAGCACGATTACCGTGTCAAAAGTTAACAAAGCTATAATTTGAGCCGATAAGAGATGTGTAGTGTTAAATGACGTTAATCGAATGCATTTTCTTGCCTCAGAATTATGTTGCATAACATAAAATCTCTACCTTTGCATCAGTTTTTCATGGTATTAGATTTAAGGTAAGAAGATTATTCGTCGCGACGACGAGTAATTTTTTTTATGTCTGTCCCAATTGGTTTGAAAAATTTCAGGTTGATTACCCGATGTCATCGTTATGCCGTAAATTTCTCGGTAAACCGTCACGGCAGATGATAAATCGCCACTTTTCCGTAAACGGTTGTGAGTCTGGCTTTTTTTAACTAATTTTGTCGCAGTCAAATAACTTACTGGATTTTTATGAAATTACGCGCTGTCCTCACCAACGCAGTCACATTGATGATTTTGCTGTCGTCTAACCCTGCCGGAGCTGAAACCATAAGCCAGGCCGAGGCAATGTCAAAAGCTTATGCTGCTATCACACGCCATCAGAGTGATTCGCGCCGTGTTCCCTCATCCTTTCTTCTCAAACTGAGCTATGATGCCGGTAGCTATTACATTTTCAATTCCGAGAGAGGAGGATGGGCCGTGGTGGCTGCGGACAATCGTGTGCCGCAGGCTGTGCTGGCCTACTCCCCATCCGGGTCTTTCGATATAGATAATGTGCCTGCAACCGTCAGGAGCCTTCTTGACGGCTATGCAGGTGAGATTGAAGCTCTCGACACCCGGGAGTATGTCATTGCCCCCAAACGTGCGTCGGGCCGCAGTGTCGCGCCACTTCTTGGAGAGACTGCCTGGGCGCAGGGTGACCCGTTCAACCGTATGTGCCCTGTCATTGACGGCCAAAGATGTGTCACAGGGTGTGTCAACACCGCCATAAGCCAGATAATGTATCACCACCGTCACCCTGCTGTCGGTCGGGGATCGCATAGCTATCAGTACAGCGAAGGCACCTTGTCCGCAGATTTTTCCAAGTCTGTCTACCAATGGGATTTGATGAAGCCCGTTTACTACAGCAGCGATAGCGAGGAGTCGAAGGATGCCGTAGCGTTGCTTATGATGGATTGCGGCATCGCCAATTCATCGAACTATGGCACCTGGGAGACAGGCGCATCGCTGAATTTGGCCGGACTTGTCGAATATTTCGGTTATGACAGAAGTGTGAGAAGTCTTGACCGTAACAACTGCACACGCGAGTATTACGAAGAGACGATGCGCTCCGAACTTGACGCGGGACGCCCTGTCGAGTATGAAGGTGGTAGTCCGAATGGCGGACATGCGTTTGTCTGTGACGGGTATGACAGCGAGGGGTATTTCCACTTCAATTTCGGGTGGGGACCCGGTTCGACCGGCTATTATCTGACCTCTGCCACCGGTTTTGACTCCTCTCCCGGAATACATTATTCAATTATGCCCGATGCCGGCAATCCGCCGGCTATAACTGCAGGTTCGTCGGAAGACTTTTCATGGGAAAATGGTGACCGCATAGGCTGTTCAATTGATTGCTTGGTTGCCTGCGGCGAGCCTTCGACAATCGAGGTTGGACTGGAGGTGTGCGACAAAGCGACCGATGATGTGTCGTATCTCATAAAATATACCTATCCCAATATGAGTGGCGTTTACATCGGGGAATTTGTTTTCGATGACGCTGTGGCCGACGGCGATTACCGCCTGAGGGCTGTTTGCCGTGTAAACGGAGGTGAATGGGTGCGTGCTACCTTCGGCGACATGCGTGTCAGCTATGTCGATGTCAATGTCAGTGGAGGAAGAAAAACTTATACCGACGAGGTCATAGAGGATTATATGGACCCCGGAGTGGTACGCATCGACGGTGTTTATTACCGGTTGGATGGAGACAGGGCAGTCGTCACCAGCCGAAACGCCCGTAAAGCGAGCTACTCAGGCAATGTCATCATCCCGGACAAAGTGAACTACCAGGGACGCACAATGATTGTCGATGAGATAGGGGAAAGCTCTTTCTCGGAGAGTCAGGTCAGCAGCGTGGTGGTCGGGCGGAATGTCAAGACCATAGCTTTTGGCTCATTCGACTTCACTACCATTGGAAGCCTGATTTTCGAACAGCCTTCCGCTCTGCGCGAGATAGGCGGCTGGGGCTTCAACGCTTGCAATATCGACGTTGTGGAATTGCCTGAGGGGCTTGAATCCATAGCCACATGCGCGTTTCAATCGTCATCGATGACAAAGCTTAAGCTGCCCTCAAGTTTGAGATTCATCTCCAACTCCGCTTTCAATTACAGCACTCAATTGCGGGATGTGTATGTCCGATGGAATGATGTCGCGTCACTGCCGACACTTGGCAATAGTGTGTTTGAAGGATGTGAGAAATCCCAAATCAATCTGCATGTGCCTGTCGGTAGCGCGTCCATATATGCCGCCGATCCTCAATGGAGTGAACTCAACATAATAGAGGATGCTGATTCGGGTATCGATGAGATTGCAGGAGACCGGTTGGAAATCATGGCGGCCAACGGTCGTATCGTCATCACCGGACTCCCAGTCGGCAATATCGCCACCGTTTATGACATTAGTGGTATGGCAGTCGCGACAACTGTTGACGGCGAGGTGGATGGGCTCAACCACGGAGTGTATATCGTGAAAGTCGGTTCGACTGTGGCAAAGGTTGTCTTATGAGATATTGATATCTGACGAAACACAGCCGTGGGTTAGCGCCTGGTGTAGTCTCTCAGGGGGAACTAACCACCGACGCTAACCCACGGTTATTCATATATCATATACTTATATAAATGATTCTTCCGCAATCGCCATAGTGACAGATAATCAGTGGAATACATTTGAATTCGTGGAATCCGGTGAGCGCAGCAAACCAATCTGCGTAATCTGTGTAATCTGCGAGACTTTTCCCTGAATCAGCTTAATCGGCTAAATCGGAGAGGAATCTGCGAGAAATACGCGTATCTGCGGAATCTGCGTGAGACCTTAAAGGGAGCGCAGCGACCGGAAGAGGGTCAGGCGTGGATGATGCCCTTGTCGGGGGGAGTCTGCGGAATCTTGATGGCGGAGTTGGCCGCGTCGGTGGCGCGGATGGCCACACGGCGGATTTTGCCGGAAATGGTCTTGGGCAGCTCCTTGACAAACTCAATCACGCGGGGATATTTATAGGGAGCGGTGATACGCTTTACATGGTTCTGGATGTCCTTCACCAGGTCGGCTCCTGCCTGCTGTACATAGTCCGCCGCCAGGACGATGGTGGCCTTGACGATCTGACCGCGCACGTCGTCGGGCACGGCGGTGATGGCGCACTCCACCACGGCGGGATGGGTCAGGCAGGCGCTCTCCACCTCGAACGGTCCGATGCGGTAGCCCGACGACTTGATGACATCATCCTTGCGGCTGACAAACCAGAAGTAGCCGTCCTTCTCGCGCCAGGCGATGTCGCCGGTATGATAAAGTCCGTCGTGCCATGCCTTGTCTGTCAGCTCCCTGTCGTCGAGATATTCCTTGAACAGGCCAGCGGGTTTCTGTCCGTCGCGGTCGGCGCGGATTACTATCTCGCCGTTTACGTTGTCATCCACCGGGTTTCCATCCTCATCCACGATGTCGATTCCGTAAAGCGGGTTGGGAAGCCCCATCGAGCCGGGCCGCGGCTCCACCCAGGGGAATGTCCCGACAGTGAGGGTTGTCTCGGTCTGGCCGAAACCTTCGCGCAGGGAGATGCCGGTCAGTTCCTTCCACTTCTCGAAGACGGAGGGATTGAGGGCCTCCCCGGCTATCGTGCAGCGGTCGAGGGCCGAGAGGTCAAACGACTTGACATCCTCGCGGATAAGGAAACGGAATACTGTCGGAGGAGCGCAGAATGAGTTGATGCGGTATTTCTCCATGATTGCCAGCAGGTCTTTGGGGACGAACTTGTCGAAGTCGTAGACGAAGACATCAGCCCCGCAAATCCATTGGCCGTAGAGTTTCCCCCAGACCGCCTTCCCCCAGCCGGTGTCGGCGAGGGTCAGATGGATGTCGCCCGGATGGAGATTGTGCCAGAAACGGGCAGTCACGATGTGACCGAGGGGATATGTGAAGTCGTGGGCCACCATCTTCGGTTCGCCGGAGGTGCCGGAGGTGAAGTAAAGCAGCATCACGTCGGAATTGTCGTTGACATGGGCGGGACGCTTGAACTCGGGTGCGTTCTCGATTCCCTTCCCGAAGTCGAGCCATCCCTCAGGGACACACGGCCCTGTGGAAATCAGCCATTCCACACTCTTGCAATGAGGTTTCGCCTCATTTATATGATTGACCATGTCCTCGTCACCGGCGGCCACGATTACCTTGATATCGGCCATGCGGCAACGATATTCTATGTCTTCGGCTGTCAGGAGGTGAGTGGCGGGAATGGCAACGGCCCCGAGCTTGTGAAGAGCCATCATCGAGGGCCAGAATTCCCAGTGGCGTTTCAGCATGAGCATCACGCGGGTTCCTTTGCCTACCCCGAGGCTCTGGAAGAAGGCGGCGGTCTTGTCTGACAGCTCCTTCATGTCGGCGAAAGTGAAGCGGCGTTCCTCCCCTGCGGGATTTGTCCACAGGAGGGCTTCCCGGTCAGGTTCCTCAGCCGCCCAGGCGTCAACCACGTCATATGCGAAATTGAAATTCTCCGGGATTACCAGCCGGAATCCCGACGCGAAGTCGGCATAGCTCTCAAAGTCAGTCCTATTGGTGAAACGTTCAATCATAATCTACCTAATTCTATTCATAATGTACCTAATTCGTAGTTGGAAACGCCTGCAAGTTACTAAAAGATTTTGCAACCCAGCTGATAATTACACAGTTTAATATTTTGCACACAAGGTGTTAACGCGTGTTAAAATGCGGCGACAGCATATTTCAGGCGTAGGAATGGAGTCCGGACAGAAGGTAGTTGACTCCGAAATAGGTCATCAGGACAGATATAAAAGCCAGCAAGAGGTAGAGATTGAGCGGCCTGGGACGGTTGAATGCCGGAAAAGATGCGCGGTGGAGCGGGAAGGAGTAGACAAGCAGGGTTATGAGCGCCCAGGTCTCCTTGGGGTCCCATCCCCAATAACGCCCCCATGACTGGTTGGCCCATACCGCTCCCACGAAAATTCCTGCTGCCAATAGGAACACGGCGGGATAGAGCAACAACAGCGAAACCCGGGCGGAGGGTGTGCGCCGACAGAGGTTGACGGCTGAAAGAATTGCGATAATGGCCATCAGGGCATATGCCCCCATCACCAACAGCACATGGATGGAAAGCAGCGGAGAGGCCAGCACAGGCATCAGATGTGAGACCGTGGCACCCCCACGTCCCATCATCGCCACCATCAGGGAAAGTCCGCCGACGGTAAGGGCGGCGTATCCCGCAGAGGGGAGTTTCCTCCAGGCGAGGAATCCGACCGCGCCACCCACCGACAGCCAGCCCATAAGCAACATTGTCTCGTAGCCGTTTGACAGTGGAAGATGACCTCCAATATACCATCTTAGACCTAAAATGAGGGTGGTCCAGAGGAGGAGCAATGAAGCTGCCGCAAGGAGAATCCAGCGGTGTCTCGTCACCGACAGGAATCCTGCGGCTCCGGCCACCAGGGCGATGATGCCCGGCCAAAGCGGACTGCCGAAGCGGTTGTAAAGCAGTTCGGCCTCGATTCGCGAGGGGGATGGCAACGTGCCGGAGGGGGCGGTTCGTGCCTGGAATTCGCGCAGGCGGGTAATCTCATCGTCGGCATTTTTCCATTGGCGCCCTGCGATTTCACGCGACATCCTGTCGAGGATGGTGGAGATGAAGATGTAGTCCTCTTCCGAGACTGTCACCGGAGGCCTGTCGGCGAATGAAAGCCAGGTGATGGCGGATTCCTCAGGCCCATCACCTTGGAGGGGGAACACATTGAAGGCCGCACCCGTGCAGGCCATCGTCACGAGGGCCACCCGCGCATCAGTGTCGCGGAGCTTGCGGTCGGCGAGATCGTCGGCCACCGCGTGCTCGAGCTTATAGCCACGGGTGGAGTAGAAATCCTTTATCGAAGCGAAACGTGCCCCGTCAAGTCCGAGCAGCCGCGAGGTCTCCTCCCCTTCGATTTTGATGAACGGCTCGTTTTTCCAGGAGTCGTAACAGAAGAGCCATCCCGCCACTACCTGTTCGGCGGTCAGACCGCGATAGGATGTCGAGCCGTTGACTTTCAGGCAGAAATCTCGCGCCATTGTCTGGAGCGGCATCACGCGGTCGCCCCAGTAGACATTCACCTTCCCTAACCGTGCGGCAAGGGGACGGGGAATGGTCTGCGGCACAGGGGACGTGGATGCCGCCGCCACTGATGGGAGTAGAAGGATCGCGCTGACCACCGCTCCTTTGCGGAGCAAATTGTGGAAACCGCTTTTCCGGGAGAAGAAGAATCCCGCCATCGAGAGGACAAGCAGGAGGTATCCGGCATAGGTGACACCGATTCCCCACGGGTCATGGGAGACCGACAGGGTGGATGTCCCCTCTCCGAGGGAAGTCTGATAGAAACGGCAGCCTTTGAGAGAGAGGATATTGTTCATCGAAAGACGACGGGTCGAGGTGGTATTCCCTTCAGACACGGTGACCACCGACGCGTAATCCATCGGTGTGGGTGTTCCTGGGTAATACTCGATTTCGGTGTGGTCGAGGGAGATGGAGAATGGCAGTTGGCCGCTCCCCCCCTCCTCAAGTGTGAAGCGGTCGGCGGGGGGCGCTCCTTGCGTCAGGGTCAATTTCCCTTGCTCTCCGGTAAGAAAGGTGATGGCGGCTCCGATGAGTATGACAAGCAGCGACAGATGGAGCCCAACGGTGGGGACAGACATCCCGCGTCGGCGCACTACGATATAGGCCACGCTGCAGAGGGCTGTGACCACCCACAGGGCAATCATCCAGGGGGAATAATATATGGCGGTGAAGGCGGTCTCGCTTCCGGCTGTCTTCTCGACCAGTGTGGCCGCGATCAACGCCAGTGTCAACAGGCCGCAGGAACCGAAAGCGAGATTGCGCAGGGTGTGGCTGTTTGTCATTGAATCAGATGCAGGGATAGAATCAGATGCAGGAATAAGATAATTGCAGGGACACGCCGGGCGCGTCCCTGCAAGATTGATGGGGATTAAATTGCGTCGAGGAAGGTGATGACCGCGTCACGGTCAGCCTTGGGAAGCTGGCGGAACTTCTCGATGGAGAAGCGGGCGTCGCTCCGGGGAGAGAATCCATGCCACATGACAGCCTCCATGGTTGTGCGGGCGCGACAGTCGTGGAGACGGTCTGCGGTTGCCGAACCGGTCACGCGCTGATGGAGTCCGCGTCCCCAAAGAGGGGTGGTGCGGCACCATCCGGTACGGATGTCGTTGGTCATATGGAGCTTGTGCTGCACCATGTCGGTGTAGGGCCAGATGGTCTGGTAGGGATAACGCGGCAGTTCGTTACCGGCGAAGAAACGGGCCGGGTCACGCACATTGTCAGCCCCGGTTTTCCATGAGGGACGATGGCAGTAGGCGCAGCCTATCTCCTCGAACACCTCCTTGCCACGGGCCACGGCGGGATTGTCGATATCGCGGACGGCGGGGACTGCCAGGCCACGGTGCCATACCATGAGGTCGGTGTATTCCTCGTCGGTCATCTCGACATCGAGATTCTTGGAGTTGAGGTAGGTCAGGATACGGGTCTCCATATCTCCGCTCCACCATTCGGGATGATTGTGGTCAGGATCGATTTTTGACAGGTATTCGTCGAATCCGGCCTGCACTTTGGGGTCTTTCGCCGAATAAGAGGCCCAGGTACCGGCTCCGTCGAGGTAATGGTAGCGGCGGTCTGAGCGGGTCACATTGGTGATGTTCCAGATAGCGTTGGCTCCGGCGGCATCCTGGAGTGGGCCGCGTGAGAGGGCGTAGGTGAAGCGGCGGGGATAAGGTGTGCCGTCACCCTGGAGGGAATTGGCATACTGGCTCTTCCACTGGCCGTCGGCGAAGAAGGCGGGATTGAGTCCGTTGGGGAGCAGCCCGTCAGCTTCCTCCTGGCGATACTGGGCGAGCAGGTCGGCGTCGTCGATAGCGTCGAGCAGTCCGGTACCGTATATGCCGATGGTGCTTTCAAGCTTCACGGCGTATGACTCGGGGAGCTTGTAACCCTGGCGCACGACATATATTGCGTCCTCGGGCATTGTCACCTCGGGATACTGAAGCTCGTAGGTCTCCCCGTCGGGGAAACGGTTGCCCCATTCGTCGGTCTGGTCAATCCATTTCACCTGTATTTTGCTCTCATCCAGCGGAGCGGTAAAGGGGGCGACGGCGTGGCTCTGTGGCATTCCGGCGAGCCAGCTGACATAACCCTCGGTCTGGGGATTGTAGACGACAAGTAGACATCCGTTGCCGATCTGGTCGGTCTTGAATGATCCGGCCTCGACACGTTTGCCGTGGCCGTAACCGGGATGACAATGGATGCAGGAGGTACGGATATACACAGGGCCGAGTCCCGAGCGGACACCGGTGGCGTTTGACATGAAAGGCTTCTCGAAAATAGCCTCGCCATTCTTGAAGCTCTGGTAAAGTCCGGCCTCCTCGACAGCCGGGGTGGGCTGTTCGAGGGCGTTGGAGGTGGAGAGGAAGGCGGTGCCGAGTTCCCCGCCGGCATAGTACCATTGGGGAAGCTCGTCTACCTTCTGTTCCTCGTTTTTTATAGGCTCGTCATCCGAGCATGCGGTGGCAAGCACCATCAGCGCGGCTGCGGGCAGAAACAGTTTTTTCATATATTATTGTCTGGAGAGTTCGGAATATACTTTTTCGAGAGTCTCGACGAGATGGTCGCCGACAACCTCCACGGCGTTTGCGGCTTCCGGACCTGAGGCGTTAAGGGCGAAAGGCTCAGGAATGGCGGCGATGGCCGAGATGGCGTTGTCGATGGCAGTGCGCATTTCGGTGTCGAGAGCGGGATTGACGCTGCGGATGTAGTCTGAAATCGAGGGGTCACCGGCTATCGCGCCGCAGTAGGAATTGCGGATCGAGCGGATGTTGTCCTGGAAGTCCTCGATGGAGTTGAGGCTGTAGGGTGACTCGATATAGTTGCGGTCGTCGAGGGTGCTACCGCCGTGGGGACGGCCGATTTTGGTGTTGCCAACCTCGTCGGCGATGTCGATGCAACCCTGGATAATCTCTTCGGCAGCCTCCTGGTAGGTCTTGTAGATGGAGCCGGGCTGTCCGGAGTTTATCATCATCCAGCCGTGCTGTTTGCCCATGTCGAGGTCAGCTTCATCGAGGATATCCTGCTTGGCTGCTGACACATTGGGGGTGCCGGCCCAGCAGGCTTCCAGGCATACACACTGGTTGCGGAGGTCTTCGGCGACCATCAGCAGGTATTTGATTTCCTCCGGGGTGTAGTTGAGAGAGTGGTAGTTGGATGTCTGTCCGTCGGCGGAAAGCTCGAAGAGCATGTATTCGATGGAATGGAAACCGAGAAGACCGTAGCCGAAGTTGTTGTCGATGCTGTAATCGGCTCCGTTGCGGATTTCTGCGAGCAGACGGTCCATGGCGGCCTTGTCGAGGGGCCAAGAGTCGATATGGGGGTCGATGTTCTGGTCGGCGGCGGGGCCGAAGAGGAACGCCTCAGACAATTCCCAGTAGCGGCGTGACTCCTTCCACGCGTCAGCGGCGGCGGCGATGTCGGCGGTGGTCAGGATGCCTGCGGCATGATGGTCGCTGATGGTCTCGCAGTTGTCATACAGTTTGATGGCGGCGTCGGCTATACCCTTGTATGTAGGCAGGACGGTATGGTTGATGTAGGCCTCGGTGGCGTTTTTGAGAGCGGTCTCTTTGGCCGACATCTCAGACTGTTCGGGGCTGTCGTTGTCTGAGCAGGAGGCCACTCCGAGTCCAATCAGGAGAAGAGAGAAGAGCTTGAAAGTTTTTCTGACATTCATATGTGTTGTTTATTTGAGTTTGGTTTTCAGAGGAACCAGCCTGAATATGCCACCCCGAGGGAGATGGACGGCTCATTGTTGTATTTGCTGTCGAGGAGTCCGACGGCATATTCCCCCTTGATGACAATCTGGGGAATAGGGTAGTAGTTGAGTCCGACAGCCACGCGCTGACGTCCGCACCATTCGTAGTCGAGGTCACCCCCCTGCATCTTGTACATGGAGTCGTAATAGTCGTAGCGGCCGAAGAGATAGAGCCGCTGGTTGGCGGCACGGAGTTTCGGTGAGAGGGAGAAGAAGTCATATCCGGCCTCGATTCCGGTGGAGAGGGCATCCGAAGCGACCTTCTGTTTCTTGGAGGGGGATTTGCTCGACATGTTCATGTTGAACGCCGTGATATGCTTGGCGTCGCTCAGGTGGCCGTAGTCGAAATGACCCCGGGCGATGAACCCGTAGCCTTCGTAACGGAAATCGAAGGTGCCGATGGTCACTGTGCCGTGGATGCCGTCATTCTTCTCGCTGGAGGTCGGTGCCATGGTGTTGCGGAATGAGTTGCCCACATATCCGGCCAGTGAGAGGCGTAGACCTTTGACCGAAGTGTTGTCGACACGGAATGCTCCGGCGTAGACATTGGCGATTTTGTATTCATAGGGGGATGCCGAGCCGTCATGAATCCAGCCCTGTGAGCCGAAACGTTCGCTGTCAAGTCCGGGCATGAACATCAGTTCATAACGCCAGTCGCCCGCCTTACCCCAGAGTGACACTCCGATTTCATGCCATGTGCAAGGCATTATGGTGTTTTCCCCTTCGGGGCGATAGACACCGAAGAACTCGGTCGGCATGTGGTGGGAGTTGGTCTGACCGACCGGCACCACCATTATTCCCGCACGGACATTAAGCTGCGGCATAAAGGATTTCTGAATCCAGAACTGTTCGAGGGCGACCTCGCCGCCGCGCTCCACTTCGCTCTCATATTCACCACCCTCCTCATTCTCGAACTCTACCGCCGACTCAGTGCCGCCATGCTCGAATTCGATTTCCGAACTCATCGACCACCCTTTGCCGAAATCATATCCGATGAAAATCACGGCGTGGGGGATGTCGAAACGTCCGTGGCTCTTGGCGTCGCGGTATTTGTCGGGTGTGATGTAGCGGAGGTAGCTGTCGCTGTAGAAGTTGCGGGTCATGGCAACCTCGCCGTAACCTCCGACGTGGAGACGGCTTGTCCAGGATGTCTTGGCTTTATGGGTATGGGCTGTCGAGTCGGACAGTTCGGAATGAGCCGATACGGTCGGCATACAAGCCGCTGACAGCAAGAGGATTGCGCTTGAAGCGAAAAGTCTGGTCATAAGATTTGTTTTGCAACTGAGAAAATGTGTTGCAAAATTACAGGCATTTGTTAACGCCCGCAATCCTCAAATCTGAGTAATTTTCTTCCCCTCGCGGCTGCTGTCAGGTAGAGGAGAATACCGACTTTTGACTATTCACCACCGGATAGATGCCGTCTGCCGGTATTCAGACCGAGGCGGCGTATCCCCGGAGTGTGTCTTCAAGTGAGCTGTCAGGCGGAAGCCCCATACGGCTGCGCAGACGCGTGCGGCTTTTCTTGACAGACTCATATTCGATATTCATAATCTGGGCGATCTGTTTGGAAGATAGTCCCATCGCTATGTAGGCGGCGTGTTTGAGCTGGCTCTCGGTGAGCATGGGGTAATCTTTCTTGAGCCGCCTGATGAATTCGGGGTGGAGTTTCTTATGTAGTTCGGTGAATGTCTCCCTTTCAAGGCTGTTGTTCAGGCTGCGTCTGACATTGGAGGTAAGCTCCCTCGCCTCCGTACCGGCGATTTTACCGTCGGAGTGCATCTTCTCGACACTCTTGACAAGCGACTCTATGATACGGTCTTTCTCATCCATCGCCAGGGCGCACGCGCTCAGGTAATTGCGGTTTTGCTGCAGCATGACCTCAGCGCGCTGGCGGTTAACCCGCGCCCTCTCCACCCTGAAATAGAACACCACCCAGATAGCGATGGCCAGGGCGCAAGCCAGCACGAGCGCCGTTATCCATATCTCCCGTTCGCGGGCGTGGCGGAGCTGCTCCTCATGTCGCGCACGTTCGAAGTTGTTGCGGTAGTCGGCCTTGGTGGTCTCCAGCGAGAACCGTTCCTGTTCGAGCGACAATCGGGCTTCGAGGAATTCGCGGTAGAATGTGAGCGCCGCGTCGTGGTTCCCTTCGGTGTAGGCCGTGAATGACATGGCGTTGAATATCGTGGCGCGGGCGTAAGGGTCTGATACCTTGTCGATGTTGTCATACGCCAGTCGGGCATATTTCCTTACCGAGTCCGCCGGGAAGTCGTTACCTATGAAATAGTCGGCCATCGCCCCTTCATAAGAGGCGCGGAGCGCGTCATGGATGGTGTCTTTCCCCAGATAGGCGTAGGCGCGTCGCATATGGTCGAAATTTCCGGTGTTGAGGAATGAGTTGCGAAGTACCATATGATATAAATCCGAGTCGGCCCGGGCCACGGGGCTGTCGATGAGGAACCGCATCAGGCTGTCACGACGGGCGTACTCCCCCGGATGGTCGAGTGTGTTGGCTATGTTGAGCAGGTTGCGCAGCCGGTAGCCTTCCAGTCCTGACCTGGAGAACACAGAATCGGCCATCAGGTAATATCTGGCGGCGGGGATAGTGTCGCTGATGAGCCACATGACTGTGCCGAGTCTCATCAGTGTCGCCCCGACCATCATAGAATCCCCGATTGATTCGAAGTAAGCGAGATTCTCCTTTGCCAGTCCGTAGGCCGAGCGGCTCGGAGTGGTGGAGAGTGAGGCTTTGATTGATGTCAGTCTGGCCCATTCGTAAGGGAAACGGGCGGAGTCGATTGTGGCCAGTCCCTCCTCTACTGTCGCCGCAGCCCGTGGATGGTTGTCGGCGGCGCGGGAGAGCCGCGCTCTCCAATAGAGCCGCTGGGCGGTCGCCTGAGGTGAGGCCACTGAGTCGAGGCTCAGGGTCAGGCTCTTTTTCCGCTCGTAGGAGGAGGGGGACAGGTAGGCTTTTTCGAGGATGACGACAGTTGAGTCGAATTCCGGAGTGACATGGCTCCAGGCTGTCTTTCTCTCCATAGTCTCCCCTTTCCGGTCACATCCCGGGAGAAGAGTCGCGAAAATCGCGGCAAGCAGAAGCATACATACCAATCTCATGGCAACAAAGTTAGTAAAATTCCACAAAACCACAATATCCCACCGGTTGTCCCCCTTTTGTCCCCCGTCTACGGTATGGTCAACCCTTGATGGCTGATTAACTTTGCAATGTCATCTCGACAGTCTCCCTGTGGTCGCCCGAGGGCTTGCCAGGGGAGTCACAAGATATGATTGCAGTAAAAAGATTAAGGTAGATAAAAGCAGTCTTTATACCGCAATGTCCCCGCTCCCGGCAGTGATGCCGGGGGCGTTTGGGGCTTTTTTTGCTTTTGAATTAACAAGAATTAACATCTTGCGGCATCCCCTTTACTGAACAAATTCATAATTTTACACGGCTTAACCTTTGTGGTTCAGTCTCAAATGCTTTTATCTACCACCCGGCTCCGGCAAAAGGATTCATCCGGCAGCCTTGAAATCTTTGAATCCGGCAATCTGTCAAAATGAAGCGATTCACTTTGAGAACATCCCTCGCGGGCGCAATGGTGGCCGCGGCTTCCGCCGTGTCACTGTGCGCCGCCGACGGGGTGCCGTTTTTCAACGCGTGTGTCTCAGACCCGCCACAGTCGGCCGGCATGTACCGGTTCAGTACCGGGGAATATGCCCCCGAGCAAATCAAGCGAAACATCTACGCCAGCGGCGGAGGTATCGCGGATGACAACTATTATTATGGAGTTAGGTATGAGATGATAGGGGGACTCCCCGTCATCGAGTGTGCGAGCTACTCGTTGCGCACATGGGGCGTCGAAGACCTCTTCTCCAATTGCAAAATCACGAATGTGGCCACCGACCTGGCCTATTATGCCCCCAAGGATGAGGCATACGGATGCTTCTTCAATGAGACCGGGACCGGGTATGTCTTCGGAAAATGCAGGCTGAGCCAGTTCAGCTGCGACAAAATCGCCGATCTGGAAACCGCTTTCGCAGCGATGGACTTTGACGCGGAGGGTACGCTCTATGCCATTGACTGGCAGGGACGGCTCAACATCGTCGACACGGCTACCGGCGCACAGACCTTAGTGGGCGACACCGGCAAGACGACCGAACTGATTACCGGAGGCGCGATTAACCGCAAGACCGGAACATTCTATTTCAGCGTTAAAACCTCGCAGGAGAGCGCGTTGTATGCTGTCAATCTCACCACCGCCGAGGCCACCAAGGTCTATGACCTGGAGAATGGGGAACAGCTTGGGGGTATGTATTTCCCCGAGACCTATGACAACGCTGCTCCCGCCGCCTCGGGCAATCCGTCGGTGAACTTCAACGGGACAGCCCTTGCCGGAACAGTGAGGTTTCGCGCTCCCCAGAAGACGGTCGGAGGTGATATACTCAGTGGAGCCGTGACTTACCACATAGAGGCCAACGGCGAAGAGGTGGCCACAGGTAGCGCCAGCTATTCCGACGGTTACATCAACGCCAATGTCACCCTCGACACCCCGGGTAAATATTGCTTCTCGCTGTATTTCTCGAATGAGGCCGGACGTGGACCGCGTTCGAAAGCTTCGCAGTATGTCGGCCCGGACATCCCCAGGTCTCCCGCTTCACCGCGTCTGACCTACAAGGATGGTACTGTCAAGCTCTTCTGGACTGCGGCAGGATCGACAGGTGTGAACGGCGGCAACATCGACCGCACGGGGATGTATTACAAGATTACCCGTATGCCCGACGGGGAGGTGTTCACCGCCGAGGCTTCCGGCTGGAGCCAGCAGCTCGATATGCCCGCCACCCGCACCACTTACTATTATGAGATAAAGACCGTAGCGGGCGGCCTGGAGTCTGAGGGCGCCTTGACCCCGGAATTCTCGCTCGGTCCCGTGGTGCCTCCGTTCACAGAGGATTTCCCGGCACTGACCTCTACAATCGGATGGAAATGGCTCAACAATGACTCATACGTCGATGACAACTATTCGGTAAGTTCAGGTATGAGGCTTGTCACTATGGGTGCCCCTGAAGATGGTGCTTTCCTGGTCACACCTCCCATGGTTCTCTCCGCCGGTGCGAAATATGACATCTCGATAGCGCTCAAGCGTGGCAACACCCGCTACAACGAGGAGTTCAGCCTTGTGGCCGGTAGTGCTCCGACAGCCGAAGGGTTGGGAGAAATCACCATCATCGACGTTACTCCGCTGGAGGCCGATGACTTCACCACCTTCACCGGCACATTGCAGCCGACTGCTTCCGGCACCTATTATATCGCCCTGCGCGGGACAAGCCCCGACGGCAGGATGCTTTATATGAAATCCTTCGACATAAGCAAAGGGGTTGTTGCCGGTGCGCCCGGTGAGGTGACAGAACTGACAGCCGAGGCCGATATGACCGGCGCGAAGAAGGTGACTGTCCGCTTCAAGGCTCCCACCGTCAACCTCGAAGGTGGTGAGCTTGCCGAGCTGACATCTGCCGAGCTGCTCCGCGACAACCAGCCCGTGAAGACCATCACAGAAGGTGTGGCTCCCGGCGCGGAACTCCTCATCGTCGATGACACCGAGCCTTCGGTAGGCTATCATGTCTATACTGTCGTATGCCACAACAGTGCGGGCAATGGTGTGCCTGTCTCCGTAAAGGTATGGGTCGGCTTCAACGTTCCCGAGCCTGTCGAATGGGTGAAAGTGCTTGAGACCTCCACACCGGGAACAGTGGATGTCAGCTGGGCACCCGCCACAATGGACATCGATGGCAAACCGTTAGGTGACACCCCGGTCACTTACACCGTGTATGACCGCTCCGGGGAAATCGTCAAGGCCGGTCTGCAGGAGACAAGCTTCACTATCCGTGCGGTTGAACCTCTCTCACCGCAGTCCTGGGTGCAGTACCGTGTTGGTGCTGTCAGCGAGGGGGGTATGTCGGAACTTGCCAAGTCCATCCTTGTGCCGGTCGGCAAGCCTGACTCCGCGCCCTGGCTTGAGTCATGGGCCAACAAGGAGACCTCCCATCTCATCGGTTCCACCCAGAACTGTGTGGGTGACACCTGGATGGTTGTCGGCGGCTTCAGCTACAATGGCCGCGACATTGAGCCGCAGGATAATGACGGCGGTATGATGGGTATGGAGAACACCGTGCCCGACGAGACAATATCCCTCTTCACCGGTAAAATCGATCTCTCCTCCCTGTCGGCTCCCGCGCTGTCATTCTGGGTTTACAATTACATCGGTGACAATGGCAAGGACAACGCCAACGAGCTTGCCGTCAAAATCTGGGGCGACAATGACGAGGAGTTCATGCCGTTGCAGACAATCGTGATTGGTGAGACCGGGCCTGCAAGACAGTGGAACAAGGTGATTGTGCCCCTGACCGGATATGACGGCCAGACTGTCAGACTGCGCCTTGAGGCTACTGTCATCACTGCCATCTATATCCACCTCGACAATATGGAGGTCAACACTTCGAGTCCCTGCAATCTCACCGCCTCCGACATCATTGCCCCCGCCTCGGTGAACCCCGACGAGGAATTTGCCGTGAGCTTCACGGTCTCCAATACCGGCGACGCGGCTATTGACGGCGCGAAAGCCCTCCTGCTGCGTGACGGGGAGACAGTTGCGGAAAAATCCCTTACAACCCTGCAGTCAGGCACACGCCGGACTGTGACATTCACCGAGAAACTCAGTGTGGTGGTTCCCGACGAGGTTGTGTATGTGTGCAAGGTAGAAGCCCCCGGCGATCTCATCGCTTCGGATGACGAGACTCCCGGGGCGGCTGTGAAGGTGCGCCATAACGGTAATCCTGCCGTCAGCGGTCTGACCGCCACCTCCGGCGACGGTGTGATAACTCTCGCCTGGGGCGCTCCCGACATGTCTCAGGCCGCTCCCGAGGCATCCACCGAGAATTTCGAGAAGGCTACCGCCTGGAAATCGGAGGTCAGCGGATGGAAATTCCTTGACCTTGACCGTGCTACCATCGGTGGCATAGGCAAGAAGCAGCTCCCGGTAAGCGGACAGCAGTCATTCTTCACCATCGACGACAATTATTCCGAGCTGAATTACACCAATGACGGAGACCGCTTCAAGGCTCATTCCGGTCATAAGTGCCTGTGGTCGATGTACTCGATGCGCGGCAACACATATGTGCAGAGTGACGACTGGGCAATCTCTCCCGAACTTTACGGAGGACCGCAGACAGTCTCGCTGTGGGCATCGAGCTTCAAGTCGGATGCCGGGCTGCCCCAGTATCTTGAGACATTCGAGGTGCTGGCTTCCTCGACCGGAACCGAACCTGCTGATTTCGTGTCGGTAGGCCGTGTGGACGCTGTCCCGGCCCAATGGACCAGATATGACTTCTATCTCCCCGAAGGCACAACCCATATGGCCATCCATGGTGACTCTTATGATAAGTATATCCTGATGATTGACGATGTGGAGATGATTCTTGCCGGAGGTGAACCCCGTCAGCTCTCACTGACCGGCTACAACATCTACCGCGACGGAGTGCGGCTCAATGCCGAACCTTTGGCCGCGACCACATACGCCGATACCGATGTGGTTCCTGACAAGACCTACCGTTACAGGGTGACCGCCCTTTATGGTACAGCCGGGGAATCAGTCGGCAGTGATGAGGTGGAAGGTGCGCTTTCCAGCTTCCTCGCCGGAGTTGAGGATGGTTCTTCCGTCGAGGTCTTTGCCCGTGACGGCCAGATTGTAATCCGTGGCGCGGAAGGTAAGACAGCAACCATCTCGTCGGCAGACGGGAAGGTCGTGGCATCAACCGTGGTCGCAAACGAGACCCGTGTGACCGTGTTGCCCGGAATTTACCTCGTGACCGTCGGCCAGCGGACATTCAAAGTGCTGAACCGATAATAGGGTCCGCCTGACAATATGGTCGGTGTGTCAACAATGATGAATTTTGACACACCGACCTTTTCATTCATATATCTTCCATAGTACGCATATTCCATAATCAGTAATATATTTTGGTGTGTTGGCCTTTTAGTTGGCGGACAAATGGAATTTCGTTAAATTTGCAGATATAAAATTTGCAGATAGATAAAACCATAAATGACAACACCATGAAATTATCAGATCCGATGAGAATTGGTCTGCTCCCGCTTGCGGGTGCGATGTCTGTATGGGGCTGTTCACAGTCCGGCAAGACTGCTCCAGTTCCGGAAGTTGATGAAAACCTCCCGGCGTTGCAGACAGCCTCGGCAGGTAACATTGACCGACATTATATCTATTCGCCGGAGATGGGTGACACCATCACTGTCGATGTCTGGACTCCGGAAGGCTACCCCGCCAAGGATGGTCATCGCTACCCGGTCATTTACATGCATGACGGGCAGAACCTGTTTGATGCCGCCACCACATGGAACAAGCAGGCATGGGAAATGGACTCCGTGACCTCCGCGCTGATTGAAAAGGGTGAAATCGAGGCTCCGGTGATTGTCGGCGTCCATAGTGTGGCCGAGACCCGTAAGTGTGACCTCATGCCGGAGAATGTCAAAAATTATATCAAGGGTACTCCCGACTCCACCCTCCGTCATTTCCTTGAGGAAACACCAATCAGGGGTAATGCCTACGCGGCCTTCCTGGTCAAGACTCTCCGCCCGGCTATGGATTCCATCTACCGGCTGACAGCTAATCCGGATTCCACATTCCTTATGGGGTCAAGCATGGGCGGACTGATGTCGATTTACGCTATGTCGGAATACCCTTCGGTTTTCGGCGCAGCCGCCTGCCTGTCGACCCATTGGGTAGGCACTCTCGACGGCGACCCGACCTTCTCCAACGCAATGTATGATTACCTTGCGGAGAATATGCCACGCGATGGGCGTCATCGCCTGTATCTCGACCACGGCACCACCTCCATCGACAGCCTTTACGGACCGTCAAACGAACGAGTGGTAAAACTGGTGGAGTCGATGGGTTACAGCCTGCGTCCGGGGGATGACGGAAGCAAACCGACGCTCGACAATTATGTCGATGAAGGCGCGGGACATGAGGAGCGTTTCTGGGCGGCGCGTGTGGCGCGTCCGTTGAGATTCCTCCTCGGCAAATAAGAGACAACACCATCCGAATATAGCCGTCGTAGAGCTGAAACAGGTCTACGACGGCTATATATATTTGGATGGTTATAACAATCAACTAATTGGTTATCAGGATAGAGTGGCTATATAACCACTACTTTTTAAGTATCTGCTATTGACTGGGGGCTTTCGGAATGCCTAACTTTGCGTCACAACTCAACGGAGTCAGGTGCGAATGCTGACCCTAACGAATCTAATCACCATTTACAGATACAGACGCAACACAGCGATGAAAAAATCACAAATCCTTAAAAATGTCCTGAGAGGGGCGATGGTCCCTCTCTCTTTGTCAGTGGCGACCGCCATACAGGCTGCCGGACCGGTGGCCAATCCGGAGGCGGTGGTCGTAGCGGGGAATGCACGCTTCACGGTGCTTACCCCGGAGATGATTCGAATCGAATACAGTGACAAGGGTAAGTTTGAAGACCGCGCCACATTCGCCATCCAGAACCGAGACCTGGAGTCAGTGCCAGCTTTCAAGAAATCGGAGGATGGGGAATTTCTATACATAACCACAGACCGTCTTTCGCTCAAATACCGTAAGGGCACCGACCCGCGCACTGTCCCCGCCTCTCCGGCAAACCTGACGGTGACGATGAACCATAACGGACAGCCCGTGACCTGGTATCCCGGGAAGCCTGACCCTCTCAACCTCAAGGGCACTTGCCGCACTCTCGACGGCAGCAACGGCGACAACAAGCGGAGCGAGATGGAGGATGGAATCATCTCCCGCTCCGGGTGGGCTGTGATCGATGACTCCTGGACAGCCGCCCGCGCTGACGGAAGCCGCTCTTTCCCCCTGGAGGAGAATGGAGTCACGGCCTATCCCTGGTGGGGAGAGCGTTATGACACACACGCCATGGACACATATTTTCTCGGTTACGGCTCTGATTACAAGAAGGCCATCTATGACTTCACCAAGGTTGCCGGGAAGATACCTCTGCCGCCTGATTATGTCTTCGGCTACTGGTACAGCAAGTATGCCTCCTATTCGGCCGACGATTACCGCCAGATTATGACCGACCTGGTCGACAACGGGATTCCTGCCGACGTGATGATTCTCGATATGGACTGGCACTGGAACGGAGACCCCGCCAGCGGGTCAGCCGGAATCGGGGGATGGACCGGATGGTCATGGAACACCAACCTTATCCCTGAGCCGAAAAAACTGCTGAAAGAGATACATGACCGCAATTTCAAGATTGCCCTCAACCTTCATCCGGCCGACGGCATAAACTCGGTTGAATCGCCGGGCTACTACAACGCCATGAAAGGTGACCTCAACGGCAAATATGACAATAACGGCACCATCGGCTGGAACCTCGATTTCCCCGATTTCACCAATTCCTTCTTCAACCGTGTCATCCGTGACCATGAAAGCGAAGGTGTTGATTTCTGGTGGCTTGACTGGCAGCAGCATCTGACCAGTCCCTACACCCAGGGGCTGGGGGAGACCTTCTGGTGCAACTATGTGTTCTTCAACGATATGGCCAAGAACCGTCCTGACCGCCGTCCGGTGATATTCCATAGATGGGGCGGCCTGGGCAGTCACCGCTACCAGCTCGGTTTCTCCGGGGATGCGCTCATCAACTTCCCGACCCTCGCTTTCCAGCCCTACTTCACAGCGACAGCCTCGAATGTCGGATATGCTTTCTGGGGTCATGACCTGGGAGGGCACGCGTTCACCGACGAGCAGACGGTCAACGACCCGGAACTTGTGCTGCGCTGGATTCAGTTCGGTGTGTTCACCCCGATTTTCCGCACCCACGCCACGAAGGATGACCGCATAGAGCGCCGTATATGGAAGTTCGCCAACTTCCCCGAGATGCTTGATGCCGTCAAGCTGCGCTACGCTCTCTTCCCCTATCTCTACACGATGGCCCGCAAGACCTATGACACAGGTCTGGGCATGTGTCGCCCCCTTTATTACGAGTATCCCGATCAGGAGGAGGCTTACACTTATGAGGGGGAATATTTCTTCGGCGACGACATACTTGTGGCCCCTGTGACCGAGCCTGCCGCCGACGGCAAGACAGCAGTGAAGGAAATCTGGTTCCCGGAGGGGAACTGGTGGAGCGTCTCGACCAACGAGCTGATTGAGGGTCCATGTGTGAAGCGTATGGCTTTCACCTCCGGACAGATTCCCTATTTCTTCCGTGAGGGAGCCATGATTCCCTACAATCCTCCGACAGTGAAGAATGTCACCGAACGACCGGCCGAGATGATTCTCAATGTGGTGGCCGGAGCAGAGGGCGCAGGTTCACTTTATGAGGATGCCGGCGACAACAGCGACTACGCGACGGTCTATGCCACCACACCTTTCAGCCATACTGTATCGGGTGCGACAGAGACTTATGTGATTTCTCCGCGTGAGGGGAATTATCCCGGCGCGGTCGCCGACCGCCAGTGGACTCTCCGCATCCATAACGCCACACTTCCCAAGTCGGTGAAAATCAACGGGGTCGAGAACAGGGCCAACTCCTGGAGCTATGATGCCGGGAAGAGATGCCTGACAGTGACACTGCCAAAGAGCGCATGCTCGCAGGCCAACCGTGTGGAGGTGACTTATAGCGGTGAGGTCACAGCCCTGGAGAATGTTACGGTTCCCGGTTGCTCCATAGATTATGACCGCGCAAACGATACCCTTACCGCCTCTTTGGGGAATGTCCGCAGGAAGGTGAGCCTGTCGGTATGCGATATGGCCGGCATGGAGTTTGTCAGCAAGAGTTACGACGATGTGGCCGGTTTCTCGGAGAACCTCGCGGCCCTCGCTCCGGCCATGTATCTTTGCCTGGTGAAGGCTGACGGAGACACCACAGTAAAGAAATTCAGAAAATAAGCCTTATGAACATCAGAAAAATAACAGGCTGTCTCCTCCTGCTCCTCTGTGTTAGGGGGGCAAAGGGTGGCGATATGTCAAACTCGATAGAATACACCCAGCTTTACCTCATCGGAGACGCTACACCCGCCTCATGGGACATGGGGAAGGCTGAGGAATTTTCCCGAATCGGTTACGGAGTCTTCGAATGGACCGGTCAGCTTGAGGCCGGAAAGGAATTCAAGTTCATGAACACCCGCGAGGCATGGCACAAGCATATTGTCGCCACCTCCGGCGGTGTGGAGGTCACCACAGGAGCGACAGTGCCGTTGGCTTTTTACGCCGACTGGGCGCTCGACGGGTCGAAGGACTGCAAGATGCGTGTGGCGCAGAGCGGCACATATACCCTGACCGTGGACTTGAATTCAATGAGGATGTCGCTGTCACACCCCGTCCAGGATAGCCGGTGGCCCTCGGCGTTCTATGTCACAGGAAGTGCCAACGGCGGAAATGTCGAGGCCTTGCGTGACATGGGTGTGGAGTTCAAGGGGACGTTCCATCTCCTTCCAGGATTCCTGAAACTGGTCGATACCCCCACGGTGGGGGAGAACACCACCAGCTGGCTCCCCCGCTATCCAGAGGTTGACCTGACTTTCGGAGGAGGGTATCTCTCGCCGCTTTTCCCCTCGCCGGACAACAGCGCGAAAGGCTGGAGCGTGATGGTAGAGGGGGACTACGCGGTCTATCTCGACAAGAACAGCAAGAGCTATCAGGCCCGCAGGCTGACCCCTTACACCGAACTGATTCTGGTCGGAGGATGCTGTGAGCGTTCATGGAACTACTGGGATGAAAGCAACTGCCGTTTCCTCCCGGACGAGGATGACCCCTTCGTGATGGTCTGGGAAGGTGAGCTGAGAATAGGCTGGGACAGGAAGACCAATGCCGACGGGTCGGTGACGATGCCTGACGAGCCTGCCAAGTTCAAGATTCTGACCGCCCGCGATTGGTTCCGCGACACCTTCCATCCCTACACCGCCGATGCTCCCGCCGTCGGGGAGAGTGACGCCCGCATCTCTGGTGGTGATGACCTGAAATGGACCATCTCCAAGGATGGGTTTTACAGGCTCGAACTCGACCTCCGTACCGAAGTGCTGACCGGCACATACCTCGGAGAGGATTCCCCCGCGATGTCTGTCGCTCCCGACAACACAGCCGCCATTGAGGTGACCGATTCAGACCGGGCAGAGGGAGAGACCGTGTATTACAATCTTCAGGGAATGAGAATCGAATCCCCCGTGGCCGGGGAGGTCTGCATCCGTCTCTGTGACGGTATGGCTTCCAAAGTGTTGTCACGATGAGCAATTATTGATATATTAAAGTACCGACCATAGATTACGGGAACGGGACAAGGCCTCAGTATAACGGGTTGACACTCTGGGTTAAATGCAATTTGTTATACGCCGTCGCCAAGTCCCGTTCCTTTGATCTTTTGTAATCTCGTCGGAATTACGTAATTTTGCATGCCGATTCCAAGCATGCGTTTTGTAATCCTCATCGGAGGGCATTGTTGATTGCCGGATAAGATGACTGGGTAAAACCTCGATTCTGTTCGGCGATATTTATGTTCAATCCTTATTAGTATTACTCTATATGAAACGTGACGCTATTGATTTGGGAAAGGCAGAAATCCCCGTATTGTTCAGGAAATACCTGTTGCCGACATTGTTCGGTATGCTGTCGTTGTGCGCGGTGACGGCGACTGACGGCATATTTGTCGGACGCGGCATCGGCAGTGACGCGCTGGCGGCGGTCAACATCTGTATCGCGCCGACGATGGTGATGATGGGTATCGGCCTGATGCTCGGTGTGGGGGCATCGGTCTGCGCGTCGATACATCTGGCCAACGACAATGTGAAGGCTGCCCGGCTCAACATCACCCAGGCGATGGGGGTGGCCACGATTGTCGTGCTGTTGTTCATCGCCTCGACCCTCTCGTTCCCTGACACCACAGGGCGTCTGCTTGGGAGTTCGGAGCAGCTTATGCCATTGGTCAGGGAATATATGCCGTGGATATTCGTGACATGCCTTTTTCAGATATGGTGTGCAATCGGACTATTTGTGGTGCGTCTCGACGGGTCGCCGGGCTATGCCATGTGGTGTAACGTCATTCCCGGGATAATGAACATCCTGCTCGATTACCTTTTCATCTTCCCTCTCGACATGGGGCTGAAAGGAGCTGCCCTGGCCACTTGCATCAGTTGTTTCGTGGGAGGAATGATGGTGCTGGGGTGTCTCGGAGTGTTGGCGGCGACTTTACGTCTCATCAGGATAAAACTCAGCGTCAAAAGCCTGCGGCTGACCCTGCGCAACATAGGATACCAGTGTAAGATTGGCATCTCCGCTCTGCTCGGGGAGGCCACTATGGGAGTGCTGATGCTGATGGGCAACCTGATGTTCATGCGGTATATGGGGGAAGACGGAGTGGGAGCTTTCAGCATCGCCTGTTATTACTGCCCCTTTGTGTTTATGATCGGCAACGCGATAGCTCAGTCCGCCCAGCCTATCATCAGCTATAACTACGGACTCGGCGACCGCCTCAGGGTGGCGGCCACCGAACGTCTTGCGATTCTCTGTGCCATCGTTTGCGGAGTAGTGGTGACAGCGGCATTCACCATCTTCCCGGCATCGATGGTCGGCTTGTTTCTTGACGGGGCATCTCCGGCCGCAGGGATAGCGACAGCCGGATTCCCGGTTTTCTCAACAGCGTTTGTCTTTTATATCTTCAACCTGACGGCCATCGGATATTTCCAGAGTATCGAGAAGGCGATTCCTTCGGTGGTCTTCGCTTTGATGAGAGGATGTGTCTTCCTGGTGCCTTCATTCATCGTCATGCCGTTGCTGCTGGGAGACAATGGCATCTGGCTCTCGCTGATTGTGTCCGAGATATTGACCTCTATGTCGATAATCGGGTATTACCTCTACCAGCACCGACATTCCCGTCAGGTGGTCTCCTCACGGTGATACGGGAGGAGGAAAGCGATGACGGCGGTGACCAGAATCATGATGACCGTGTTGCCGGTTGACCTCCCCACAAGTATGTCCCGGGCATAGGTTTCAGAGGCGATATTCTGCGCCGATTGGGGATTGCGGTAAAAAGAAAAACCTCTGAAAATCATTGATTTTCAGAGGAATTAGTCGGTCTGATAGACCCTTTAGTGACCCCGGAGAAGCCGGGATGTATCGTTGTAACTAAGTGGTATTCAGAATATTGTAATGCCGCTATATCCGTTGTTCACGAATTGCACACGACACTATTTCAATGTTCTTACCCATTATTCCGTTTGGGCAATACAAAGTTAATGCTTTTCTCCCGATTTTCAAGCATCTATGGCGTTAAAAATGCCTACTGATCGTGTTCAAAGCATGGCGGAAATCTGTTTTTCAACAGCAGTGCGGATGAAAGAGTTGATAGATACCCCCGCTTGTTTGGCAAGATAGGCCACACGGGTATGAATGTCGGGGGTAAGACGCACGTTCAAAGAGCCGGAATAGCTTTTGTGGGGTTCGATGCCTTCTTCGGCGCAGTAGGCAAGATAATCGTCAACCGCCTCGTGAAAGGCGTTGGTAAGTTCGGCCACGCTTTCGCCCTCAAAATTCACAAGACCGTCAATGCCTTCGATTTTTCCGAAGAAAACCCCATCGGCTTCGCTGAAAGCTACCGAGCCTATAAAATCTTTATATTTCAATGTATTCATATCAGTCCTTCGTTTTTAAGATAATCATAAACCTGTTTCATAACATACCCTTTGATGATATTGCCGGGGTGCGGCTTGTGAAGCATTATCGGCTTCAACCCCTCGCCTTTGAATATCATACGGGAGCCGGATGTCTTGCCCTTGTTGCCCGGAACGTATCCCAAAGCGACAAGCAGACGTCTCATTTCCTCCCATGTGAAATCATTGGGTAGGGCTGAGAATCGTGCTATCAGTTTTTCTTTTGTTCCCATTCGCTTGTAATCTTGGCGCAAAAGTAACTAAATTTTAGTTGCAAAACAAGTCTATGGATAGGAAAGTTCGTTATCGGGTGGGATAAAGGATCATGAAGGACTATTTCTCAGATAGAATATGTAAGAAGGAATTAAATGGGATGGTATTAGATTTGAATAAATTACAAAAATAGCGTGCAATTCACGCCTCTCAGTGACGGCTCTGGTATTGCCTTGTAGGAAAAACGTGACTGCACGCTATGCTTGCGCATAGCATAATCAGCACGCATTTGTTTCCTACAGTGTCCATTTACCAGATTTTCACTGAAACCTATGCGATGTTATGTTATGTGTATCGTGATATGCGATTGGCTCTCCAATCGCTATTCTTTGCGATTTTGCGCTGCAAAGTTACGCATTTTTATTGAGGTAATCAAGCCTCAATTTCTCCTTTGGGGTTGATGTGGTGCTTCTTACGGAGCTGAATCAGTGTCTTTTCCGACACTTTCAGCAGTTGAGCTGCACCTCGCCAAGTCCCGGCACGGATATAAGCCTTGATTATTCTGTCTCGTTCCGCCCTCGGATTGCGGTGCGTCAGGTCTTCGGCGGTATCCGGCTGGATTTCGCTGAAAACAAGGTCATCGGCGGAGATTGTATCGCTGTCGGCATGGAAGGCAGCCATGAGAATTGTGTCCTTCAGTTCTCGTATATTGCCGGGCCACGGATACAGTTTCAGAGCTTTGATTGCCGATGCGTCGAGTCGCTTTCTCGTCTGGGATGTCTTATGCGCATATATTGCGAGAAGATAATCGGCAATGTCCGGAATATCCTCGGTCATCTCGCGCAATGGCGGCACTGTGATACCCGACTGGCGTAACATATAGAAAAGGTTGTCGCGGAAATCTTCCTCGGCAAGCATCTTCATCAGTGTGCCATTGGCAGTGCATATCATCCTCACATCGGGATGCTCCTCCGAAAGAATGTGCAGGAACACCGATTGTTTCTCGAAGTTGAGAAGCTGGATATTCTTCAGGATGATAGTACCGCCTACTGCGTTCTGGAAGTAACTCTTGATGCGGTTATACATCTCGTTACGGTCGGATTGGGGGTCGTGCAGACCTACTAGCTCCGCGCCTCCGGCCTCGATTACAGTTATAGGCTTCTGTGTCCGGGAGCTTTGGAGATATATTTGCCGTGCAATCTGTTCCTTGCCCATGCCGCTTTCGCCGAATATGATGCAGTTGGCATTGGTCTGGGCGATGCGCTCGATTGCCTGCTCAATCTCCTTGAACTTTTCACTGCGTCGTGGAATCAGCGCATCGTCAAGCTGAATCACAACGCTTTCCGACTTGGCATACTTGCCCACGGTTTCAATGAGCTGCTTGTCGATAGCCGGTCGCTGTATCACATCCACGGCACCACCGTCGCGCATCACAGAGAGAAGATCCACGGCGTTCAGATTATCCACTACAGCAATCACAGGGAACTTATATCCTTCCTGCTTTTGCCAGTTAACTAACTCTTGCGCTGTGCCGTGGGCAAATTTCATCGCCGTCACCACGACCGCACCGGGCGGCAGTTTCGCCACCTCGTCTTTTGCCGCCTCCATGTTCCCAACGGCAATCGGCTCATATCCAGCCCGCGTGAGCAAGCCCGACATAAGCCGACAGTCGGATTCGGAGGCATCTACAATGAGTACCTTGTTCATTACTATGATATTTAAGTTTTCTTTAGGGTGCAAAAGTGAGACATAAGAAAAGGCAGGTTTCCCCGCCTTTAATATCCTTGAAATCAAACCTATATTATTTGTCAACAGCTTCCAGTATAACCGGTTTCTCATATTTCTTATCCACAATAAGGAGCATGAGTGGCTGAGTGGTGTATGACATCTTCTCGCCTCGTTTTATTTCATAACGTAAATCGAGCTGGTCAAAATTTGTGTTAGTTAGGGAAATCACTGATAAGTTCGTATCTATATCAGTGGGGTCGAGAGCTATACATATTACGAAATTTTTGCTGAAGTCAATTTCTGTAGGGTTACCATTCGTTCCCATAACAGCAGCCATACCAAAGTATTTTTCAAATTCTTCGGCAGAGACTATGGTTGTAGGAGGGAGTCCATTGACATCGTTTCTGATGAAGTATCTCTCCGCTACCTCATATGGAATCGTCTTATCCATATTTTTGGATGTCTGACATCCACACAGGAAAGTGCAGTACATTACTGCAACGCTGATAAACAGCATGAACTTAGCTTTCATAATTCTTATTCTATTTTCCAAATGTAAACCTTATACCCAAGTTCAGATTGAAATTCAAGGGTTTTTCTTTATAAATCGTCTGAATATTTGTGCCGTCATTGAAATAGTAGCTGATGCCGGGTTCAACAAATATGCTCATTGAATTTACAAGATTGCATTGAACGCCCAGAGAAGCATTAGCAGACCATTGCATAGGTTTTTCTGATAGATCAGTCGATTCTGAGCCTTTCTTTTGGTGGTCAAGGATGAACTCCTTATCAAGTTTTGCAGAAACACATTTTTCCGCAAGCGCACCTGCCGAAGCATACAAATCAAATCTTTTCCACGAAAACACGCGATATTTCAGATTGAGAGGTATGCCTATATAATGCAGCTTTTGTTCGCCTGTATAATAATGGCTCTCGCTGCCTTCCCTAACATCAGAAATAAGATTGGTATAACTCAAGCCTGTTTCTATGCCGAATCTTTCGTTGAAATTATATGTAAAGGATATGCCGGCTCTTATGGGAAGACGGTGTTTGATGTCCGTTTCAATATCTTTGCCTTGATTGAAGACAAGAATACCTAACAATGGATTGTCTTCCCAGTCCGAACCATCCGGCCCGACTCCGACAAATGAATCACCTTTCGAATTATAATTCAATGCTGATCCGGTTCCTCCCGAACTGTATATGGAAACAGATACGTTATTTGAGGTTGACGCTTTAGGTCGTATTGAAGCGATATAATTTTTATCGGCAACAGAAGGAAATCTTTCCTTTTCTACATGCTCGACACCTTCTGAAGTATCAGCAGGTTTAACCGGTTTTTCTTCGACCACAGATGAATTATCTCGATTTTCATAAGGATGATTATCGGCTGTCTCCGGTTGTACTTCTTTTTGCACAGATGGCATGGCTGGCAACATATCGGAGTCATGCGCTGGAAGTATGTTTTGAGCAATCAGAGTTTTAGTCGATTGCTTGTCCTGAACAGTGTTAACCTTTGTGTTCTGCGGACGATTTTCCAAACTGCTCACAGAATTATCGCTTACTTTCGTCAGAAGTGGTGCCTGGGATGCTTCCTGTTTTACATTGATTAAATAAACGCCCACGGATATGACAACTGCAATCATTGCGGCGGCAGCGATACTCCTTTTTACCCACAGCATCACAGGACGTTTCATCGGTCGTGGTGTTGATGAAGTTTCAGTCCGTTTTGATTCAATGGCATCCCATAGATTTTCCGGCTCGTCAATCTCGTAGTCGGTCATTCGGTCATGGACTTTATGTAGCCAATCTTCATTCATAGTAATATGGGTGTTAAGAGTTATATTGCCTGATTTTAGTTGCCAATAAAGATTTAGCTCGATGCAACTGTGAGGCAGAGGTGCTTTCTTTTATGTTGAGCAATTTTGCGATTTCTTTATGGCTTTTGTTTTCAATGACATATAAGTTGAATATTGTTCTATATCCGTCGGGAAGTTCTCGTATAAGTTTGAATAAAACTGATGAAGGCAGTGCATCTACATCCGGTTCCTCGTCCGGCTTGTCATGCTCTTGTTCCGATATTTCAACAAATTCAAAACGATTGTTTTTTTGAAGAAATTTCAATGTTTCATTAACAGTTATTTTTGTTATCCATCCTTTCAAAGAGCCTCTCCCTCGATATTCAAATGAAGTAATACCGGAAAATATCTTTAAGAAACTGTCTTGAAGTACGTCTTTTACATCTTCGTTATTAACTATGTAACGAGAACATATAGCTGCGAGATACCGGATATATGTTGAATATACCGTTCTCATAGCCATAGGATCGCCTTGTTTGACAAGGTTAAGAAGCTGTTCCTCGTTATCAGTTTCTATGGATACCACCAGACCTTCGATTTATAAGAATGGCTCGGGAGAAACGGTTATATGACATCCGTTTCTCCTTCGCCAATAAGGATTCGCGTTTTTTTACTTTACTGTAACGGAGATTGTACCTGTTTTCTTGTCCTTGTCTGTGACTGTAATAGAGGTAGTTCCGGCTTTCACGCCCTTTATGGTGATTTTGTCGTCCTTTACTGTAACGGTTGCAATTTTTGTATCTTTTGCTGTTGCGGTAAAAGGCTTCGTACCTCCTTTGACTGTTACGGTTTCTTCTTTCCCAACCGCTACTGACACACTCTTTTTGTCAAAATCAAGGCCGGACTCGGCTGATTTCTTGACAGTGACGGCGAATTTGCCTTTGATCTGCTTGGCATCAGTAACTGTGATAGTCGCTGTACCTTCCTTTACGCCCGTAACCGTGATGGTGCTGTTTTCGGCTTTTGCCGTAGCGATTTTGTCATCGCTCGACGCAACGGTGAAGGGGGCAGTGCCGCCACTTACTGTCACTGTTGCGGTTGCCCCGGGTGCCACTGCTACATTAGCAGGGTCGAACTTGAGTTCGGGGCCTTCGGGGTCATCGTCGTTGTCGCAGGATGTCACTGCAATAGCGAACACGCAGGCCAGCATAGCAGTGGTAAGTTTGAAAAACTTTGTAATTTTCATTGTTATTATTTTTTTATAGTTGAAACTTATTTCTTGAGAGCTCTCGTTTTATTAAATCTCCCTTTTTGCAAAATCTTGCATCAGAAAGATGTTTTTTTGCCGTTTTATTCTATACCGTTGGAATACTGGATATTATTTGCGTCGATTTGTTGTTTTAGAGGGCGCATCTTTATCTCAAACTCAGCAGATTTATCGCCTGTAAAAGACTTCCACTTAAGTTTTATTTTGGCTTTGCCAGCGTCAGCTCCATGCAGTTTGTTAAGATTAAACGCTATCAACGCATCTCCCCACCGTCCGTTTTTATCTCCTTTGGCATCGTGTCTTAATTCAAGTTCATAGGGGTCTTTCGGATTGGTTCCGGTCACAAGATTAAGTATGTGGGTAGCATGAGGAGAACTCCAGAGAGCGCGTATTCGCAGCGTCAGATAGCCGTCTTCAGCCACAGTAACCCAATCCTGCACAATTTCAACGGGATCATTTCCGAACCTGACGGCATCTTGTTCTCCAAGAGTTTCCACCGGTAATTTGGTGCGGATGCTGTCAAGCCAGTTGACTTCGACATCCCTTGTTTTTTTGTCTTGTGGCGAAACATTGGTTTCCGTATAGTTCACAAGGGCTCTGACTTCTTTTGCCCCGAAAGGAGAAGACTTCAGATTCGTCGGTACTAACTGTGTCTCGTCGTCGAGTTGCATTATAAAGCTGCCATCAGCATTAGGACATACGGTAACAAGTGCCGTCGGTCTCAGCAACTCTGGCGAATCGTCGTCACTGGTACATGATGGAAGCATCATAAGCACCACAACTCCGACGATAGAGAATAAAAGATGTTGTCTTGTCATATCGTTGTGATTTTATTGGTTGTTCTATTATATCAAATCCGGCGATATCAGAAACCTTGCACCGGATAATAAATTTTTTATTTTCGTCAATGATAATTAGTCATACATCCATTGTTTTTCAGCGCATTACAGATATTAAGATTTGCAGTTTTTCAATAAAATACCCAAAGAGATGCCGATATAAGGTTTATGCCAGCATTTCTTTGGGTATAGTCATATACTTCTTGACATTATTCGAGTTGATGACAATACTTGTTTACGATAGTCTCGCTCTGGTTCTGCTACCAGTGAATCTTTGGAGCCGATTGATTGTTGTTCAACATCAGCACGGTTAACGTGCTGTGTCGGTTCTTCTCGCTCGACTTCCTCGCCGTCATTATCGTCGCGTTTGGGAGCAAGGTCGGTGGTAATCTTGCGGTCGAGGGCGGCGAGGTCGGATTTGAGTTGCTTTAACTCGTCCTCTTTGCCCCACGGTTTAGAGATTATGGCTTCGAGTTGGGGAACATCGGCTTTTAGTTTGGCGGTACGTTCCTCATACTGGGCTATGATGCCGGGTATCCTCTCCAGCGCGTTGACGAAGTTCATGCAGGCGGCATGGGTGTCGCTCATGGCGATGAAGCCGTTGTTGAACTTGTATTTGTAGTTGCCCTCAACCACAAAGCGGTTCTGAACAGCCTCCTTGCCGTCAACGGCATTTCCTTTTTCTGAAAGAACACACAGGCAGCACCGATGACTGTTCCGGCAAAAGGTATCCAAAGTATAGTGAGTATTTGGGAATAATCCATAGGCATAAATCGAATTATCAGGTATCAACAGCTGTAAATCGCCATTTCATTAAAAACATCATAATTACAACAATGTTGAGTATAGTGAAAAAGCGGAATCCGGCAATAAAATTCCGAACTCCGCATTTTTGGCTTACATATGAGGTTAAACTGTTATCCTATCACAATTCAGGTGAGATTTCAGCTACCCATTCAGCGATACGGGTATCGGTTTTGTCGCTTTCGTTATCTTCGTCAAGAGCAAGACCTACGAACTTTCCGTCAACAATCGACCGGGATTCATCAAAAGTATATCCGTCGGTTGATACTGCTCCGACAATGTTAGCACCGGCCGATTTTGCGGCATCGTATAATTCTGACATAGCGTCGCAGAAAGTGGTGCTGAATCCGCATGAGTCCCCGCAGCCGAAGATAGCCACGGTCTTACCCGCAAGATTGGAGGACTTGATGATATCGACCGCGCCATACCACTCATCCTGTAAATCTCCGCTTCCCCATGTGGAGCTGCCGAGTATAAAGTTGTCATACTGTGCCAGTTTGGAAGCATCCAGTTCCGAGGCACTGAAAACATTGACGGAATCAATCCCCAATGCGGAAGCTATCTTTGCCGCAATGCCTTCGCAGTTGCCGGAAGTAGATCCATAGAATATTGCTGTTGGTCTCATTGTTTATATCTTTTATTACGGTGCAAAGTTACATAGGATTATACAATGCTGAAATACCTAAAAATAGGGAATTCTCGCCTCCACTTTCTTAGGCGATATACCTTCGTTTCTCCTCCCGGCTATAAACGCTGTTGCCGGGGACGCTATGCTTTATGTCATTAGTTATGAGATGATATCTGAACTACATAGTCTTGGATTTGAGAACCCCGTCACATACGCACTTGTCGCATCTATAATGTGTATCCAGTACATTCAGAAGCTAATATGAACATAAATCACCTGTTGTTTAGCCTAAAAAATTGCCCCGCACTAAAAACATAGTTTGAAGTACAGGACACTAACACAAGCTAACATCAGGAAAATTGCAATCGTCTGTCTCGTTTCATAGTTTTGGACCGGAGGTACGTTATCGGTTTACCGCTTTGCCTCGGCAAATAAAGCCTTCGGTTGGAGTGGCACCGCAACCGCCGATAATCATGCGGGAGCTTAACGGTTCTCGCGGGTGCTGACGATAGCCGGGACTTGCAGGGTCTGCCACCATAGACTCCTTTGAGTCGGAAGTTTGGGATAAGTTGTCATAGCCTTTTCTCAATTATGGATTTATACCGTTCAAAATGGTCTGCCAGCACATTGTTGATGTAGGATTTGATTGTGCAAGGAGAATCGCCCTCATAAGAGATTATACGCTTAATCTTCCGAATGAAGTCAGGACTGACCTCAACCATCATAAATCGTTCACGAGGACGCAGATATGCTTTATCAAGGACAAATTTTCCCCTGTAATCTTCAATTGCGTCATTTGATGCGGCAGGAGTATCCGGGATAGCATCGGATTGTTCTTTTCCAAAATCAGTTGTAGATTCAGAATCGGATTTTTTATCAGCCGATTCACGCTTAAATGTAGAGAGCGCGGAAGGCTCTTCGCGGAAAGACCTTATAAATTCATCGGGATCGATTTCCGACTCATACTTCTTTGCCATAGAGTTGGGTGATTAATAATGAATATAACATAGCGTTAGCCGTCAGCGTATCTCCTGACACGGATAGACCGGGCTTCTATCGGCATGAAGCAATGCCGGCATGAACTATGCGGAATGGATTACAGCTATCTCCGTCGCGCTGTGCGACCTTCCTCCGCTGCTGGGAGGGTATCGGCTAAGTTAGCCTGAAAGGGTTGGTTTCGTCAATCATGTCTGGTTCCTGTTTGGATATGGAGTTTAGCAGTGTTGGTTTTCTATCCTCCATAGCTATCAAGCCTTGAAGCCATGAAGCTATGAAGCTATGAATTATAGATAAATAGATTCATCAATAAAACAACCTATAATATCGCAGGAAAATATATTTATAGGAATATCTTGTTATCGTTCATTAAACAGTTCCATTTCCATATCTATAAGTTGAACTGTAAGGAAG
>OMDW01000031.1_pt1 | contig 28298 bp, 24 predicted proteins | sample 1673661 | NCBI WGS metagenome assembly OMDW01 (sample SAMEA103958118, study PRJEB25191) | human gut metagenome
TATCCTGCCCGATATAGAAATCCACAACCCTGAAAGTAGCTGGGTCTGCGCCGGGTATCTCTTTCCCCATAAAAAATACTCTATATTTATCGGCAGCATAGCATCCTGATTGAACTGGACTCTTTGCATCTATGGGATGAAATGTGGCATAATCGATATTTGGAATTACCGTACCATTCAGGTAATATCCGTTGTACTTATCTTTTCCCCAACTTGAATTTTCACCTGAACTATATTTCAGAATCTCAAATGAAGCTTTATCCCTTACATTTAAGGCCTTGCCATTATTGTAAAAGTCATTCTTATCCTCAGTCAATTCATAAGAATGAACTTTGAAAGAGGTGGGGTCTGCCCCTTTAAGCAACTTTCCGGAATCATATACATTAGATGCATCAGCGGCATAGCCTTTTTCGAGCACTCGAAAAGATAGACCGTCCGCACCTTTATTATATCACCACGATAGAAAGCGTGTGTCTTGTCACGACCATAATCATCGTCCAATACCTCAAATGTTTCAGGGTCGGCATCAACCTTGCGTGAATTATGTCCGTTGCCTTCGTTCCAAGTATGCCATGTCACTTCGTTACCGTCATTTTTATATCCCACTGAACATGACGTGAGTATCAGTAATCCCATAACGACAACTGATATTATAGAGTATATCTGATATGACTTCATCTGTTTCATTTGAGTCTATTATCTGTAATTAAGCAAAGTTACAACGAATAATCGACATTCGATGTGACAAATGTCCCATCAGGGGATGAAAATCAGTGCAGAACAAAGATTTTTATTAAATATCCTCACATTCGGAAGCGTCGGCGGCACTTTCAGCCTCTCGGATGCGGTGCAACTGACGGCGTGAGATGCCTAAATAAGAAGCAATTTCTTGAATAGGGAGATTGTGTATGACGCTGGGATAGCGGGAGACAAGTTCATGGAACCGTTCAGCCGGTGTCTTTACAAGCATATTCAGATAACGGCAATAAGCCTCCTGCAACAGATTGGAAGAAACCTCGGCGACGAAGCCGGGATTGCGCTCTACTATAAACCGACGCGCATCCTCGACCGATACCCCCAGAATCTCTGCATCGCATCCCGCGACAATGGAGGTAAGCGATGGCCGGTCATACAGGAATCCCTGCACATAGTCGGTAACGACCTCCCCCTCGAATGAGAAGCCTGTCACCACTTCATCGCCCTTGGTGTTGAGAGCCACATATTTGAAATAGGCCGCCTGCACGACACCCACATATCGGCACAAGCAACCCTGCTGAACAATTCTCTCGCCCTTGGCATAGACAATGCTCGTGCCATTGGTCGCGACATAATCATTCAGCACTGACATGTCAATCCTTGTCAGAAAGTCGTTAAGCTGCGCCATATCCTTGGGTGGAACTCTTCAAAATCTACTTGCTCTTTATCACAAAATGTGGAAAATACATCTTATAAAGAATAAAGAATGATTGTGCAGGTGGCTTATCAGGCCACTGTCACAATAGGACGGCCAAAGAAGGTTGAGAGCATTGATAGTGTGGCAATCGTGAAATTGTGTTGCCCACTCAACCACTTTGTTATCTCGCTGGGGCGACGTCCCAGAGCCTCGGCAAATTGTTTGCGTGTAAGGCCGCGCTCGCGCATAAGTGCATCGATACGGTCGGAAATCTCAAAAGAGAGATTTACCTCGGACTGTAGGGCAACAGGTATGGGCCCGAGTATTTCAGAGAGAGATTTAGACGTACGTTTCATATCTCAAAGATGTTATATAGCGCAAAGATACGACAAAAATTTCACTTACGAGTGAATTGACAGATGTTTTTTAGAGTTCATTACTGACGGTTTTTCCGATGGGGGGTATCGGAAAAATCCTTGCTGAGGCGTGAACCATAGGGGGTAGGTAGTTGTAACTTTGTGCAAAGTTTCACAAATAACCGTTCTGATTATGGAAAACCCTATGTTACTCTGGTATTTACTTGTGGGCGCGCTGCTCATGGCGTTCTTCGTTCATTTTGTCCGCTCGGTGCGTCAGGATCATCATGCCGCACATGTGCGCCACCATCATCTGATAGAGCTGGGACGCGAGAGGGAGATGTTCTATATTCCGGGCGATGTGCCTGCCGACAGGGAGGACGACGATGATGACGACTGAGACGTATATGGAGTCGAAACTCAGGGAGACCGGTGAGTTTCTGGCCGACTATACATCATGGCTTTGCGGCAGCGGCGCGACGTGCATAAGGATTGAGAAAAATGTGGGCCGTATGTCGCGGGCTCTCGGTGTCGAGACCGGGGTGACTGTGATGCCACGCCACATACAGCTCTCGCTCACTGTGCCCGGTGTGCCGGGCCAGAAGATTTTTGTCAGCCCCATACGCAAGTGCGGCATCAATTTCACCCTCAATACCGAACTGAGCCGTCTGAGCTGGCGCATCGCCGACAACCATCTTGACCTTGACACCTCTCGGCGCCTGTTCGGGCATATAATAAGTGCCCCGGTGGGTGGGAAGAGGGCCATCCCCCTGCTCGCCTCGCTGGCAAACGCATCGTTCTGCCGTCTCTTCGGAGGTGACGCCGCCTCAATGCTTGTAGTTTTCCTGGCCACACTTTTGGGATTCTATCTCAAGCAGTGGATGCTTGGCTGTGGCCGCGACTTGCGGCTCACCTTTGTCTGCTGTGCCTTTGTCTCCGCATCTGTCTGTGCGGGCGCCACACTCTTCGGGTGGGGAGATACACCCGGCATAGCCATGGCAACCAGTGTGCTCTACCTGATACCGGGTGTGCCGTATATCAATTCTGCCAGTGACCTCATAGACGGCCACTATCTCTGTTCGTTCAGCCGTTTCGTCGACGCGTGCGTGCTCACCGCCTGTCTCTCGATAGGTCTTTGTGCCGCCATCGCCATATTCGGACTTAAATATTTCTGATGTATGGATACCGGACTTTTTTTGAAAATTCTTGAGGACGGACTGTTTGCAGCTATGGCGGCCATCGGTTTCTCGAGCATCAGCCATACCCCCTCGCGCATGTATTTCGTCTGTGCCCTCGCCGCCGCGGTGGGCCATTCGCTGCGTATGATCCTGATGAGCCCCGAGCTGCTGGGCATCAACATTGTCCCGGCCTCGGCCATCGCGGCACTTGCCGTGGGCCTTGTGGCCGTGCTGATGGCGCCGCTTGCCAAGGCTCCCGCCGAGGCATGTCTGTTTCCGGCCCTGTTGCCGATGATTCCGGGCATGTATGCCTACCGCACCATCGAGGCCCTCGTGGGGTGCCTCGGGGCCTCGGGCGAGGCCGACTACTCGCATTTCTCCTACCTGTTGGGCTACAATTCGCTGACCTGTGTCTTCATTGTGCTCGGGATGGTCATAGGAGCCAATATCCCGGTGTTCGTGTTGCGAAAGATTTCGTTCCAGGCCACGAGATAATCATAAAAAATCCGTAATTTTGCGGAAATCATACTGATGACATCACATACGATATGGAATTACGCCAGCTAAGGTATTTTGTCCGGGCGGCCGAGCTCCTCAGCTTCTCCGAGGCGGCCAAGGCCCTGAACATAGCCCAGAGCACCCTGTCGCAGCAGGTGCGTCAGCTCGAGGACGAGCTGGGCACACAGCTTTTCGAGCGCGGTACGCACGCCCTGACCCTCACCGAGGCCGGAGGCGAGCTGCTGCCGCTGGCACAGCACACGTTGCACGATGCCGAGACCTGTGTGGCACGTGTCAGGGACCTCGACAAGATGATGGCCGGAAGTCTCGACATAGGTGTGACATATTCATTCAGCCCGATACTCACCGAGACCATCATGGCGTTTATGAAAGAACATCCCCGCGTCAGGCTCAACATCTTCTACAAGCCGATGGCCGAGCTGATGGAGATGCTCAAGGCCCGCGCCGTCGATTTCGTTCTGGCATTCCGCCCCACCAAGCGCATCGACGAGATAGAGTCGCACGTGTTGTTCGACAATCATCTCGCTGTGATAGTCAATCCGGGACATATCCTGGCCTCGCGCGACAGCGTTAGTCTGGCAGACCTGGCCAGATATGACCTTGCGCTGCCGTCCAAGGGGCTCCAGGCCCGCAATGCGCTCGACAGCTGCATAGCCGGGTGGGGAGGCCGTCTCAACATACGCATAGAGCTTAACGAGGTCAACATACTGCTGCAGCTCATCCGCCACAGCCAGCTGGCCACCGTCCTTGCCGAGGCTACGGCATATAACGAGCGCGACATCAAGGCCATAAGGCTTGATGTGCCTCAGAACGAGATGGATGGCTGCGTGCACATGCTCAGGAACAGTTATCGCAAACGCTCGGCGATAGCGTTTATCAAGATGCTGCGCGAGTCGAATGCCGTCCGCACCCGCGCCCATGACTGGCTGGGGTAGAGGGGTGGTTAAAGGTTAAAGGGGGTTATGGGGGTTATTTTGTGGATGGATGGGGGGAGGTTATGAAATCGAGGGTTTGAGGGGATGTTCTTAGGTTTTTTTCACCTTTCATCTTAGTGTCTTAACGAAATTGTTGTTAACTTTGCAACTTGAAAACTTGCGGATGGGTCTCTCCTGCCGCGTTCACATCTCATTATGACAAACCGTTTTCCCTTATATCTCCTTGTATCCCTGTTGCTTGCGGGCATATTCAGTGCCTGTAACGAGGACGTCGAACAGACAGTCACACTCAATAACAACGTGAACTGCGAGGTGTCTTCGTTCTCGCTCAAGCGCAACGACAGTGTGCTGACAAGGCTCGATTCGGTATATTTTGCCATCGACCTTGTGCGGGCAGAGATCTATAATGCCGACTCTCTCCCGGTGGGTACGCGCACGTCGGCACTGCTTGTCGACGTCGGCACAGAGTCGGCCTCGGCCTGTAACCTCACATACCGCATACACGGCACTGACCGCGACACCACAGTCAATTTCATAGATAGCCCCAATGACTCAATCAACTTTGCCGACGGGCCTGTGATGATGGAGATTGTGTCGCGCGACGGCTCGGCACGCCGCACATATCAGGTCAAGGTCAATGTGCACAAGACCGTGCCCGACACCCTGAGCTGGGACGAGAAGAACGTCCGTAAACTCCCCACAGCACTTGGGGGCGCCATCACGGCGCAGAAGACCGTGATGTTCGGCGGCAAGCCCCACTGTTTCACCACCGACGGCCGTTCGGTGAGCATTGCTGTGATTGACGACGCGTTCGCCATGACCTATACGGCCAAGACGGTGGCTTTCCCCTCGGGAGCCGATGTGACCTCCGTGGCCTCGACCTCGGATGCCCTCTATTGCAATGATGCCAAGGGCAATCTATACCGCTCGGCCGACGGCCACGCATGGACCGCCACGGGCACTAAGATGACATACATCTATGGCGGATATGGCAGCCGTCTCCTGGGCGCGCTCGAAAGCTCGGGCTCATGGAAGCATATCACATATCCCGCCACAGACGAGCGGGCTGTCCCGGCAGGATGTCCCGTGCACGGCACCAGCGATATTGTCGAGTTCACGAGCAAGTGGAACATATCGCCCACGGCCGTGATTGTCGGCGGGCGTGACGCAGACGGCAATGTCACCGGACATGCCTGGGCATACGACGGCACCACATGGGGGCGTCTCAGCAACAATCCTATCCCCGCCGCATGGGGTGTGGCCATGTTCCCGTATAATACACCGAAGGTCGACACCCGCACATGGAGGGTGACAGAGCAGTCGGTGCTCGTGGCCATGAACGGCCTGATGCCAGGCAAGGACGGCAAGACCGTATCGCAGGACACCGTTTATGTCTCGAGGGATTTCGGCATAAGCTGGAGCAAGGCCGACGCATCACTCCAGCTTCCGGCCACGATGCCGCGTGTGGGTGGAGCTGACATACTTGTGATAGACCATACGCTCCACGCAACTCCCGCCGCCAGGGTGATAGCCCCGATCGAGGAGTGGGAGTGCCCCTATATCTATATGTTCGGCGGCTTCAAGGCCGACGGCACCCTCGTGCCCGAGGTACGCCGTGGTGTCATAAACCGCTATACATTCAAACCTATATATTGACAGTCAAGGTGAAATATCTCCGCAAGCTCGCCACAGCCTTTGCCGTTGTCGCCGCGACCCTGCTGACGGGTCAGCGTGCGGCCGCACAGAACGTGGCCCAGCCCGAGGAGTATAAGTTTGACCTCGGTGTCGGTCTTGGCATGACGGGCTATCTCGGCGACCTCAACGAGAGTTCGATTTTCAGTCATCCCGGCTTCGGGGGAAACCTGTCGTTCCGCTATCTCGCCAACACCCGTCTGGCCCTGCGCGGAGTGCTGTCCGTGGCGTCGCTGAGCGGGTCGAGCGCCGATATGGAGAACGTGATACCCGGTGCGGAGACATACGATTTCAAGTCGACCCTCTGGGACCTCTCGGCCCGCGGAGAGTTCAATTTCTTCAACTACGGCATCGGCGAGACTTACAAGCGCCTCACACGCATCACCCCATACATCGCGCTCGGTGTCGGGGTGAGCATGGCGTCGACAGGCGACGGTTCGCATGTGGCGATGACACTGCCGATGGGTGTGGGCGTGAAATACAAGCTCCGTCCCCGCTGGAACCTGGCCCTCGAGTTCACGATGACCAAGGTGTTCGGCGACAAGGTCGACTCTCCCCAGCTCGACGACCCGTATCTGATAAAGTCGTCATTCATCAAGAATACAGACTGGACCTCGGCCATCACACTGTCTCTCAGCTATGAGTTCGGACGGAGATGTGTGGCCTGCAACCGCCTTGACTGAAAGATATAATGAAGCCTCAACCCTCATCACAGAGAACACAGCATATATGAACAAAGCCGACATAGACCTCAGCCGCCTGCCACGACATGTGGCGATAATCATGGACGGAAACGGACGTTGGGCCCGCGCGCGCGGACTCTCGCGCAGCCACGGCCACGCCGAAGGGGTTAATACAGTGCGCCGCATCACCGAGGCGGCCTCGGAGCTTGGTGTTGGATACCTGACGCTCTACACGTTCTCGACCGAGAACTGGAACCGCCCCGCCGACGAGGTGGATGCCCTGATGCATCTGGTCGTGATGGCCATCGAGCGCGAGACCCCCGACCTGATCAAAAACAATGTGCGCCTTGACATGATAGGCGACATGGAGCGTCTGCCACGCGAGGCCCGCGAGAGGCTCGAGAAATGCATCGCCGACACATCGCACTGCACCGGCCTGACCCTGACGCTGGCACTCAGCTATTCGGCCAGGTGGGAGCTGCTGCGCGCCGCGCGTCTCTTTGCCGAGGATGTCGCCGCAGGCCGCAAGACATCGGGCGACATGGCGGCAGACGCCGATCTCGAGGCTTATCTGACCACCGCCGGGATGCCCGACCCCGACCTGCTGATACGCACCGGGGGCGACCACCGCGTCAGCAACTACCTGCTGTGGCAGATAGCATATTCAGAGATATATGTCACAGACACATACTGGCCTGATTTCTCGAAAGAGGACTTCTATGCAGCGATAGCCAACTATCAGAACCGCGAGCGCCGTTTCGGCCTCACTTCCGACCAAATAAAATGATGAAGCGAACACCTTCTGTCCTTTCACATATCCTGCCCGTCATCGTCGGGCTGCTGCTCGTGTCGGCGCGTCCGGCCTCGGCGCAGACACCCTCAGACACCGTCATCAACCCGACGGTGATATTCACGGGCTTGCCCAAGACATACGAGATTGCCGGCATCCGTATCGTGGGAGCCGACAACTATGAGGAGAAGAATATCCTGTCGTATGCCGGCCTCAAGGTCGGTGACCGCATACCCATCCCGGGACAGGACCTCACGGATGCCGCAAAGCGCCTGTGGCGTCAGGGCCTCTTCTCGAACGTGCAGATTACCGTCGACAAGACCGCCGGAAACAAGGCATGGCTCTGCCTGAACCTGCGTCAGCAGCCCCGTATGGCCGAGCTGCGCTATCACGGCATCAAGAAGAGCGAGCAGAAAGACCTCGACGATGCCCTGCAGCTCCATCCCGGCAGCCAGATAACCCAGAATATCGTGAACCGCGCCAAGCAGATTATCGAGAAATACTATTCGGCCAAAGGTTTCGGCAATGCCGTGGTCGACATCACGCAGATGGAGTCCCTCTCGGCCCCGAACGAGGTGATACTCAATGTCGATGTCGACAAGAACGACAAGGTGAAGGTGCACAAGATATATATCGACGGCAACGAGGTGCTTTCTGACAACCAGCTGCAGCGCGCCATGAAGAAGACCAACGAAAAGGGTAAGCTGCTCAACCTGTTCCGCCAGAAGAAATTTGTCGAGAGCGACTATCAGGACGACCTGGCCCGCATCATCCAGAAATATAACGAGAAGGGATACCGCGACGCCGTTATCGTGAGCGATTCGGTAGTGCCTTACGATGAGAAGAACGTCGATGTCTTCATCACTGTCGACGAGGGCAAGAAATATTTCATCAACGACATCACATGGGTCGGCAACACCGTCTATCCCACAGAGCTTCTGCAGGAAGTGCTCGGCATCGACAAGGGTGACGTCTATAACCAGAAGCTGCTCAACAAGCGTACGCTCGAGGATGACGACGCCATCTCGAACTATTACATGGACCGCGGCTATCTGTTCTTCACTCTGCTCCCCATAGAGAAGAATGTCAACGGCGATTCGATTGACCTTGAGATGCGTATCATGGAGGGCCCGCAGGCGCGCATCAACAACGTCATCATCAACGGCAACGACCGCCTGTACGAGAAGGTAATCCGCCGCGAGCTGCGCGTCAAGCCGGGCGCGCTCTTCTCCAAGACCGACCTGATGCGTTCGGCCCGCGAGATTGCCACCACCGGGCATTTTGACCCCGAGAACATGGACATCCGTCCCGAGCCCAACGAGGAGGACGGCACGGTCGACATCCTCTTCAACCTCGCGTCAAAGAACAACGACCAGTTCGAGTTCTCGATGGGCTGGGGCCAGACCGGCATCATCGGCAAGGTGGCCATCAAGTTCACTAATTTCTCTATCAAGAACCTCTTCTATCCCAACTCATACAAGGGTCTCATCCCCCAGGGCGAGGGACAGCAGTTCACCATCTCGGCCCAGACCAATGCCCGCTACTATCAGGCATACTCGGTGTCGTTCCTTGACCCGTGGTTCGGCGGCAAACGACCCAACCAGCTCTCTGTCTCGGCCTACTACAGCCGCCAGACCGGCGTGAACTCGTCGTATTACGGACGCCGTTATATGAACAGCCTCTATAACGGCTATGGCTACGGATACGGTTATGGCTATGGTTATGGATACGGCAACGGTTACAACGACTATTACAACAACTCGTACGAGGACTCTTACGACCCCAACAAGTATCTGCAGATGCTCGGCGTGAACGTGGGCTTCGGCAAGCGTCTCAGCTGGCCCGACGACTATTTCACCTTCAACGCCGACCTGGGCTATACCTGGTATCATGTCAAGAACTGGGCCTATCTGCTCAATATGCAGAACGGTACGTCAAACTCGCTCGTGCTCGGTCTGACACTGGCGCGCAACTCGATAGACAACCCGCAGTACACCCGTAGCGGCTCAAGCTTCTCGCTGAGCTTACAGCTCACCCCGCCTGCCTCATTGTTCGGCAAGAAGGATTGGAAGAAGCTTGCGAGCGAGAACACCGACGAGGCACACCGGCAGCTCTACCATTGGGTCGAGTACTGGAAGCTCAAGTTCCTCTCGCGCACCTACACCCCGCTCAACAGCGTGGACAGCAAATATACCCTCGTGCTGATGACCCGTGCCGACATCGGTCTGCTCGGCTCGTATAACCGCTATCTCAAGTCCCCCTACGAGACATTCTATGTCGGTGGCGACGGCATGTCGGGGTCGTACACCTATGCACAGGAGACCATCGCCCTGCGCGGATATGACAACGGCCAGTTTACCCCCTACTATGAGGGTGGCGGCAGGGCCTATACACGATTCGGTGTCGAGCTCCATTTCCCCTTCCTGCTGCAGCCTTCGACCACCATCTACGGTCTGGCATTTGCCGAGGGTGGTAACGCCTGGAGCGACATCAAGGATTTCTCGCCGTTCGACATCAAGCGTTCGGCCGGAGCCGGCGTGCGCATCTTCCTCCCGATGGTTGGCATGATGGGTATCGACTGGGCATACGGCTTCGACAAGGTGAACGGAGAGAAGGGCGGCTCGCATTTCCATTTCATTCTAGGTCAGGAATTCTGATGCCGTTAAACTTTTCGGCTTCCCGGATGTCTTAACAGATATAGGAACAGTTTTAAAACCAAATACTCTCAACTCACGCATAGATGAAAAAGCTATTCATAACCCTCGCCGTCATGGTGTGCGGATGGCTCGGAGCCTCCGCCCAGAAGTTCGCCCTCGTCGACATGGACTACATACTCTCGTCGATACCCTCGTACGAGATGGCCAACGAGCAGCTGAACCAGCTCTCGCTGCGCTGGCAGAAGGAGGTCGAGGGGGTGGCCAAGGAGGCCGAGACCCTGTATAAGAACTATCAGAACGAGATGGTCTTCCTGACCGACGAGCAGAAGAAGAAGAAGGAAGAGGAGATCGTGGCCAAGGAGAAGAGCGCCGCCGAGCTGCGCCAGAAATATTTCGGGCCCGAGGGAGAGCTCTACAAGAAGCGCCAGTCGCTGATGAAGCCCATCCAGGACGATGTGTACAATGCGGTCAAGAAGGTTTCCGAGGAGCGCGGATACCAGTGCATATTCGACCGTGCGTCGTCGGCAGACATCATATTCGCCTCACCGAGAATCGACGTATCCAACGAGGTCCTCGAAAAGTTAGGTTATTCCAAATAAATTGAGTATATTTGCACCTCATAAAACTAAACTTATCAAAACACCGATGTTAAGAAGACTTTTAATCGCAATTCTGGTTGCTCTCCCCTTTAGCGTATTCGCGCAGAAATTCGCCATCATCGACACCCAGTCTCTCATGGAGTCAATGCCCGAGCTCAAGACAGCCAACGAGCAGCTTGAGGCTGCCAACAAGAAGTACGCCGAAGAGTTCAAGATGCTGCAGGAAGAGTTCCGCAAGAAATATGAGGAGTTCCAGGCTCTTGACCCCAGCACACTGCAGACCATCAAGGACCGCCGCATGCAGGAGATGCAGGAGCTCGACAACAAGATACAGCAGTTCCAGGCCACCGCTTCGCAGGACCTCCAGCGTCAGCAGCAGCAGCTCATGGCTCCCATCCAGGAGAAAGTGATGCAGGCTGTCCAGGCCGTCGGCGCCGAGGGTTCGTACACCTTCGTATTCGAGAAGGGCCAGGCCATCTATACAGGTTCTGATGTCGCCGACATCACCGCCGCCGTCAAGTCACGTCTCGGCATCCAGTAAGCCGCCGCAGACGCTACATAACCCCATAAAGGCGTTCAGTCCGACATGATGGCTGGACGCCTTTTATGAATCAACCGTATCAACCAACCTTGCAAAACCTCACTCCGAATACCGTAACGTGTTGCGCATAAAACGAATGGACCTGTTCATCCTGCAGAGCTTCCTGCCTCTGTTCCTGATGACGTTCTGCATCTGCCTCTTCATAGTGCTGATGCAGTTCCTGTGGCGTTACATCGACGAGATGGTGGGCAAGGGACTCGGGGTCGATGTGCTGGGCGAGCTGTTCTTCTATGCCGCCATGACATTTGTGCCGATGGCATTGCCTCTGGCGATACTGCTGGCGTCGCTGATGATATTCGGCAATCTGGGCGAGAATTTCGAGCTCACGGCCATGAAGGCGTCGGGCATATCGCTGCTCCGCACTATGGCGCCCCTCACCATCCTCATGGTGTTCATCGCCATCGGGGCGTTCTTCTTCCAGAACAATGTGCTGCCCGTGGCGCAGACCAAGATGTGGACCCTGCTCTACTCGGTGCGTCAGAAGACCCCCGAGGTCGAGATTCCCGAAGGGGTGTTCTATGACCAGATTCCTGGTTACAACCTGTTTGTCGAGAAGAAAGACCGCGAGACCGGTGTGCTCTATGACATGATGATATACGATGTGTCGCGCGGATTCGAGAACTCGTCGATTATCCTGGCTGACTCTGGCAAAATGTCAATCACCCCCGACAAGACAAGGCTCTTCCTTCAGCTGTGGTCGGGCGAGTCGTTCGAGAACCTGAAAGATGCCGGGGCGCAGATGAGGAACGTGCCATACCGCCGCGAGTCGTTCACGACCAAGGAGATTATGGTCAAGTTTGACGCCAATTTCAACCGCATGGACGAGCAGGGGATGCGCAACCAGTATGTGGGCAAGAATATGGCCGAACTGCAGGCCACCATCGACTCGGTAGGTGCCGTCGCCGACTCGGCGGCACATGCATACGGCACCACGCTGAGGATGCAGTCGTTGCTGAAGTCCGAGCCATACGAGACCTACCGTCCGTCGACCTCGGTCCCTGCGGTGCAGAGGCTCAAGCCCGATGTCGCCGTGGCAAAGCCGCTCAATGTCGACTCGCTGATGCGCGGTGCGTCGTCGGGCACAGAGCTCAACTATCTCAATCAGGCTCTCGGCAAGGCGCAGAGGGCCAAGCAGGAGTATGAGTTCCGCGCACTGCAGCAGGCCGACGAGCTCAAGACCATACGCCGCCATGCCATAGAGCTGCAGAAAAAATTCACCCTCTCGTTCGCGTGCATCATATTCTTCTTTATTGGCGCTCCCCTCGGCGCCATCATCCGCAAGGGTGGTTTGGGGACGCCGCTGGTCATCTCGGTATTTCTGTTCATATTCTACTATATCATAGACAACATGGGCTACAAGATGGCCCGCGACGGAAAGATACCCGTATGGGAGGGTATGTGGCTCAGTGCAGCCGTACTGTTGCCTCTCGGCGTGTTCTTCACCTATAAGGCTGTCAACGACTCGGCGGTGTTCAACAAGGACGCCTACATGAATTTCTTCCGCAAGTTCTTCGGTGTGAGCGAGGTGCGCAATGTCGAGATGAAGGAGGTTGTCATGGAGGATGTACGTCCGGCCATCGCCGTCGAGCGCCTGCGCCATCTCCAGGACGAGGTCGCGGACTATCTCGCAGCCAATCCCGCGTCACAGTCATACGCGGCATACTGGCTCAGGGGCTATGACCGCCCGGCTCTCCATGCCCTGCGCGAGGATATGGAACAGCTCATAGACCGCCTGTCAAACTCGCGCGACAAGATGGTCATCAATACACTCATGGATATTCCCGTGATACGCTCGCTATGGTTCATCAGCCCGTGCCACAAGGTGTGGCTGTCGCGTGTCATGATAGTACTTTTCCCCATAGGTGTGCCTGTCTGGCTATATGGGCGGTACACCCAGCGCCGTCTGCGTGCCGAGCTCGAGACGGTGAGCACGGTGGCCGGACGCATCATCAACCTCATCAATCCACAAAGCTAATCAAGACCGATTATGGAAAATATAAAGCTTGACACCATCGCCGAGGCTATCGAAGATTTCCGCCAAGGCAAGTTCGTGATTGTTGTCGACGACGAGGACCGCGAGAATGAGGGTGACCTCATCATCGCTGCCGAGAAAGTCACTCCCGACCATGTCAATTTCATGATCACCAACGCGCGCGGCGAGCTCTGTGCGCCCCTCACCATCAGCCGTTGCGAGCAGCTTGAGCTCGGGCATCAGGTGGCCGACAATACCTCGATGCTCGGAACTCCGTTCACCGTGACCGTTGACCTGCTGCCCGGCTGTACCACGGGTGTCTCGGCCCACGACCGTGCCGCCACGATAAACGCTCTTGCCGATCCGTCGCGCAAGCCCTCGGATTTCGGACGTCCCGGCCATGTGCACCCCCTCTATGCCCAGGATGCCGGTGTGCTGCGCCGTGCGGGGCACACCGAGGCTGCCATCGACCTTGCGCGCCTCGCCGGGCTCAATCCCGCGGCCTCGCTCATCGAGATACTCAATCCCGACGGCACCATGGCACGTCTGCCGCAGTTGCGCGAGCGTGCCGACCAGTGGGGACTCAAGCTCATATCCATACGCGACCTCATAGCCTACCGTCTGGCCACAGAGAGCCTTGTCGAGGAGGGTGTCGAGGTCGACATGCCCACTGCCTACGGACATTTCCGGCTTATTCCCTTCCGCCAGAAGAGCAACGGGCTCGAACATATCGCGCTCATCAAGGGTGAGATCACACCCGAAGAGCCTGTGCTCGTCAGGGTACACTCGTCGTGTGCCACAGGCGACATATTCGGCTCGATGCGTTGCGACTGCGGCGAGCAGTTGCACAAGGCGATGGAGATGATTGAGAAGGAGGGTAAGGGCGTCGTACTCTACCTGAACCAGGAGGGGCGCGGCATCGGCCTGATGGAGAAGATAAAAGCCTATAAGCTGCAGGAGGAGGGCCTTGATACCGTGGACGCCAACCTTCATCTCGGCCACAAGGCAGACGAGCGCGACTATGGCGTGGGTGCGCAGATACTGCATATGCTCGGTGTTGAGAAGATGCGCCTGATGACCAACAATCCCGTCAAGCGCAGGGGGCTCGAGGGATTCGGCCTCGAGGTGGTCGAGAATGTGCCCATCGAGATACCGGCAAACCAGTATAACCGGCGCTATATGCTCACCAAACAGGAGCGCATGGGGCATAGGCTGCATATGTGATCTCCCGAACTTTATCCGCCATACGGGCGTTGTATTGACATAATCACGTCAATCAACGCCCGCTTATGCTTCTCAATGACATTATCCCGTCTCATACGGTGGCCCAGTGGCTGCTGTCCAATATCCATCGTTTTCTGGATTGGTTCGGGCTCGGCAGGGACAAGACCCTTGTCGAGATAATCTATGTCATCATCATCGTCGCTGTGGCGATGCTTGTGGGCATAACGCTGGCATATCTCATCAAGATCGCCATACGCAAGGTGATACTGGTGCGCAATCCCGATGTGGCGCATACGCTGATAGAGCGTCATGTGCTGACGAGATGCAGCCATATAGTGCCCCCGCTGCTTGTGCTGGCCCTGCTGCCATTCGCCCTGACAGGCACGTCGTTGCTGAACACTGTCCTCTACAGGGTCGCGCTTGTCTACACGGCCCTGACCATCTGCATGGCGCTGTGTTCGGTAAGCTCGTTCGCATGGGTGCGCTTTGAGGAGAAACGCAATACCCGCAACCTCCCCCTGCGCGGCATACTCGACACCGTACTCGGCATAATATGGGTTGTCACCGTAATTATCTGTGTAGCCATCATCGTAGACAAGTCTCCTGCGGTGCTTCTGGGCGGCCTCGGCGCGTTTGCCGCCGTGCTGATGCTGGTATTCAAGGACAGCATACTCGGTCTTGTCGGCGGCATACAGCTCGCGCAGAACGATATGCTCCATGTCGGAGACTGGATTGTGGTGCCCTCGTCAATAGCCAACGGCATCGTAATAGACGCCTCGCTCACCACCATCAAGGTACAGAACTGGGACAACACCATCGTCACCATACCTCCCTATACCCTCATCTCCGGCTCGTTCCAGAACTGGAGGGGCATGAAGGACAGCGGGGTGCGACAGATAGCGCGCTCGATACTGTTCGACTCGTACAGCATCACCACGCTCGACAAGGATACGCTCGGCAGCGTGCTTGACAAATATCCCATCGTAAAGCCCTATGTCGACAAGCTCGAAGCGTCAGGCAAGAAGCTGGTGCCCGATCCGGGGCTGGCCACCGTCAACGGAACGGTCTCGACAAACATGGGCCTCTTCCGTGCCTACATGTGCCAGTGGCTCCTCGACAATCCCGGCATCTCGGGCGACAACCAGATACTGGTGCGCCTGATGCCGCCGACCGAGAACGGGGTGCCCCTGCAGATATGGTGCTTCACCTCGACCACGGCGTGGACCGCCTACGAGGCTATACAGAGCGACCTGTTCGAGCATATCATCGCCGTGGCTCCCGATTTCGGCCTCAGGATATTCAACGAGACCTCAGGGGCAGACGTCCTCACCATCGACTATAACTCAGACCGTCCGCTATCTCAGGGCGAGACCCCTGCACCTTCGGCGAGCCCCGTCAAGCCGTCGTGACCCCGAGGAAGGGAAGCATGATGGCGTTGAGCTGGTCAGACTCGACCAGGAATCCGTCATGCCCGAAGGGGGACTGTATCTCGGTGTATCTCGCGCCGGGGATGAGTGTTGACAGATGGTGCATGTCTTCGGGCGGGAATACGATGTCGGTGGTCAGCCCGACCACTATCGTCTCGGCCTTGATGCCACGCAGGGCGGCTGCCATTCCGCCGCGTCCGCGTCCCACGTCGTGGGTGTCGAAGGCGTCGAGGATTGCGTGATATGAATACGCGTCAAACCTCCTCACCAGTTTCTCCCCCTGATATCGCTGGTAGCTCGATGCGCGGTGCACCTCGGGCAGCTCCTCGGTATCGCGTTGCGAGATGTTGTAGCCCGAGGGGCCGCGATAGCTCAGAAGGCCGATGGCGCGTGCGGCTGCCAGTCCGCCTGCCGCTGCGTCGGGGCGCTCGTCGCCCCATGTCGGGTCTGCCTCTATGGCCATGCGCTGCGTCTCGTCGATGGCTATGGTCCAGGGTGTGGCCACGGCATCTGTGGCCATGAGGGCGAGCTTGCCGAATCTGTCAGGCTCCATCACGGCCCACTCCACGGCCTGGAATCCGCCGACCGAGCATCCCACCAGGGCGTGTATGTGGTCTATGCCCAGATGCGAGGCCAGCTCGCGGTGGGCGTTCACGATGTCGCGTATGGTGTAGCGGGGAAACCGCAGATAGTACGGCTTGCCTGTGGCCGGGTCGTTGTGGAGTGGTGAGGTAGTGCCGTATGGTGAACCGAGTATGTTGGCGCACACCACAAACCATCTGTCAGGGTCGAGAAACCGTCCGGCCTCGACGGTGTGCGGCCACCAGTCGGCCACGTCGCTGTTGGCCGTGAGGGCGTGGCATACCCAGATGACGTTGTCGCGGCTCGCGTTGAGGGTGCCGTATGTGTGATAGGCTATGCGCAGATTTTCTATTTTTCCTCCGAGTTCAAGCCCGAAAGGGTGGGTGAGGTCGTGATATTTTGTCATTATGATAATTTTCGGTTACAAATTTACAACTTTTCACTGATATTCGGCCATCTATTCGCGAAAGGTTTGTAACTTTGCGTTATGCTTCCGTTATCCATCCTGCAGAGCGTCGAGTTCTATGTCATCGCAGTCGTCTTCGCGGCTGCTGTGGTGGCGTTTCTGGGCCGGAAACCTTCGGGAGGGCCGGTAAGGCAGTATCTTCTCGGAGGTGTCATATCGCAGGAGGGTGTCACCGCAGCTCCGGCTGTCGAGCTGATATGCGGCGACGACGGCACGGTGGTGCTGAGGCGCCACGGGCTGCGCGGCGTGCGTGAGGACGGAGCGGTGAGCCTGGCCGTCGAGGTCAAGGGGTTTGACGTGAAGGTGACAGAGCGTGTGATGCCCGGACGCGAGCCCTGGCAGCCTGTCGACACGGCGTCGTTCATATTCGATTTCATGGGGCGCGAGCATTATTTCATATCCTACCGCTCGGAAAACCGCAACGCCGAGTCTGAGCTTTTTGCCTCGCTCACCCTCAACAACCGCCCGGGCAACCGGGTCATCAAAAATCTCCAGTGACCGCGATGCCGGGCCGGGGGATTTTTATTTGTCTTTTAATGTTAATGTCAGAACATATCTTTATAATTATCAAATAATACCATCAATGGAACAAGGAGAAAAGATTACGTTTCCCGTCCGCGGGAGTAAAGTGGTAGGGGGCAACCTCTATTTTCAGATTTTTTCGAGAGGACGCGAGTATGACGTCAAGGCTTTTGAGTTTCAGAGGCAGAACCGCCCTCAACGCCTGCAGTGTATAGTCAAGGGATTCGACCCGTCTGGCGACCCCATATTCATGCAGGACATAGCTGCCATAATACCGCAGATATATACCGTAGGACATACATACGAGTTCCGTATCAAGACCGACCTCAACTCGGCGGGCTATTATGAGGTGGCCGACTGGAACGGCCTCATGTTCCGTCTGTATCCCGGCAACCACGACCGTCTGCATCTCAACGAGGTTGTCAAGTGCCGTGTCAAGGATATCAATATGGTGCGCATGGATTTGGAGCTTGTCAGCGGCAAGAACCGCGGCATACCCCTCTATTCCGTCGACCAGTTCCTCGAGCTCGACTCGACCGGGCTCGGGATGCACCGCTATCTGAGGCGTCTCTTCCGCACGCTGCCCGAACTGGCCGAGTCGCGCGACCAGCTTGCCGCCGGAAATCCCCTCTGGGTCATAACCGTGGCAGATGCCGTGTCGCGTCACCTCACCGAATGGCTCAACAGCCCTGCCCCCGAGGCGTCGCCCGTCCCGGCTGTGCGCAAGCGCCGTCAGCGCCGCATGCCGCTGCTCAAGTCGTTCAACTCGATATGCACCAACCTGCTCGAGAACTCGAGCTACCTGCGCCAGTGTACCCCCCACGAGAGGGTCGAGTATCAGGACCGCCTCAACAAGATAATCACCCATACCTCCGACTATGTGTCGGCGCTCGAGAAGATCAACGCCCGCGAGGACCAGAAATATATCGACGAGACCCTTGAGCGCCTCAAGCTCTCGGGCTACCTCTACAAGCCCGAGGAGAGGATGCGCGTGGCGATGGCCCTCTTCTCGCTGCGCAAGAAGTCGGTGTCGCAATACATAGACGACATATTCGACATCATACGCTTGTCGCACTCAAACCCCAGGTTCATGCACCTGTTCTCGAAGGCGTTTGTCGAGATGCTCGACATGTATATCGCCAACGAGAGCCGCCATATCGACGTGCTCACGGGGCCGACCGAGCGCACCGCCATACAGCAAATGGTCAAGGCCCTCTCGCTGCGTCTGCTGCTCCAGGGCGAGGAGACCGACTACCAGAGGGCCCTCTACCGCTCCAAGCTTTACCGCTACGTGACCCTGCTCGTAACGGTCAACGCCGACCAGCTTGTGCGCAAGGCGCTCTCCACCCTGTTCAACATATCGGCTCCCCTCGAGTTCACATGGAACGACCTGGGTGACATCAACCTTCTCTGCTCCAAGATAGCCGTCTCGAAGGCGGCCGCCCTCTCGACCGAGACGCTCCTCTTCGAGGGTAACAACGCCCTGATGAGCCTCTCGGGCGACTCGTTCACGTTCAGTCCCGTCGAGCGTGGCGAGCACATGAAATACGGCATCCCCACCGACCTCTTCGGCACCCGCCGCATCCGCGTGCTGCTCAACGAGCGCGTGCCCGAGAAGCTCAAGGCCTCGCGTCAGGACATAACACAGTTCCACCGCCTGTGGCGCGATGTCGAGAAGTCCCTCTTCTCGCCTAACCAGAACATGCGTCCTGCCATGGAGGGTATCACCCCCGACGTGGGCGACAAGGTACAGATAGTGATACTCGGCCCTGTGCCCGGCCATCGCTATGACCTGCGCTGCCGCATCGAGGACGACACCTTTGTCGGCGAGGGCATCATCACCCCCAAGCAGATGGTGTCATATCCCATCATCCCCACCGCCGACTCGTTTACCGACCCCAAGACCGGGCGCCTGTGCCTGTACGAGGCCGAGGTGATGGGACGCGACGAGGCCACGGGACAACTGATGTTCAATATGCGCGAGCTGATACACAACTACCTGCAGGTCGCCCTCACGCCCGACGACGAGTGGCTGGTGCAGGTGAGCCGTGTCGACCCCGACCGCTACCTGTGCATCAGCGAGGGTGGCTTCTCGCTCTATATCGACCGGCGTGAGGCAGACCTCGAGCAAGGCGAATTCGTCATAGCCCGCATCGACACCATACACCAGTACACGGCCATCAAGGGAAGCTTTGTCGAGCACTCGGACGAGCGCTTCCAGCAGACCGAGGCATTCAAGTGCCTGCTCGAGAACTATTGCGACGACCACCTGCTCGAGCCTGACGACGCCGAGGTCGACGCCTCGGAGCATGCCGACATCGACGGTGCCCGCTCGGCCCAGAACTTCATCGAGCCTGAGCAGATGCGCGAGCTCATCCACCTCATAGACCGCGAGGGTATGCTGCGCAAGGACCATATACAGACCTACAGTTATCTGGCCGTGGCCCGCATCATGGCGCGTCTGCTCAACGACACGCAGCTCGTCACATATTTCTCTAACCGCATGGAGCTGGTCGAGACCATACGCCTCTTCGGCGACAGCGGCAAGATCGGCGACGACCGCCTCACCAAGCTGCTCAACGACAACAAGGATTTCGTGGCCTCGTATCCCGACATCGAGACACGCCTGACACACCTGCGCATCATCAACCAGCTCGACAAGACATACAAGGCCGAATGGCTCTGGGAGATAGCGCGCGACAACAACGACGAGCGCACGTCAGAGCTGGCACGCCTCGTGCTGAGCTACAACATGCTCGAGCACTCAAACGTCTATGAGGTGCGACGCACACTGCACCGCAAGATATATCAGCTCATGGACCTCAAGGTACAGCTGCCCGAGTCGATGCTCGTGGCCGAGGAGGACCAGTTTACCGAGCTAAAGACCTCGATAATCTATCCGGCGGGCAACCACATGTTCCCCAACGAGCGCGAGCAGCTGACCGAGATACTCAGGGTCATATCGAGCTTCCTCAACACCCGTGGCGGCCGCCTCTATGTCGGGGTGGGTGACAGCGGATATGCCACCGGGCTGCACAACGACTTCACCTATCTCAACAACCGTCACGAGAACTACGACCTCGCCACGGTCAAGGACAAGTTTGACCGTGCCGTGCGCGACGCCGTGCACAACCGTCTGGGCCGCGTTGCCAACAGCAAGATCTCGACCGATTTCGAGCTTGTGGGCGACAAGATAATCTATCGTGTCGACGTAGACCCCTCGCCCGAGGTGGCTCTGGTCGACGGCATAGCCTACGAGCGTCAGGGCAAGTCGAAATGGCCCGTGCCCATGGCCGACCTGCAGAAATTCAAGGAACAGCGCGAACGCGAGTTCAATAGCTGAGAGATCGGTAACAGGCCCGGAGGGCCGTCGTCATGTATAGCCCCGGGTGACCAGCGGGAACTCGGGGACAGGTTGGTATATAGACAATCCGAACCCCGCAGGGGTGATGTCATAAGTAGCTGCCTATGACATCGCCACTGGCGGGGTTCAATCATGAATATGCGTTCATCCCTATGGATGACGGTGCCCCTCCGGGCGTTGGGGAACAGGGTTATAGTGTCGGCTTTACGGTCTGGATTGTGCCGTCGGGATTGAAATGGAGGCGGTCGATGCAGACCTCGCGGTAGTAGCCCGCAGACCATCCGCGGTCAAGTCCGCCGGGGCGCTGGAAGCGGTGATAGACGATATACCACTCGTCGGTGCCGGGCTTGTTGATGATTGCGTGATGCCCGGTGCCGTAGACCTGCCGCGAGGGGTCTTTGGCTATCACGAAGGTGTCGCTGACATCCCCCGTGGCCTCGGTGGGCGAGTCGCTCATGGTGTACCTGACGCGGTATTCGGGGCTGCGGGTGTCGTTCTCTGACCATGTGAAATAGTATTTGCCGTTGCGATAGAAGACGTAGGGAGCCTCGTTGTAATGATATTCCTGACGCTTGGCCGAGGGTATGACATATCTGAATGTCGAGTCGGCAACCGACAGCATATCGTCTGCCAGCTCGGCCACGGCCAGGAACCCGTTGCCCCAGTAGAGATAGTATTTGCCTGTCTGCGGGTCGCGGAACACATCGGGGTCTATGAGATGTCCGCGCATGGGGCCGCTCTCGGGCTGCGTCAGCATGGGTCGGCCGAGAGGGTCGGTGAACTTGCCTGCCGGATGGTCGGAAGTGGCTACGCCTATGTTGCCGTCGGCCACGAAATAATAGAAATATCTGTAGCCGTCATCATACTTGCGCTCGATGATGCAGGGGGCCCACAGTTTCTCGTCGGCCCAGCTGATATCGGTCTTGAGGTCAAGGGCGGTTCCCTCGCGGGTCCATGTCCTGAGGTCGGGCGACGAGTATATGTGCGCGTCGTGGTTGCGCCACTCCTCGTAGCCGTCGGTGGTGGGGTAGAGGTAATAGCGTCCCGTCTGCTCGGAGTACATTATCTCGGGGTCGGCATAATAGCCCGGAATCACGGGATTGGCCGCGTTGGGCTCTATGTCGGGCACGTGCCTATCATATCCGCGCGCGTTCGCGGCCCAATATTCCTCAAGGGCGTCTGCCTCCTCGCCTGTTATCTGCACCACCGCGCCATGTTTGGGCGACGAGAAGTTGAGCGTGCGCATCTTGCCGTTGTTGAACATCCCCAGCGGACGGTAGGTGTCGAAATCCGTCGTCTCGACAAATCCGAAGGTCATGGGCTTGTTGCGGTATATGTCGTACATCAGTATCCATCTGTCCTCGCCTATCATCTTGTAGACGTGTGGGGCCTCGCATCCTACGGGCGAGTCGTCGACCCAGCGCGGGTCATAGTTCCATCCTCCCGTCGGGCGGTCGGAGGTGGCGTGCTTGATTCCGGCGGTACCGTCGTGGCTCACGTACATCAGGTGATATCTGTCGCCCACTTTGGTGATGTCGCCGTCGATTGCGGCCTTGGTCGAGTCGGGATATTGGAAAAGCACCTGCGGGGCGGTCTCCACACCGTCGAACGCCTCGTTTGCATACACATAATACAGCTTGGCCGGCTCGTCCTTGTGGCGCATGGTCAGGTAGACCATATACCGCCCCGTGCGGTCGTCATAGATGGTGGCCGGTGCCCATGCGCACCCTATCTCGTCCCATCCGCTGAAGAGGCGGTCGAACCGCACTATGCTGTGCGTCCAGTTGATGAGGTCGTATGACTTCATCATCACGATGCTCTTGTTGTTGCCCCAGCCGTAAGTCTCGCGTGGGCGTTCCCACTCGGTGTCGCGCTTGCCGTCGCGTCTGCCATAGACATGCAGGTCGGTCATGGTGAGGTAGAATGCTCCGTCGGGTCCGCGGTATATGTGGGGGTCGCGCACACCCTTCTGGGTGGCTATGGTGTCGCCCGCCATCACGGGATTGTCGTCGTTGAGGGCCTTGAACTGACGCCCGTCGCGGCTTATGGCAAAGTGCAGTCCGTGGTCCTCGTCCTTGTGATAGACCATCAGGTAGGCCTTCATCTCCGATTCGTCAGGCATGGCTGGGCTTGCTACCTGTGCTTGTGATGCGAGCGCACAGGCCATCCCCGCTAAAAGGATAGATATTCTTTTCATGGTATCTGGGTTTTGGATACAAAGATATATCTAAATTTTTGTTTCTGCAATACCCGCCTTCACCCCTCGCGCAATGCAGTATTCCCTCAGCCGCGGCGCGGCGATATGTGGGAAGCCCCACATCGAGCCGTGTGGCGGGATAGCCCGTCAGGGCGTACATCCTGCACACGGCGATGGTGTGGGGTAGAGATTCCGATATAAAACCGGGCCTCGAAGAGGTTCGTTAATCATATACAAGGCCTGATAAACAAGGGCATCCGCGAGGCATACCTGAATTAAAGGACCTCTCCGAGGCCTGGTATCTCTATGCTCGTTCCCCCCACACCATCGCCCTGCGGACTCGATGTGGGGCTTCCCACATACCGCCGCGTCGCGGCTGGGGCATTAGACGGCAAAATTTCGTGTTATAATATCTTGCCATCTTACAAGGTTGTAATGTTATTCTAACTGCATTGCTTCTCTTGCGTCAAAAAAGAGCCTCCCGCCGCAATACGCGGCGGGAGGCGGAAATATGATGTATGTCTGAAAGTCAGGTCTCCGTTACTTTATGCCGAGGTCACGTCCGGCCTCCTGTATGAGTGCCAGCTCTGCGCCGGTATAGTGGGCGGCGCACCTGTCATACATGGCGCGTACACCCTGCTCGGGAGTCTCCACGGCCACGAAATCCGCGCTTATGCCGGGAGTGATGTCATAGACGGTGAACGCCACGACATCCTTGGAGTCCGTGGGGGCGCTGAATGCGAACGAGGTGTCGTTGAGCTCGGCCACACTGACCGTGACACCGTCCCAGCTCACCGTGGGGAGTGCCTTGAAATCGAAGGTGCTCGCGCACATCATCTCGGGCGTCTGCTCGGGGGTGGCATACGAGAGCATCCACCGTGTATTGAGAAAGACGAATGACTTGGCCATCTCCTGTCCGCCCTTGGCGGCATAGTATTCGCGTCCGTACTCGGCAAAGGGCTCGTAGATACGGCCACCTTTGACGCAGAGCTCCTCGGGAAATTCATCCTTCGAGTCGTGCCACAGATATATGTTGCCTGCCGGAAAGAATGTGCGTGTATATGATGCCGACTTGTGCATGGTGACACTCTTGCTGCCGTCCGCAAGGGCCGAGGCGGCGCTGTTGTCTATGCCCGTGAATACGGGAGCCTCGATGCCCGGCCCGACGGGATCGGGAGTCACGCCCCCTTCGGGCTCGTCTGACGAGCACGATGCCATCGCACCGGTCAGCGCCATCATTGCGAATGTCAATTTCAGGAACTTCTTCATAATAGTTACTGTTTTTGATTGGTTAATATATGGCTTGAATTGTAACTATTGGTTAGCAAATTGATTGCAAATACAACTCGTTTACTGCAAAATTACAACCTCTGCACCAATTATCCAAATTTTTGTAAAAATTAAATTCAGACGTGAAATTTAACAATCCGGATTATTCAAAAATGCTGTCCGGCACAATATTGCGCCGGACAGACGCGGAAATTTATATTATGTCTGTAAGTCAGGTGTCACGTCATTTCAGGCCGAGGGTCTCGGCAATCTCGTCGATAAACGGACGGTATCCCTCGTCGCTTACACAGAGCACGTCATAACATCTGTCAAGCATAAGGCGGCAGCCATCTTCGACCGAGTTTACCATAATCTTGCCCTCGGGGTCTATGCCTCTCGATATGCCGAAGACGCAGAATGTCGTGATGTCCGATTCCTTCAGGTTGGCTATCGAGTATGCCAGTCTCTTGTCGTTGAGCTCCACAACCTCGATGTCGCGGCACTGCAGCCGTGTGTCGGGGAGCTTGTCAAAATCAAATTCCGATGCACAGAACAGGGTCGGAAAAAAGGTTCCTGTGCCTCTGTATGAGGTGCGCCAATAGAAATCCAGGTCAATAATGGCCCCTAAGGCGTCGGGATTCTCCTCCATATACACATGGGCATAGGGAAGGAACTTGACGTATATCTTGCCATCCTTGAGATACATCACGGACTCGCCGTTGGTCTCGCGCCATACGTATCGGGGTTTCTCCGGGGTGGAGCCTGCTATCTGCACACGCTGATACCATTGGCCGGATACAAGTGTAGCATCGATATATCCCTTTGCAAAGTTTGCCCTCGCGGTCTCGTCTATCCCGGTGAATTCAGGAGCAGGGACGGTACCGGGGAGGTTGGGAATGACATCATCCTTTGCAGGCTCGTCATCGTCCGAGCAAGCGACCATACCGAACATCAGCGCCATGAGCGCGAATGTCAATTTCAGGAACTTCTTCATGACTGTTACTGTTTTTGATTGGTTAATATATGGCTTGAATTGTAACTATTGGTTAGCAAATTGATTGCAAATCCAACTCGTTTGCTGCAAAATTACAACCTCTGCACCAATTATCCAAATTTTTGTATATAAAATTTAAATTCAAGCGTGAAATTTAATAGTTCGATGGTCTTCTGAGCGATAAAATCCAGTGAAAATCCTGAAGATGGAAATATATCGGCAAATTGATTACAATGGAATGTTGAAAACTTATAATCAATTTGCCGTGTAAATAATCTTACATTATGGAATAAGACATACTTTTGATCCCAATGCCATTAGTATATTTTTAGTATAACACTCTCCTATAACGTTCGGGTCGTCTTTTCCAGTACTCTCATCATTGTTATAATACTCATGCCATACACCATTATAAAAATACCATCCGTTAGACCTGCCGCCTAAGCACCAATTGAAATAAAGATACTCCATATCATATATTGCTCCAGGCGCAGTCCCGTCAATACTTGGGCTTTCCATCTGATAGGTATCTATCCTTGCACCTTGAATCAGCCATACGTCACCCACAGACTCATCAGCTTGTTCTCCATACATGACTTGAGGAATCTTGTCATTTGCCAATCGTTCGAACACTGTGTCTATCGGTGCCCCATGTTTGTAAATTCTCGGTTTAGAAAGCCAGTGTGAATATTCCATCACATCGGATACTACATCCGGAACAACATCATGACTGATGAAATCCCCTTTTTCATCTTGTCTGTAGTCAAATGTATTATAATATTCAAGGAATTTACAGATGTCATTTTGGCCTGTGTCAGTCAAATAGTCGATTGTGGAAAACTCCAGCATTTCGGTCCAGTCAAACGAATAATAGATTCGTCCATCTCGAAATGATTCTACTTTAAATTCTCTATTTCTCCATCTTTGGTCTGCAACTAACGTAGCTAATGACATAGCCAAGGTGCTAACGGGATAACGCTCTGTGGAATTAGGCATGAACGCACACCGAGAGTTATAAGGGGCATTCCTGTTCCACTCCGACCGAGTCTTTATCAGAGTATCTCTTCTATTTATGAGTTTGTCTTTTTTTATTGGAACTATACCACCTCCTATAATCGAATTGGCCCTTTTGGCGTACTCTGCAGCAGCTCTTTCCTCTGTAAACGCCATGTAGTATTTAAGTCCGGGATTATCAGAATCATCAAATTGACCCTCCTCTACAACTGCATAAATTCGAGTCGATGCATTACGATAGGCGTTGACGACAGCGAAACCACCCTCTTCAAAGTCAACTACATAAAGAGAGGGGCTCTGGCTGCGTGATAGCGCATCGCTTTGGTAGAAATGGGCGTATGCGCTACGGGCGCTTCGTGACGAGGGTGTGGCGTCCGCTGTGCCTTTGAAAAAATTTTCAAAAGCATCAGATGCAATCTCACATGCCTCTGCAGGGGTGAGGTAGTCAGACTGGCCGTCTGTCTCGGGCAATTCGGCCATCTGAGGCTCGTCAAGGTGTGACGAGCAGGCTGCCATGAGCAAGCACATGGCAAGCAGGAAGAATAGTTTCTTCATGGATTATTGGTTTTTGGTTAGTTAAAGCTCAAAATATCCGACAAAAGTCTGTCCCTGTTCATTGACGCAGGTAACTGTGTATATGCCCTCGTCGAAAACGGATTCAATCGTGGGATTATCAACCGTTACGGTAGCTGATAATATTAGTAGGGCGTCCATGTCTTCGATAGTGACGTCTAACATCGAATAATATGGGGAAGCCAAGAATTCGATGCCATCCTCGCAATATAGAAATTCTATCTTGACATTAGATGGCATCCTGTTCCCGGAGGTCTTATGCGAAAGTTTCGCAGTAGATTTTCTGACAATATGCTTAGGTGCATCATTATTGCCGTTTCCTGTGTTATTATCGTCCGCATAGACTTTAGCGGAGAAGGCTGTCATGATAGAGAGCAAAAGAATAGTGATGAGTTTTGCAATATGTTTCATAAGGCACTTTTGTTATTTTCACAAAAGTACACATTCGGCAATGTAGCAACCAAATTTTTGGAGCTTAATTCGCTGTTACACCCCTTGGGCCTTTCCGCTGATTTACAGGGATATAGAATGAGCGAAATGTTACATGGATTTCTATGGCCAGTCAGAACTGTCTGTTATATACCTGAACCGTCGGGAATTAGATAAATCACAATTCGATATTCAAAATACCCCCATGAAACAGCCAAAAATGTTAAACTATTTTAATTTGCTGAGATATATGTCCCTGTATTTGACAGTAGACGCGTTGATTTTTGCTTTCAATCGGGATTTTCTTGTGGCCAATGCACGTGGGTTTGATTTCATAAATAGTGAGATGGACTCCATGTCAAAACCACATACATTGAAGAGGAAGAATCTTTTGTCGCTATCCGAGAGGCCCGGGAAATCCACATTGAATGATTCGATGATTCCATTCGTATGTTTGTTCGCAAGTTCTGTCAGTCGTGTATTAATTTCGGCGGATTCACCAAAGTCTTCTACATGTTTCCTGATTGCCTGAACCATTCTTTCACGTCCTCCGTCATCCTCCCGAGCCTTGAAATATTCAGAACACATCCATCTTATGTTCTCAAAATATTGCCTCAGCAGATTGTCGCCGAGAGATTCTATCTCCTTATCCCGGCTGGCCAGTTCCATTTCTTTTGAATTCAGTTCGCCGGTCTTTTCATTAAGAGCGTCTTGGATTCTATGCAGTTCCATGAGGTTCTGAGTAAGCTGTGCCTCTTTTCTCGACAGCATGACATCCTTTTCTTCTGTCTCACGCACAAGACGGTCCACTGTCATTACAAGATTATCCTCGACAGTGCGCTCCACGAATTATCAAGACAGC
>OMDW01000034.1_pt1 | contig 27164 bp, 29 predicted proteins | sample 1673661 | NCBI WGS metagenome assembly OMDW01 (sample SAMEA103958118, study PRJEB25191) | human gut metagenome
GTGAATTGATGTAGAAAGGAAGAATAAAATGAAACGATCTGTACTCTTTGCCTGTCCGGCGGCTCTGATGCCGATAGCCGCCTTTGCCGCAGAACCGGGGAGCGAGCTTTCTCCCGGCGATATGGCGTATGTGGCTGTGGCGACGCTGCTGGTCCTCATCATGACGCCGGCGCTCGGCTTTTTCTATGGCGGCCTCGTACGCCGCAAAAATACGTTGAATACGATGATGATGTCCTTCATCTGCCTGGCCATCTTCACCGTGCAGTGGTTCCTTTTCGGATATTCGCTGTCCTTCGGCCCGGATGTGGGCGGCGTCATCGGGAATCTGGACTGGGCCTTCCTCAATGGCGTAGGCATGGAAGCCAACCCGGATTACTCCACCACCATCCCGCACATCCTGTTCTGCATGTTCCAGATGGCCTTCGCCATCCTGACGCCGGCCATCGTTTCCGGCGGCATCGTGGAACGGACGCGCTTCCCTGCATACTGCCTCTTCATCCTGCTGTGGGGCACCCTCGTGTATGACCCGATGTGCCACATGGTCTGGGGCGTGGGCGGCTTCATCCGCGATATGGGCGCGCTGGACTTCGCAGGCGGCACCGTCATTCATGTAACGTCCGGCTTCTCCGCTCTCACCGCAGCCATCCTCATCGGGAAACGGAAAGATTTCGGCGCGGCGGCCATTCGTCCTCACAATATCCCCTATGTATGCCTCGGCGCCAGCCTCCTCTGGCTCGGCTGGTTCGGCTTCAACTCCGGCGCAGGCCTCACGTCCTCCGCTGTGATGGCGCAGGCGCTGGCCAATACGGGCATCGCCTCCTGCACCGCCGGCCTCGTCTGGGCGATCCTGGATAAATTCATCCATCAGAAAGTCACCACCGTCGGCCTCATGACCGGTATCGTGGCAGGCCTCGTCGGCGTCACCCCTGCAGCGGGCTTCGTAGACAGCACGGCGGCCTTCTTCATCGGCCTCACCACGCCGTGCATCTGCTACTTCTTCATCGCCTGCGTCAAGGCTCATTTCAAATACGACGACGCGCTGGACGCCTTCGGCTGCCACGGTGTGGGCGGCGTATGGGGCGCTCTCATGACCGGCGTCTTCTGTACCAAGGCTGTCAATGAAGCAGGCGCGGACGGACTCCTCGCCGGCAACCCCGCTCAGATGATCCCGCAGATCACGGGCATCCTCGTAGGCATCGCCATGGCGGTCGTCGTCACTGCCATCCTCATCAAATTCGTAGGCCTCTTCCTCCGTATCCGTGCAACGGCTTCGGAAGAAGCGCAGGGCCTGGACCTTATTGAACACGGCGAACGTTCGTATAATAAACTGTAAGGAGGCCTCTCATGGAAACACGGAAAATCTACAAAGTGGAAGCCGTCATTCGTCCGGAGAAGCTGGACGAGCTGAAAGACAAGCTCTATACTATCGGCGTTACGGGGATGACCGTCTCCGATGTGTACGGCTGCGGGCTGACCCGCGGACAGAAGGAAATCTTCCGCGGCAAGGTCATTCCCATCAATCTGATGCCGAAGGTCAAAGTGGAGATCGTCATTTTCGAGACGCCGCTCCAGAAACTGATCGACACCATCCGCGAGGTATGCAACTCCGGCCGCGTAGGGGACGGCAAGATCTTCGTCTCCGAGCTGGTCACGGCCGTGAAGATCCGTACCGGCGAAATGGGCGGCGATGCGGTCATCGACAATCAGCCCTGAGTGAGGGCACAAAAAAAGCAGGACCTGAAGTCCTGCTTTTTTATTGCGCTTATTCGAAGAATCTGGCCGCCGCCGTCACGAGATACGCCGTGTCCAGCACACCTGCCGTCTCGTAGGAGGAATGCATGGCCAGCTGGGGCAGGCCGATATCCGCCGTGGGCACGGCCACCTTGGTGATGGAGATATTGCCCAGCGTGGAGCCGCCGAGGCGGTCCGAACGGTTCGTGAAGACCTGAACGGGCACATCGGCTTCCTCGCAGAGATTGCGGAAGAAAGCCGCCGTCCAGCCGTCCGTGCAGTACTTCTGCTGCGCGTTGAACTTGATGACGATGCCGCCGTTCAGTACCGGACGGTTCACCGGATCGGACTCGGACGCATAGTTCGGATGCACTGCATGGGCGTTGTCCGCAGAGATCATGAAGCTCCGGGACAGCATGGCGAGAAGCTTTTCCTGCGGGATATGGAGTGCCGCCGTGAGGCGGACCAGCGTATCCGCCAGGAAGGTCGAGCCTGCGCCCTGGCGGGTGCCGCTGCCCACTTCCTCGTTGTCGAAGAGGGCAAAGACGGAGATATGCTTTTCCTTCTTCCCCATGGTGTAGCCCCGGAACGCCGCGAAGGCGCACTGGAGATCATCCAGCCGCGGAGAGGATACGAAGGAATTGTCCGCGCCCCAGATCGTGCCCGGCACGAGAGAGACCAGAGACAGGTCGTGGCCGTAGATATCTTCCTTCTTGCACTTCGCCCCCGCCGCGATGACATCCATAAAGGAGATCGGGCCGTCCTTCATGCCGTACAGCGGGAGCAGATCCTTCTGCACGTTCCACGCATAGCCCTGATTCACCTCGCGGTTCATATGGATGGCCAGCGACGGGATGACCAGCAGCGGCCGGCCGGCGGCGATGAGCTTCGGCACCAGATGGCCGTTCTCCTTCACGATGACCCGGCCCGCCACCGTGAGCGGCCGGTCCATCCACGTGCTCATGATCATGCCGCCGTACTGCTCCACATTGAGGCGCACGTACGGACCGTCGCAGATTTCCGGATTTTCCTTGATGCGGAACGTGGGGGAATCGCTGTGGGCGGCGATGATGCGGAAATCGCGCACCTCGCCCTCGGGAATGGTGAAGGCGATCACAGCGGACCCGTTCCGGGTGACCACATACTTGTGGCCCGGTTCGATCTCCCAGTCATCCTCCTCCCGGAGCTCGATGGCCCGGTCGTAGACGAAAGCGGCCTTGATGCCCCGCGCCGCGTGGAAGGGAGACGGACTCTTGCTTATAAAATGGAGGAGATCGCGGGAGATCTCCTCAAATACGGTTTCGTTCTCAGCCATGGATTATTTCTTTTTCTCCATCACCATTTCATACACCTGCTGCGCCATGGCGGCCCGTTCCTGAATGACCGGGTTCGGGGAGTCGATGGGAGCGGGATTGAAGGACGTGGTGTAATGGATCTTCGGTGTCTCCTGCTCGAATTCCTTGATCTGGATGGTGCGTGCCGTCAGGTCGTACACATAGGTGATGGTATTCGTGCCGTCTGCGATCTTTTCCACGCCGGTGAAAATGAGGATCTGATGGCCGTTCTTGTCCACCTTCAGGTCCGCTTCGCCCACGTCGATGGTGAGGGCGTCGTTGTACTGCCAGAGCCGTTCCGCAGAGACAGTCATGGTAGAGCACAGGGCAGCCGCAGCCAGGCCCAGAGCAATGATGGTTTTCTTCATAACTTTCACTCTCTTTCCGGGAAATACGAAGGTACTTCTCCTTTACATATGATATTAATATTATAACATACGCCCCGGCCGCCACAAAAAAGCTTCCCTTGCAAAAACGATAAAAAAGATGAAACTTTTCACGAAAAAAGCCCGCCGGAGCGGGCTTCCCGCTGTTTTTGGCGGCGCGGCCGGCATTCTGCGGGAAAAGGCGGGGGCGGTGTGCTACAATGGAACGAAAACGGGAAGCGGCGGAAAGCCGCGGAATGGAGGCATTATGGAAATCAGAAAAGCAGCGGTGGCCGGCGCAGGGGCGCTAGGCACGATGTACGGCTGGCAGATCGGCACGGCGCTCGGCTGGGACGCGCTGAGGATCATCACGGACCCGGTGCGGGCGGCGCGGTACCGCGCGGAGGGTGTGCTCGCCAATGGAGAGGTCTGCCCCTTTGTGTATTTTGACGGCACGGAGCCGGAGGAGCCGGCGGACTTGGTGATCTTCGCGGTGAAGTTCGGCGGTCTGGAGAAGGCCATGGAGGAGGCGGCGCCTCTCATCGACGGCCATACGGTCCTTCTGTCAGTGATGAACGGCGCCACCAGCGAGGACCTGCTGGCACAGCGCTTCGGCGGGGACAAGGTGCTTCTCTGCACGGCGCAGGGCATGGACGCCACGCGCCTCGGCAATGACACCCGTTTCTCCCACACGGGCAATCTCTGGTTCGGCCCGCGGCAGGCGGGGCAGGAGGCCATCGCAGCGGCTGCGGCGGATTTCATGGACCGGGCGGGCATCGCCTACGAGCTGGCGGAGGATATGCCGCTCCGGCTGTGGCGGAAGCTCATGATGAATGTGGGCATCAATCAGACCACGGCGGTGTATGAGACGGGCTACGGCGGCGTGAAGCATCCCGGCGAGGCGCAGGACGTGATGGTGGCGGCCATGCGGGAGACGAAGGACGTGGCCAATGCCATGGGCATCGCGCTCACGGAGGAGGATATTTCCTACTGGCTCGGGCTGACGCAGCAGTTCGCCGACGAGGGCATGCCCTCCATGCGGCAGGATCTGCTCGCCGGCCGGAAGACGGAGCTGGCTCTTTTCGCAGGGACCATCCGGGAGCTCGGCCGGGCGCACGGCGTGGCGACGCCGGTGAATGATCTGCTGTACCGGCTGATCCGGAAGATGGAAGAGGCGCAGCCGTGAATTACCGGATGACGGTGCAGTACGACGGCACCCGCTATGAGGGCTGGCAGCGGCAGACCCGCACGGCGGAGACCATACAGGGCCGGCTGGAGGCCGCGGTGCGGGCCGTGACGGGCGAGGCCGTGCAGGTGATCGGCGCGGGCCGTACCGATGCGGGCGTCCATGCGGCGGGACAGACCGCCAATTTCCATCTGGAGAGGCCCCGGGAGGCACGCGCACTGGAGGCGGCGCTGAATGAGGCGCTGCCCGATGATATCGGCGTATCCGGACTGGCGGAGGCGGATGAGCGCTTCCACAGCCGGTTCAGCGCGGCGGCCAAGACGTACCGCTACCGCATCCGCACGGGCGCGGAGAAAAAGGTTTTTGAACGGCGCTTCGTCTGGCAGTACGGGAAACCTCTCAACGGGGCGGCCATGAAGCGGGCAGCGGCGCTCCTCACGGGGACGCACGATTTCACCAGCTTCTGCGGCAATAAAAAGATGAAAAAATCGGCGGTGCGCACGATCTCGTCCATTGAACTGCACGAGAAGGACGGAGAGCTCGCCATCGACTATACGGGCGACGGATTCCTGCAGAATATGGTGCGCATCCTCACGGGGACGCTCGTCGAGGTGGGCGAGGGAAAACGGCCGGCAGAGGAGATGCCGCGCACTCTGGAGGCCCGGGACCGGCAGGCGGCGGGATTCACCGCGCCGGCGCAGGGACTGATCCTGCTGCGGGTCTTCTATGACGGGGAGCATAGGCTGTGATGGAACGGACAAAGGAATTGTGGAAAAAGGAGGGGGCGCTTTTCACCGGACTGGGAGAGGTGCTGTTTGATATGCTGCCGGAGGGGCCCCGTCTGGGCGGCGCGCCGGCCAATTTTGCCTGGACGGTCCATGCGATGGGCGGCCGGGCGCTGGTGGTGAGCGCCGTGGGAGACGATGAGCTCGGCCGGGAGGCCGCGGCGCTGCTGGCGGAAAAGGAGTTACCGGCGGAGCTCTTCACGGTGCCGCAGGGAACGGGCCATGTGGACGTATCTCTCGACGCCGGAGGGGTCCCGTCGTACCGCTTTGCGGCGGACCCGGCCTACGAGGCGCTCCCCTGGACGGAACGCACGGCCGGGGCGGCGGCGCGCACGGCAGTGTGCTGCTTCGGCACGCTCGCCCGGTATGGCGCGGTGACCCGGGCCACGGCGGCGCGGTTTCTTCAGGCCATGCCGGCGGGGAGCTTCCGGGTGTATGACGTGAATCTTCGCGGGACCTTCTACACGCCGGAGCTGGTGGAGGAATCGCTGGCCGTGGCGGACGCGGTGAAGTGCAATGAGGACGAGCTGCCGGTGCTGTGCCGCTTTGCAGGCATCGCGGAGCCGTCGCCGGAGGCGTATTTCCGGTATCTCCGGCTGCGGGGCGCCCGGTGCTTTATCTATACGGAGGGCGCGGTGCGGAGCACGGTCTTTCTGAATGAGGAAAAGTCTGTGCGGCCCACGCCGCCGGTGGAGGTGGCGGACACGGTCGGCGCCGGAGACGCCTTCACGGGCGCCTTCATGGCGGCGCTGGCCCGGGACCTGCCGCTGGGAGAGGCCCATGCCTTTGCGGCCGCTGCGGCGTCTTTTGTGTGCACCCGGAGCGGGGCCATGCCGGACTATCCGGCATCGTTCCGGCAGACGCTGGAGCGGGCCGGCCTGTGAGACCGGGCGCTCTGATGTGCTATAATAAGAAAATATTATTAATATTGTGCATACACCCAGAGGAACGGCTATGGATATTTACGGCAAATACAAGGAAGCGCTGGAGGCGGTCATGGCCCATACGGCCCGCCAGATCGAGGAATACGGCGCGGCAGAGCAGGAAACCACAGGGGAAATGCTCTATGAACATCTCCGGTACCGCCTGAAATCGGAGGAAAGCATGGTGGCGAAGCTTCAGGACCGCAGTCTTCCGCTCACGGCGGAGTCGGCGCTCCGCGGCGTGCGCGATGCGGTGGGCTTCCGCATCGTGTGCCGTTTCGTGAGCGATATCTACGACAATATCGAGCACATCAAGGCGCTCCCGGGCATCACCGTGGTAGAGGAAAAGGACTACATCCGGCAGGTAAAGCCCAACGGCTACCGGAGCTACCACATGATCCTCGAGGCGGAAGCGCCCTATGAGGACACGCTGGGCCGGAATCCCGGCCGGTTCTATGTGGAGGTGCAGCTCCGCACCATCGCCATGGATTCCTGGGCGGCGCTGGAGCACGATATGCGGTACAAGCATCAGGTGGACAATCCGGAGCTCATCGGGCGGGAGCTGAAGCGCTGCGCCGACGAGCTGGCGTCGTGCGACCTGTCCATGCAGACCATCCGCAATCTCATCCGGAAGCACGCGAAGAAAAACGGGCAGGAAAAGGCCTGACGGGTCCGGCAGGTATGACAGAAAGGAAACGCCATGAAAATACTGATCGCAGAAGATGAAAAGGCCATGTCCGACGCGCTGGCCATGGTGCTCCGCCACTTCGGCTATGAGGTGGATACGGTGCCCGACGGCCTCGCCGCGGTGGAAAAGGTGCAGGAAAGCGCTTACGACTGCATGGTGTTCGATGTGATGATGCCCCGCATGGACGGAGTGGAGGCACTGAAGCGCATCCGCAGCAGCGGCGATGTGACTCCGGTGATCCTCCTCACGGCCAAGGCGGAGGTGGACGACCGCATCATCGGCCTCGATGCCGGGGCGGACGATTATCTCACGAAGCCCTTCGCCATGGGCGAGCTGATGGCGCGCATCCGCTCCATGACGCGCCGCGCCGGGGCCTTCACGCCGGGACGGCTCTCCGTGGGCCATGTCACACTCGACGTGGAGGAGCAGGAGATCTCCTGCGAGAGCTCCATCCGCCTCAGCAGCAAGGAAGCGAAGCTCATGAAATATTTCATGCAGAATACGGGCAAGGCCCTCACCGGCGAGGAGATCCTGCGCCATGTATGGAAGGATGAGCCCGCAGCGGACGTGGAAACGGTGCAGATGTACGTGGCCTATCTCCGGGAAAAGATCGAGGCGGTCCGCGGGGACGCGGAGATCGCCGGCGGCGAGGAGGGACCCTTTACGATGACCGCCGCCGTGCGGTAGGAGGAGGCGCCCCATGAATATGATCCGCCGGTTGCACCGGCAGTTTATCGCCATCGCCACGGCGGCGATCGTCCTGATCGTGGCCGCCGCGCTGGGCATCATCAACGGCGCCATTTATTTTCTGGTGCACGATGAGATCCGCACGGTCATTTCCTATATCGTCAATAACGGGGGCACGGTGAGCGACAGCCGCCGCCCCTCCTCGGACGGGTGGCTCTCTGACGGGGGCTGGATCGACGACACGCCGGAATTTGCCTACCAGACGCGGTATTTTTCCGTTCTCTTCGATCAGGAGGGCTCCGCCAAGGTGGTCAATATCAACCAGATCGCCGCGTTCAATGCGAAGGAAGCCATGGAGACCGCCGTGGAGGCCGCCGCGCACGGCCGGTCCGAGGGCTTTTTCAAAAAGGGCAAGGCCAGCTACGCCTACACCGTGGCGGATACCCGGGAGGGCACGATGGTGGTCATCCTGGACTGCACGCGGGACATGGCGGTCATCAATACCATCCTGAAATATTCGGCGCTCTTCGGGGCGCTCTGTGTGGCGGTGTTCGTGCTCATCGTGTCGGTCCTGTCGAAGCGGGCGCTCCGGCCCTTCATCCGCAATATGGAGAACCAGAAGCGGTTCATCACCAATGCAGGACATGAGCTGAAAACGCCTATCGCCATCATTTCCGCCAATACGGAGGCGCTGGCGCTCATCAGCGGGCAGAATGAATGGACGGACAACATCCTGAAGCAGGTGGCCCGCCTGTCGAAGCTCATCAATGACCTCATCACGCTGGCCAAGGTGGGCGAGGCCTCGCCGCAGGATGTGGTGCTCACCGAGGTGAATCTGACGTCCATCGTCCGGTCGGCCGCGGATTCTTTCCGGCCGGTGGTGGCCGACGCGGGCAAGATCATGGAGACCGACGCGGAGGACGACATCACGGCAAAGGCGGAGATGCGCTTTTTCGGAGAGCTGGTGAACATCCTGCTGGATAATGCGGTGAAATACTGCGATGACGGCGGGCTGATCCATGTATCCCTGACAACGCGGAAAAACGGGAAGGGCGCGGTGCTCGCCGTGTCCAATGATTACAAGGAGGGCGGCCGCATCGATTACAGCCGTTTCTTTGAACGGTTCTACCGGGGCGATACCTCGCACAACAGCGCCAAGGCGGGCTACGGCATCGGCCTGTCCATGGCGGAGGATCTGACGAAGCTCATGAAGGGCAAGATCTCCGTCCGCTGGGAGAAGGGGATCATCACTTTCCAGGTGGAGCTCGGCGCCTGAACAGCAGACAGCGCTCATGCGAAAGCATGGGCGTTTTTTTGTGCGCGTTTTTGGGAAAGTATATCGAATATTCTCAATTAAATGAAAATAATTCTCAAATAGCTTGACAGAAGAAAGGAAGGCATGTATGATGTTTCCATAAATTAGGAATGACTAATTTATAAGATAAACGAGACATATTTATTTTTGCATTTACACTAAATGGAGGGAAAGAGGGACAGCGCATGAAGATGAGTGAGGCAAAGCCGGGCACGACGGTCCGCATCGACCATATCGAGGCGTCGGAGCTGAAGAACCGGCTGATGAGCATGGGACTGGTAAAGGGCACAAAGGTAGAGATCCTGCGGACGGGGCCGATGGGTGATCCGCTGGCCATCCGCGTGCGTTCCTGTAAAATGGCGGTCCGGCTGCGCGACGCGGCCCGGATCTTTGTGACGGAAGTGGCATAAGGAAAGGCAGGCGGCATCTATGGGAATGGTATCTGTGGCGCTCACGGGCAATCCGAATACGGGAAAGTCCACGATCTTCAATGAGCTCACCGGCATCCGGCAGAAAATAGGAAACTGGCCCGGCGTGACCGTGGACCGGAAACAGGGTTATGCGAGCCACCGGGGACGGGCCATCGCCGTGATGGACCTGCCGGGGACCTACAGCATCAATGCCCGCTCGCCGGAGGAGCGGATCGTGGAGGAGTATCTCACGAGAGAGAAGCCGGACATCGTGGTGGATGTGATTGACTCGTCCAATATGGAGCGCAATCTCTTCCTCTGTCTCCAGCTGCTGGAGCACCGCATCCCGGTGCTGCTGGACCTCAATATGCATGACGAGGCGCAGAGAAAGGGCATAGAGATCTCTGCGGACCGGCTCAGCCGGCTTCTGGGCATGCCGGTGGTGCAGACCGTGGGACGGAGCCGGAAGAGCACGCAGAAGCTCCTCGATCTATTCACCTCCACGGTCATGTCGGAGTACCGCAATTCGCCGGAGGTGGAGGCCTATATTGCTCATCTGGACGAGATGAAGCGGTCCATCGCCGACCCGGAGCAGCGGGAGGAGGCGGTGATGGAGGCGCGCTATGCCTTCATCGACCGGATCGTGGCGGAGACAGTGACCCGTCATCAGATGAGCGCGGACCGGTCGGAAATGATCGACCGGGTGCTGGCCAACGGGGCAGGCTCGATCCTGGTGCTGCTGCTCATGCTGTATCTCACCTTCCAGATCACCTTCACCTGGATCGGGCAGCCCGTGGCGGACTGGCTGGACGGCTTCCTCAATGAGGCAGTCCTGCCCGCGGCGGGAGCGGCGCTGGCCTCGCTGGGGGTGGCGGAGTGGATGCAGTCTCTCATCTGCGACGGCATCATCGCCGGCGTGGGCGGCATCCTCACCTTTGTGCCCCTCATCTTCACGCTCTTTTTCTGCCTGTCCTTTCTGGACGGGACGGGCTACATGGCGCGCGTGGCCTTCGTGCTGGACCCGCTGATGCGGCGGATCGGCCTCTCGGGGAAGGCGCTCATGCCGATCATGTGCGGCTTCGGCTGCGCCGTGCCGGGCATCATGGGCGCGCGGGCGCTGGATTCCCGGCGGGACCGGATGATCACCATCCTGGTGACGCCCTTCCTCACCTGCGGCGCGAAGCTGCCCGTGCTGGCGCTGTTCGGCGCGGTCTTCTTCGGGGAACGGGCGGCCGACGTGGTCTTTGCGATGTATCTGTTCGGCATCCTCGGCGCCATGGGGGCGTCCGCTCTCTATGCTAGGACGCTGTTCCGGGATGACGGGGCGAGCTTCGTGCTGGAGCTGCCGCCGTACCGCTGGCCCGATATGAAAACGGTGCTCCTCGAGACCTGGGATAAGGGGAAAGGCTATCTCGTAAAGGCCGGCACCATCATCCTCTCCATGTCGGTGCTCATCTGGTTCCTGTCGGGCTACAATGCGGCGGGACCGGTGGAGGATATGTCGGACAGCTTCCTTGCCGCGGTGGGTGGCTGGATGTCCGCGCTCTTCATCTTCCACGGCTTCGATACGTGGGAAGCGGGCTCCGCGGTCATCTCGGGCATCATGGCCAAGGAAGCGGTGGTGTCCACCATCGGTATCCTCTACGGCCTGCCGGACCTGTCGCCTGACATGGAGGAGGCGGAGATGGTCACCACCGTGGCGGGCACGGGGCTGGCAGCGGCCTTCACGGCGGCCTCGGCGCTGGCCTTCATGGTATTCTCCCAGCTGTACACACCGTGCATGACCGCACTGGGCACCATCAAAAAGGAAACGAACAGCTGGTACTGGATGGGCTTTGCGGCGGTGAGCCAGTTCGTCATCGCGTGGGCGGTCTCTCTCGTGGTGTACCGCATCGCGCTGGCGCTGGGACTGTGAGCGGCGTTTTCTGTAAATTTCTGATAAGTCGGGAGAGGGGCTGTCCCTTTCCGAAGGAGGCATCATGAGCATGGGCGACGGGATCACCTGGGCGCTGGCAGCGGTGATCTTTCTGGCATTCTGCGCGGGTCTGAAGCGGCTGTACCGCCATTTTGCGACCGGTGAAAGCAGCTGCTGCGGCAACGGCTGTTCCGCAGGGTGTGCCGGCTGCACGAAGGGAGAGGTCACCGCGCAGGAACGGAAGCAGGCCGCCGAGGCGTGGCAGGCCATCCGGGCAGAGGCGCGGAAGCACCGCGGGGACAGCGCTCACGGGCCGGACAGATAGCGCCGGGCAGACAGCATCTCTTCGGAGGTGCTGTTTTTGTTTTCCTGTTTTGAAGAAACGGACACTTCCCGATATAATAGGCAGAAGAAAGGAGGGGCTCATGAGACTGGAATGGATCGTACCGGACGGCGCGCCGCCGGTGATGCTCCGGAGCTTCGTGCGGCAGAGCGGCCGCCTGTCGGCCTCGCTGTGGAAGCGGGTGAAATGGAACGGCCGGGTCACGGTAAACGGGGAAGAGGTGCACAATGCGCGCACGCCCGTCTCCGGCGGGGACCGCATCGTCTGCGAGTGGGAGGAGGCGTCGGACATCGTGCCGGCGGATATCCCCCTTTCCATCGTGTACGAGGACGGGGCGCTCCTCATCGTGAACAAGGGGCCGGGCATGATCATCCATCCCACGCACCGGGACATCCATGACAGCCTCGTGAACGCCGTGGCAGGGTATTTCCGGAAACGGGGCGAGCAGGCGGGCATCCACCCGGTGTACCGCCTCGACCGGAATACCACGGGGCTCGTGGTGGTGGCAAAATCGGCGAAGGTCCAGTGGGATCTGTCCCGGAGCCACGACCAGATCACCCGCCATTATCTGGCGATCGCCTCGGGGCATCTGGAGCCGGCTTCTGGCACCATCGACGCGCCCATCGGCCGCCGGCCGGGGAGCATCGTGGAATGGATGGTGCGGGAGGACGGCAAGCCCGCCTGGACGGACTATGAGGTGCTCGCCCGGGGCGAGGACTGTGATTTCCTCCGGCTCCGCCTTCACACGGGGCGCACCCATCAGATCCGGGTGCATCTGGCCCATCTGGGGCATCCGCTCCTCGGGGACGACCTGTACGGCGGGCCCTGTGAGCGTATGAGCCGGCAGGCGCTCCATGCGGCGGACGTGGCGTTCCGCCATCCGGAGACCGGAGAGCCTGTGTCGTGGACCGCGCCGCTTCCTGAGGATATGCGGTGCATCGCGGAGCCGATGGAGGCCGTGCGGCCGAATTTTCAGCAGTTTTTCGGGAGGCATTCATGATAGAGATCAGAAACGGGATTCCTTTTGTGGCATTTTCACTGTTCCGCAGGGCCGGCGGTGTGACGGCGGCGGTGGCGTCCCGGAGGGGCGGTGTATCGGAAGCGCCCTTCGGCACGCTCAATATGAGCTTTTCCACCGGGGACGACCCGGCAGCGGTGCGGGAGAACCGGAAGCGGTTCCTGTCCCTGCTCCACATTCCGGCGGAGTCCATCATCAGCTGCCATCAGGTGCACGGCACGCACATCGAGATCGTGGGCCGGGCGGACTGCGGCCGCGGCGCGAAGGAGGCGGACACGGCCATTCCCGCCTGCGACGGCCTGATGACGCAGGAAAAGGATGTGCCGCTCACCATGAATTTCGCAGACTGCACGCCGCTTCTCTTTTATGATCCGGTGCATCATGCGGCCGGCGTGGCCCATGGGGGCTGGCGCGGCACCGCCGGCGACATCGGCGGGAAAATGGTGCAGCTCTTCCATGAGACCTACGGCACGCGGCCGGAGGATCTGCTCGCCGGTGTGGGACCGGCCATCGGCGGGTGCTGCTTCGAGGTGGGGCAGGATGTGATCGATGCCTTTTCCGCCCTCTTCGGACCGGAGGAGATGGGGCGCCTCGCCCGGGAGAAGGGCGGCGGCAAGTATCTCTTCGACTTGCCGGAGGCGAACCGGCTCCTCCTGCTGCGGGCGGGCATGGCGGCCCGTCACATCGAAATGAGCGGCCTCTGCACGTACTGCCGGGACGACCTGTTCTTTTCCTACCGGAAATCGGGCGGACGGACAGGGCGGCATATGGTGGCAGTGATGCTGCTGTAAAAGGAAAGCGCGGACAGACCGCGCTTTTTTTCTTTGGCAGAGATAGAAAAGAGATATGAGGCGGCCCGCGGGAAGGGCGATATAATACACAAAGACTGACAATACAGTTTTGAAAAGGGAGGAATACGAAATGACGGAAAGCATGGCGGCTCCGCAGGCGCGGGGCAAAAAATACAGGGATGCCATTTTCGGTGCGTCCAATGCGGCGCAGGCGGATATTCAGGCCAACGGCAGGGACAAGGTCGTCAACGGGACGGCGGGAGTGATCCAGGACGAGACGGGCACGCTGGTGTGCCTGCCCACGGTGGAAAAGACCTACCGGGCGCTCCCCATGACGGAGATCATCGCCTATGCGCCGGTGGCGGGACTGCCGGCCTTTCTGAAGGATGCGCAGGAATGCTGCTTCGGGGACTACCGGCCGGAGGGCTACACCGCCGCAGTGGCCACCACAGGCGGCACCGGGGCGATCCATCACATCATCCACAATTACACCTGCCCCGGCGATGAGGTGCTCACCGCTGACTGGTACTGGAGCGCCTACCAGATGCTCTGCGCCGATGCGGGGCGGTCGCTGCGTACGTTCCGCCTCATCGGGGAGGACGGCGGCTTCGACCATGAGGATTTTCAGCGGCAGCTCTCCGCCATGGCGGACCGGCAGGAGCAGCTGGTGGTGGTCCTGAATACGCCGGCGCACAATCCCACCGGCTACAGCCTCACCGACGAGGACTGGGACCGGATCTTCGATTTTCTGAAAACACTGGTGGCGCAGGGACGGAAGATCACCGTGCTGGTGGACGTGTCCTACATCGATTACGCCGGGCCGGGAGCTCGGGCATTCTTCCGGAAATTCAGCGGCCTGCCGCCGGAGATCCTCATCGTGACGGCATTCAGCATGTCCAAGAGCTTCACAATGTACGGCGTCCGCGTGGGCGCCATGATCGGCCTTTCCTTGTCGGAGGCGGTGGCCCGGGAATTTGCAGAGGTCAATACCTATACGAGCCGCGCCACCTGGTCGAACAACAGCCGCGGCGGCATGGCCTGTCTGGTGCGCATCTGGGAGGACCCGGCGCTGCGCCGGCAGTATCAGGCAGAGCAGCAGCAGTATTACCAGCTCATTCAGGAGCGGGCGGCCATCTTCGTGAAGGAAGCGAAGGAGGTAGGGCTGCCCATGCTGCCCTATCAGTCGGGCTTCTTCCTGAGCATCCCGTCGCCGGATTCGGGCAGGGTCTGCGCCCTTCTCCAGAAGAAGCACATCTATCTGGTGCCGCTCCGCGCGGGGGTGCGCGTGGCGGTGTGCGCCATCTCGAAGGCGAAAATGCACGGCCTAGCCGGCGCCATCCGGGACGCCATGGTGGAAGCGGGCCAGCTGTAAGAAGGAAATAGAAAAGAGCTTCTCCCGAAGGAGGGGCTCTTTTCTTTGCGTCGAAAATAAATTTTTTCTAAATTGCCACGCCGGAGCAGACCATGACATGAGGTGTCCAGGCTCATCCGTATAATACAGACAGAACCGCAGGAAAGCGGAAAATCAGGGAGTTCATAGAAAGGATGATGAGCCATGAGAATTTCCACCGAACAGGTACAGATGCTGAGGGCGCTGATCTGGAATTTCTCCGATGCGGAATTTACCGATGAGGAGCTGAAGCAGATCATCGAGACCTGCATCCGCGGCGCGGCCGAGTAAAAGGGCCGCAAAAAAAGGAAAGGAGCGATCCTTTCCTTTTTTCGCATGTCATTTCTTTTCCATGCGGATCATGCTTTCATCCCGCTTGAAGGCCTGCGTCATATCGTAATGGCCGCCGAGTTTGCTCAGGGGCTGTCCCTCGCAGAGGAAGCGCACTTCCTTCACATTGGGAAATTCCGTGGCCGTATTGACGAACATGGCCACAAAGAGCGTCTCGCCGGTGGAGCCGCCGCTGAGCTTCCGGATCTCCTTCGAGAGATCGATGACGGCGGTGCCGTCCTTCACGTCCACGCGCTTCACTGTGAGGCCCGTGGGCAGCAGGGGATAGGTCTGGGCCCGGTCGAGCTGGATCAGCTGGAAGAGCGCATTTTTCAGGGTCTTTTCCTTGGCGGTGACCTTCATGGTGTGAGGCTCCACGCGCAGGCCCTCCTCATCGGGGAGATAGGCCACGAGCGTGGCCTCGTGCTGGGCGGGGACCGCTTCCTCCGCTGCGGAGACGGTCTGTTTTTCCGCCGGCGGCCGGGAGACATCACCGCAGCCGGGGAGCGTGACGGCCAGCAGAAGGCCTGCTGCGAGAAGAAGTGCTTTTTTCATGGGTCGGCCTCCTTAGTCGATCTGTTTGAAATAATCAATGATGCCCTGATACATGCTTTCCGCGATGCGCTTCGGCCCCCACGAGGAGGTGAGCATATTCAGGCGGTGGGTGTTGCTGATGAAGCCCATTTCCATGAGAACGGAGGGCATGGCGGTGTGTACGTTCACATAGAGGTCATTGGAGCGGACGCCCCGGTCCGGAATGGCCATATTGACCATCATGGACTGGTGCAGGGTCTGGGCGAGCAGGAGATCCCGGCCGCTCTTCGGATAGTAGTAGGCGGTGGTGCCGTCCACATTGGCGTTGGAGAAGGAGTCGATATGGATGGAGAGGAAGATGTCCGCATCGGCCTTATTGGCCACGTCGCAGCGGGCCTGCAGCTCCTCCGCATCGCCCGCATAGGCGCGGGCCACATCCTTGTCGGTGCTGCGGGTCATGATGACCTGGGCGCCGGCATTGCGGAGCATATCCCGCAGGGGGAGGGAAATGGCGAGGGTGATATCCTTTTCGTAGACGGACTGGCCGTTCAGGGTGCCGATGGCGCCCACGTCAGAGCCGCCGTGTCCGGGATCGAGGCAGATGACCTTGCCCTTCAGGACTTTCTTGTCGGAGGCCGAAGCGGCAGGGACGGAGGACGAGGAGCCCTTCACACCGGAGGAGGACTGGGCTTTGGCGGTGGATACCGACGGCACGTCCACCACGAGACGCTGGGGCAGGCTGCCGTTGGCCTTCAGGGCGAAGACCTTAATGTCGTCCATGGCCACGGGGTTTTTCAGCTTGACGGTGAGGAGCGCATCCCCGCCGTCCTTCTTGAGGGAGACGGTGTCCACGTTCTGCCGGTTCACACGGTATGTCCCGGCCGCATCGCCTGCGGGCGTGGAATTTTTCAGGGAGACCTTGAGAGTGTCTCTGGATTTGTTGAGAGAGGCGACGGCCTTCACGCTGGAAGACAGGTCCAGCACGGTCCGTACAAAAGGCGGATTGCCGTCGGTCCGCGCCGCCGTGCGGAGAGCGGTCACCTCGGCAGCCGACGCGCTTCCCGCCGCCATGGGCAGAAGAAAGAGCGTCAGGAGCGCTGTGAGAAAGAGCAGTAATTTTTTCATGAGTACCTCTATATAAGCTAAGGAAAAAACAAAATAAAACAGGGTATCACTAATATAGCATTCTATGAAAAGGCTGTCAAAGCATTTTCACCCTGCCGAAAAGGGCGGAAAACGCCGGCGCCGCGGGGAGAATTGCAGGAGAGGCGCGGTGTGTAGTACAATAAAATGCATATATAAAAAAGCGCGGGAACGCGCAGGGAGAGGATCATGAAAAGAAACTGGATATACGGCGCGGTGGCTGTGATGGCCGCAGGCAGTCTGCTTCTCGGCGGATGCGGAGACAGCGGGAAACAACCGGCGGCGGAGACGGCTTCGACGGCTCCCGCCGCGGCGGCCGCCGCTCCGGAGGCGCCGCGCGGACAGGCGGTGGTCCACCGCGGTGCCGATGTGGAATACAGCGTGCCGGAGGGCATTTCGGTGCTGATGTACCACATGATCGGCAGTGAGCCGAACAATGACGCCATCATGAGCGCCGCCAATCTGCGCCGCCAGATGGAATACCTGCGGGACAACGGCTACCACCCGATCACCATGCAGGAGCTGGCGGACTACGTGACGAAGCAGGCGCCGCTCCCGTCGAAGCCGGTGTGCATCACCTTCGACGACGGCTATGAGGACAATTACACCATCGTCTATCCGATGATGAAAGAGTTCGGTTTTCCCTGGACGGTCTTCGTCATCACTGGAGACGTGGGCAAGACGAACCGCATGACCTGGGAGCAGCTCAATGAAATGGCGGACAGCCATGCCGTGACGATCGCCAGCCATACGGTGACCCATCCGAAGCTGCACAACCTTCCGCCGGAGGAGGTGCGGGCAGAGATCGAGGGGGCCCAGAAGGCGCTCAGGGAGCATCTCGGCATCGACAATCCGTGGATCGCCTATCCGTACGGCGACTATGACGAGACCGTGGACGAGATCGCCCGGGAGGCGGGCATCCGTCTGGCGGTGACCACCGATTCCGGCCGCGTTCATGCAGGGAGCTATCCCTATGAGCTGCGCCGGGTATGGATCGGCAATCAGGTGGATGAAGCACACTTCAGAGAACGCCTGACCCGTGACGACTATACCATCATCTGAGACATTTTCCGGCAACAGGAGACAGAATGAAAAGGCTTTGGCAGAACGCATTCTTTAAATTTGTGGTGATCACACTGATATTCTTTCTTGTGACATCGCCTTTTATCGTGCTTTTCGGGCCTTTCGGCAATCTGAAGCGCGCGGTCGTCGGGGCCATCATGCGGTCCCGCCATCCGCAGTACATCACATGGCTCTTCGACCAGGAGCAGCTGAATCAGATCCTGGGCGGCGTGTCCGATGTACCGGAGCAGAAATTCCTGAAATTCACGGCGCGCACGGATTCCACCATCCACATGCAGAAGATCGAGTCGAACCGGTTCGTGGGCTATCTGCTGGAGATCCCCAATCCGAAGCGCATCCAGGTGGCGACCGCGGAGGACATCAATGAAAAGGGCGACACCACCAGCAACATCGCCCGCCGCGTGGATGCGGTGGCGGCCATCAACGGCGGCGGCTTCTACGACCCGAACGGCACCGGCACGGGCCGCCTGCCGTACGGATTCATCCTCCACGAGGGCAAGTATCTGCTCGGCGAGCAGGTGGGCGATGAGGAGCAGGTGGATTTCATCGGCATGACGAAAAACGGCAGCCTCATCGCAGGACGCTACAATAAGCGGGAGCTCCGCGAGCTCGGCGCGGTGGAAGGGCTCACCTTCGGGCCGCCGATCATCGTGAACGGCGAAAAAATGATCAAGAGCGGCGACGGCGGCTGGGGCATCAGCCCCCGGTCGGCCATCGGCCAGAAGCGGGACGGGACGATCCTGTTCCTTGTCATCGACGGCCGCCAGCCGGGCTACAGCATCGGCGCCACACTGGCGGATATGCAGAACATTCTCTACGAGCAGGGCGCGTACACCGCGGCCAATCTGGACGGCGGCTCCAGCACGACGCTCTACTACAACGGGAAGGTCATCAACAAACCGGCGGATCTTCTCGGAGAACGCATGATTCCTACGGCATTTGTGGTCAAATAAGGGGCGCACATGAAGAAACAACTGAAACGGGTCGTTCTCTTTTTCGGAGCCGGCCTCATGGTGCAGGCGGGGATCTATCTGTATCTGGATCAGGTGCTCTTTTCCACCACGGCGGAGTACAATGTGTCCGATGTACAGAAGCCCGCTGCGGCAGGGGACCGGGACGCCTACAAGAACGTCAAACTTCACGGGACGGCTCATTATTCCTATGACAATGCATACATGGCCGATGTGGCCGAAGATGCGGTGACCATCTACCGGGCGGACGATCTGGACCATCCCCAGAAGGTGGACCTGAAGCAGCAGGGCGTGTCCTTCTTCGAATGGATGCCCGACCGGAATCTGGCGCTCATCGCCCTCTATCCGCTCCATTGGAAGGGCGGGCAGTGGGATGTGACGCTCGCCCGGTACAATCCGGAGGGCACGGTCCATGAATCTGACGCTCCCATCGAGGACCTGCCGCGGCACAGCCGCATCGTGGATGTGGCGTACTCCACAGCGACGAATGCGGTGTACATGAAGATGGAAGTCTCCGACGGCCTCTACCGCATTTACCGCACCGACGCGAACTACGACACGAGGCGCATCTACGTACAGACCTCCCATATCGGGAAGATCGCCGTCTTCTACGATGAGGACCGTTTCTTCTACGACGATGCGGAGGACGGCATCATGTACACCTTCAACGGGGACAGCAGCAGCTGGCGCATCATTTCCCCGCCGGGGCGGTTCCGCCTCGTGGATGTGGGCCGGGACAAGACCATCTATGCGGCGCGGGTGAACAGCCGCGGCGAAGCGGTGGAATACTACACGGGCAAGCTCGGCGTGGGCTTCGAAAAGGTGGGCGAGCCGGCGGCGCCGGTGGACTTCAATACGGTCACCGTCCATACGATCCAGGAAGCCGCCCAGCACAGCCAGGCGGAAAAGCAGGAAGAAAAAAAGAAATAAAAACAGAAACCGGCCGCTCGGGGAGCGCCGGTTTTTTGCTGCGCCGGATTTCCGCGTTGCCCCGCCGTGGCATTTACGCTATAATAGGTTAGCTCATAAATAAAAGAATGTTCAGAAAACGAAGGAGTGCAGAGAGTTTGAATCCATTTCCAGATTCTTTGCATTTTTGCTGTGAAAAGGAGGGACGATATGGAGGAAATGCAGCAGATCAAGGCGGACGATCGCCTGATCGTCGCGCTGGACGTGGACACCTTTGACAAGATGACCGCGCTCGTGGAGTCGCTGGGAGACAGTATTTCCTTTTACAAGGTCGGCATGGAGCTGTACTACGGGGCCGGGCGGAAGACCGTCCGCTATCTGCGGGAAAACGGGAAAAAGATTTTCCTGGACCTGAAGCTGCACGACATCCCGAATACGGTGGGCCACAGCGTGGCTTCCGTGACGCGGCTCGGCGTGAATCTCCTCACGGTGCATGCCCAGGGCGGCCGCGCCATGATGGAAGCGGCGGCGCGCTCCGCGTGGATCACCGCAGAGGAGCTCGGTGTGGAGCGTCCGAAAATTCTGGCTGTGACCGTTCTGACCAGCTTTGACGACAAGGGCTGGGAAGAGATCGGCGGGCATCTTCCCATTCAGGAGCACGTGCTCCAGCTGGCCAAGCTGGCCAAGGAATCCGGCGTGGACGGCGTCATCGCCTCCCCGCGGGAAGCAGCGGCCATCCGCCAGCTCTGCGGCGAAGATTTTCTGATTGTTACTCCGGGTATTCGTCCGGCCTTTGCACAGACCGATGACCAGCGCCGCATCGCCACGCCGGCACAGGCACTGGCCGACGGCTCGTCTCAGCTCGTCATCGGACGTCCGATCACCCGGGCGGTGGACCCGAAAACGGCCGTCCGCCTGATTTTGGAAGAAATGAGGGAACCTGCTCATGAATGAAAAAGAAGTCGAATCCTTACTGAAAGAAACCAAAGCCATTCTGGAAGGCCATTTTCTGCTGACCTCCGGTCTGCACAGCCCGCTGTACGTGGAAAAATTCAACGTGCTCCAGCATCCGGAATACACGGAAAAGCTCTGCGCTGAATTTGCGGAACATTTCAAGGGCATGGGCATCCAGACGGTCATCGGACCGGCTACGGGCGGCATCATCCTGTCCCAGGTCACGGCTCGTCTCCTCGGCGTGCGCTCCATCTTCACGGAACGTGAAAACGGCGTGATGACCCTCCGCCGCGGCTTCCACATCGATCCCGGTGAGAAGGTCCTCATTGTGGAAGACATCGTCACCACCGGCGGCTCCATCAAGGAAGTGGTGGATGTGGTCAACAAGGCACAGGGCGATATCGTGGGCATCGGCCTCTTCGTGGACCGTTCCGGCGGCACCGCAGACTTCGGCGTACCGAAGGAAAAGGTGTATCCGCTGCTCCATCTGTCCGTTCCGACCTACAAGCCGGAAGAATGCCCGCTCTGCAAGGCAGGCGTACCGATCACCGAACGCGGCAGCCATCATCTGAAATAAAAAATAGAAACAGCTTCCTCCGGGAGGCTGTTTTTTTATGGCATAAGCCGGCTGCCGGGCCGCCTGGGGCAGAACCGGGGCCGGCGGCCGTGGCGGCTACCCAGAAGTACGGCTGTTCCATGGCGAATAATCCATACAAAAAAGACTCTCCTGAGAGAGTCTTTTTTGTATGGATTATTCCGGATCGGAAGTGAGCTCCGTCATCAGGTCATGCACAGACATGATCTTGTCCACGCGCCAGGCGTTGGCGCCGCAGAAGATCAGCGCATGATCCACATCGCCCCGGGCTGCCCGGATGAGCGCCATGCTGATGCAGTACTGCGTCGTGCGGGGATCGCAGGTCTTCAGGCAGTGGAAGCAGGTATCCGGTGCGAGGCGCTCCTGAGAGATGTGCTTCACGAAGGGATTGAGCAGGGCGCGTCCCACCATGTGGACCGGGCTGTTCACCAGCGTGATGTCTTCTTTCTTTGCATTGACATACATCTGCTTGAATTCCGGCGCCGCGTCGCATTCGTAGGTGGCAACGAAGCGGGTCGCCATCTGTACGCCCGAAAGGCCGAGGGACAGATAGTGGTCGATGTCTTTTCTGTCAAAGACGCCGCCGCCGAAAATGACGGGGATCTTTTTCTGGAATTTTTCCTCAAAGGTGCGGACCACGGCCAGAATTTCCGTGATTTCCTTTTCATAGCCGTCGTTTTCGTGCTCCGCCACCTGCTCGCGGGTGTAGCCCAGATGGCCGCCGGCCTTGGGGCCTTCGATGACGACCATATCCGCCGTGCGGTGATGGTGCTTCGCCCAGACATTGAGGAGCACCCGGGCCGCCTTGGCCGAGGATACGATGGGAGCGATCTTGGTATTGGTGCCTTCCACGAGGCCGGGGAGGTCCATGGGGAGGCCTGCGCCGGAGACGATGAGGTCTGCGCCGCCTTCGATCGCACATTTCACATAATCATCGTAATAGTAGCCGCGGGACATGATGTTGACGCCGATGATGCCCTCCGGCGCGATTTCCCGGGCCTTTTTCAGTTCCTTTGTGAGAGCGCGGCAGTTCGCCTTGAAGCTGCTGTTGAAGAAATCCGGTTCATTGAAGCCGGGCTGTGCAGCGGAAATGATGCCGACGCCGCCTTCTTTCGCTACGGCTCCCGCCAGTCCGGAAAGGCTGATGCCGATGCCCATCCCGCCCTGGACGATGGGATGGCGAGCAGTGAGATCGCCGATTTTGAGTTCTGGAAGGTTCATTACAAGTCTCCTTTATGACAGGGATGCCCTGTCGTATATTTTTCCGTTAAGCGTCATGCCTGTACAGGTCATTTCAAGATAGAAAAACTTCATTTCATAGTCTACTCTAAATTTGAACAGATATCAATACTTTTCAGAACGGGGAGCCGCCGCACCGGCCGGAAACAGGGCGTTTTCCCGCGGCGGAGGCGATAGGTAAAAGGAATGGAACGCCGGGTTCCCCCGCGGGCTGCGCATGGCGCGGCGGGAAAAATCAGGGAAATGAGACTGGCATATATAAAGTATATAAAAGAAAAGAGGACAGGCCGCCGGAAATCATGCCCTGAGGGCGGCCGGTAGGCAGGAGAAAAAGATTGTGATATAGTATTAGCAGCAGGTGATAATTTATGGATAAGAAACGCCGTCTGGACAAGGACACAAGACGAGAACGCATGGCAGCCATGCTGCATCACGATCCCGGCAAGACCGACCGCGATCTGGCCGAGGCCTTTGGCGTGTCCGTGGCGACGGTGCGGCTCGACCGGAAAATGCTCGGCATCCCGCAGATGAGAAATCGTCTGGAGGCGGCGGTGCAGAATACGGCCGGAGAGTCGCTGCACGATCTGGAAATTATCTCGCTGGAACAGGGCAGAGAAGGTCTCGCGCTGGTCCGCACGACGGACGAGATGACGGACGCTGCCGGCATCGTTCCCGCATCCAAGCTGTACGGCATGGCGGCGGAGCTGGTGCAGACCATGATGAACCGGCCGTTTTCGCCGACGCAGGTGGGGAATATCAAATACAAACAGCCCTGCGGCAGCGGCGTGCAGCTGGTGGTCAAGGCAAAGGTCGCGCACCGGCACGGCAGCAAGCAGTATGTGTACGTGCAGATCACGACCCGGGACACAGAGCTGTTCCGTGCAAAGTTTATCATGAATATCCTCAATGAGGATGAAGGAGATACTGATGGAAAAAATAGCGGTTGATGCGATGGGCGGAGATTTTGCTCCGCTGGAGATCGTACTCGGCGCCATTCAGGCGGTGAGGGATTTCCACATTCCCGTAGTGCTTGTCGGGGATGAAGGCCAGATCCGCGACATCCTGAAAAAGAACGGAGCGGACAACGATCCGCTCATTGCGGTGCATCACGCCTCGCAGGTCATTGCCATGGATGAGCATCCGGGCATGGCCTACCGGAAGAAGCGCGACGCCTCCGTATCGGTGGGGGCGCGGCTGGTGCGCTCCGGGGAATGTGGCGCGCTCGTCGCTCCGGGCTCCACCGGCGCGGCAGTTACGGCAGGGCTCTTCGGCATCGGCCGCATCCGCGGCATCGAACGGCCGGCGATCCTCACGCCGATCCCGAATAAAAAGGGCGGCTACACCTATCTGATCGACTCCGGCGCGAGCGCGCAGGCCAAGGCGATCAATCTGGTGCAGAATGCGGTGCTGGGCTACTGGTATGCAAAGCGCGTGCAGCACATCGACGATCCGAAGATCGGCCTTCTCAATATCGGCACGGAAAGCACGAAGGGCAGTCCGCTCGTGGCCGAGGTCTATGAGCTTCTGGAAAAACAGCATCTCTTCACCTTTGCAGGGAACTGCGAGGGCCGTGATATCCCCACAGGCGACTTCGACGTGGTCGTCACGGACGGCTTTACCGGCAACGTGGTGCTGAAATTCGGCGAAGGCGTGGGAGGCCTCTTCTTCGAGCTCCTGAAGGACGCGGTCCATATGGGCGGCCTCCGGGCCAAGCTCGGGGCGCTTCTCCTGAAGCCGGCGCTCAAGCAGTACATGATGAAGCGCATCGATTACTCCGAATACGGCGGCGCGCCGCTCCTCGGACTCCGGGGCGGACTGGTGATCTGCCACGGCGCTTCCAAGGCCTGGGCCATCCGGAATGCCATCCGGGCGGCGGAACAGATCGCCAGCGAGCATATTCCGGAACTGGTGGCGGACGCTCTCAAGGGCGAATCGCTCGCCGTTGCGGATCTGGAAGAAATGAAAGACTAATATAAGGATACAGATATCGGTAAAACAGGTTGTACAGAAAGGAATGACACTATGGCAGAAATGATCTCCGCAGGCATTTTGGCAACGGGCCATTATGCGCCGAAAAAAATTCTGACCAATGAAGATCTGGAACGGATGGTGGATACCTCCGATGAATGGATCCGCACCCGTACGGGCATTGAGACGAGACATATCGCCGCAGACAGCGAGGATACGTCGGATCTGTGCGTCCATGCGGCGAAAGCGGCGATGGAAAAGGCGGGCCTCACGCCGGATGATATCGATTTCATCATGGTCGGCACCGCTTCTCCGGACTATGTGGTGCCCTCCACGGCATGCCTCGTGCAGTCGAAGCTGGGATGCACCCATGCAGGGGCCATGGATTTCTCCGCCGGCTGCTCCGGCTATATCTACGGCATCACGCTGGCTGCCCAGTTCATCCGCAGCGGGCTCTACAAGCACGTCCTCGTCATCGGCGCGGAAGTGCTCTCCCGTCTGGTCAACTGGGCGGACCGCTCCACGTGCATTCTCTTCGGCGACGGCGCCGGCGCGGCCATCATGGGCCCGGTGGAAGACGGCTACGGCTATATCGCTTCCGAGCTCGGCTCCGACGGCAATCTCGGCGGCATCCTGAACATTCCTGCCAGCGGCATCGCGGAACCGGTCACGCACCGTGCCATCGATTCCGGCCGTATCTATATCCACATGGAAGGCTCGGAAGTCTTCAAGCATGCCGTCCGCCACATGGAAGCCACCACGCAGAACGTGCTTCAGAAGGCAGGCCTCGGCATCGATGATGTGGCGCTCTTCATCGCCCATCAGGCAAACTACCGCATCATCCACTCCACGGCGAAGAAGCTGGGCGTGCCGGAAGAAAAGGTGTACGTCAACGTCAACCGCTACGGCAATACCTCCGCCGCCTCCGTGGGCATCGCGCTGGATGAAGCCGTCGCGGAAGGCCGTCTGAAAAAGGGCGATTATCTGGTGCTTACCGGTTTCGGCGCAGGCCTCACCTGGGGCTCTGTGGTGCTGAAATGGTGCTGATCTGACATACATTTCAGGAAAGAATAAATGAGGTGATTGATTTGAAGACCGTATTTCTTTTCCCTGGCCAGGGCTCCCAGAAGGTGGGCATGGTAAAAGACCTGTACGAAAAGTACGACTCTGTAAAGGCGCTCATTCAGGAAGCGGACGAAGCGCTGGGATTCTCCATTTCTCAGATGATGTTTGAAGGCCCGGACACGGAGCTCATGAAGACGGAATTCACGCAGCCGGCGATCCTGACGGCCAGCGTGGCCTGCTGGAAGGTGCTCGGCGAACACGGCGTGGCGCCGGAAGCGGCTGCGGGGCACAGCCTCGGCGAATATTCCGCTCTCGTGGCCGCAGGGGCTCTTTCCTTTGCGGACGCCGTAACGACGGTGCATCTCCGCGGCAAATTCATGCAGGAAGCGGTGCCGCTGGGCGAAGGCGGCATGGCGGCGGTCATCGGCCTCGCTCCGGAAGCCATCGTTGACGTGTGCGCGAAGGTATCGGAAACCGCAGGCCCGGTACAGGCAGTCAATTTCAACTGCCCCGGACAGACCGTCATCGCCGGCGCGACCAAGGCTGTGGAAGCGGCCTGCACGGCCCTGAAGGAAGCGGGCGCAAAACGGGCAATCATGCTGAAGGTGAGCGCTCCCTTCCATTCCACGCTGATGGAACCGGCAGCAGCCCGCTTGAAAGAGGTGCTCGACAAGATCGACATCCATGATGCGGCCATTCCGGTCATCGCCAATGTAAACGCCAAAGAGGAAACCAAAGCGGACGAAATCCGTGACAACCTCATCATGCAGGCGGCACATCCCGTACACTGGGAGGAATCAGTCCGCCACATGATCGCCGAAGGCTATGACACCTATGTGGAAGCCGGCCCGGGCACGGTCCTGTCCGGCTTCATGCGGAAGATCGACAGAGCGCAGACGTCCATGCACGCAGAGGACATTGCGACGGTCGAAGACGTTGTGAACAAGATCAAGGGGGAAAACTGATGGAAAACGTGGAAAAGGCAGCACTTGTCACCGGCGCATCCCGCGGGATCGGCCGTGCCATCGCTCTGGCGCTGGCGAAGAAGGGCTACGTGGTAGCGGTCAACTACGGCGGCAGCCAGGCAGCGGCGGAAAGCGTCAAGGCGGAAATCGAAGCCGCCGGCGGCCGCGCCATCGTCATTCAGGGCGATGTGTCCAAGGCGGAGGACGTGGATAAGGTCTTCGCCGAAATCAAAAAGGAATTCGGCCGTCTGGATGTACTCGTTAATAACGCAGGCATCACCAGAGACAGCCTCATGCTCCGTCTGAAGGAAGAAAACTGGGATGCCGTCATCGATACCGATCTGAAGAGCGGCTTCCTCACCATGAAGGCCGCAGCGCCGATCATGATGAAGCAGAAAAAAGGCGCGATCGTCAATATTGCCTCCGTGGTGGGCATCATGGGCAATATCGGCCAGATCAACTACTCCGCCGCCAAGGCGGGCGTCATCGGCATGACGAAGACCGCAGCCAGAGAGCTGGCGGCGCGG
>OMDW01000035.1_pt1 | contig 26990 bp, 21 predicted proteins | sample 1673661 | NCBI WGS metagenome assembly OMDW01 (sample SAMEA103958118, study PRJEB25191) | human gut metagenome
ATAACCCGTTCACCTGTGAACGAAGCAAGGGGTCAGGAGGGATTTTTTTATGGCGATATGTGAGGTGACAGGTATAAGTGTCGATTTTGCTGATTACCAGTCTTGGGATTATTCCCCCGCCCGTCCTCCGTTGTTGAATAGCTCAGACGAGCGGCTGACAGCCGAAGATATAACCCCCATTAGCGAAACAGACGCTTTTCTACCCGAAGTCCCGGTGGATATGCTGGATGTTTCATATTACAGAGGGTATCCTATTACCAATATCCTTATCTCGCCTATACAATATAATTCAAAGACCAAGACGGTACGAATAAACAAGCGCATATCTTTCTTTATAGATGAATTGGAGATAGATGCTCTAAGTAATGACCGATTGAGCGGAGAGATTGCAAACGATGACATGACACTTGAAACGACAGTATGGGATCTCTTAATGATGGAGAAAGATTTTAAAGATACAAAAGAAACATATCCCATTGACAGGCACTATCTGATAGTGACATCTTCCACTTTCATGAATCAGGTCAATAAATTTGCGGAATGGAAGCGTAAGATGGGTTATACTGTCGAGATAGCTTCAAAAGATCAGTGGAGCAGTTCTGAGATTAAAGAGACAATCAAGGCTTGCTTTGAACAGAGAGGAAATCTGTACTATGTGCTTTTGGTCGGTGATGTGACTACCGTTCCTCCATGCAATAGCCGCTGTGAACATCCGTATTCTCGCTCATTTTTCTTGACCGATGTCCCTTATTCTTGTTTGGATGGAGAGGATGACTTTTATCCTGACATTTACTTAGGCAGGATACCCGCTTCAACCGAGGCGGAGGCCACCGCTGCGTTTGATAAGATTATTGCCTATGAGAAAGATCCGTCATTTGGTGAAAAACGGAGTAAGGCTATCTGTTCTTCTTATTTTCAAGACAAGAAACCCAAAGATGGAATAGAAGACAGAGGATTTGTTTTTATAACCGAAAGGATTTACAACTATCTTCGTACTCCCTATAATGACGTAGAACGTATTTATTATGCTTCACCGAGTGTTTCTCCTTTAAAGTGGTCATCTCAATATGGCTCAGGAGCTCCCGTTCCGGATTATTTGCGCCGTCCTAATTTCAATTGGGACGGTGATAAGAATGATATTATAGATGCTATTAATTCGGGTTGCAATCTCTTCTATCACAGAGACCATGGGGGATATATCGGATGGGAAAATCCGGGGATTAATTCCAGTGACTTGACTTCATTGAATAACAATAGATACCCTATTGTGCTGAGTATAGATTGCAATGTCGGGAACTTTAAAAGTCCTGACTATTTCGGCCGGAAGTTATTGGGGCTGAAGAATGCCGGTGCTGCTACAGTTGTGGCAGCTGTAGAGGTGTCGTATAGCGGGAGAAATGATGCGTTCGTCTCGGGAATGATTGATGCAATATGGCCAAGTCCGGGACTGTCATATACGTACGGAGACTACCATTACAATAAAAACGAAGAGTTGACCGCACAGTGCGTTGGAGAGATGATAGTACAGGGCATGAACCGTGTGGATGAAAGTTATTCATACAAAAAGTCTGATGGAAAATATAGGCTTTATGACACTGATAAGGCTCAAAAAGACCTGTACCATTGCCTTGGAGACCCGAGTCTGTCGCTTTTTTATAATCCCGAGACGCCTACCAGTGATGTTGCATATTCGGCTATCCATGATGGCGATCGTCTCATTATATCCGGGCTTAACAGACGGTGTAATATCTCGTTTTATAATGAGACAACCGGTGTTTCAAGAAGATTTAGTGGATTTGGAGCCGAATTCGCATGCCAGAATACAGACAACGTGAGTGTCATCATATCGAAGCCGGGGTATAAACCGATTATCAGGAGTAAATTTGATTATACTAATCTCTCGAATAATATAAAATCCGTAACGTTTGCTTCAGGAGAAATCATCATCAAATTATGCGATGATTTTGATTTCCGCAAGGCGGCAAATTTAACCATCATATATTGTCGGACGAATTACCCTCTCCCCTCCTCCCAACCTATCATAGAGGGGAATTATGTATATACATTTAAAATACCTGCCGGTGTAGTAGGATCTGCAGGAGGGGAGATGCATATGGTGACAATTCGAGATGGTGATAAAATATTGGACTATGTAAAATTACCAGTAAAATAAACTACAATGAGACAATTGTTATTTTTATTTTGTTTCCTGCTGGCGGCTGTGCTGGCGGGAAGGGCTCAGGATATGTATCCTGGATGGCCTGTCCCGGAAGGAGAGTATGAAGTATACATTGAGCCTGATTTCAATGTAGATGGCATATACTATTGCATCCTACCTGAGCGTGACCATGAGGTCGGAGTGATGAACAACCACCCGTTGGGGATATGTGTTTCGTGTGATTTGTCAGAATATTTCGAAGGTCTTGGATGGTATGTCTCTGATACATATTCGGGCGACGTGACGGTTCCCTCGACCGTTACGCATGACGGAGAGACCTATCGCGTGACAATGGTGATGTATGGCGCATTCGCCAAGTCGACTGGGTTGCGGTCTGTGACTCTGCCCGAGTCTGTCACCGAGATGCGTCCGGGTGCTTTCGCGGCATGTACGTCGCTGACATCGGTCACATTTCCCTCGTCGATACGTCGGCTGCCCGATGCAACCTTTTTGGGATGCACCGGCATAAGGACTCTCGACCTGAGCAGGTTTGAGGATGTGTGGGATTATGCCATAACAGGTTGTACGAAATTCGAGACTCTCATTATCTCGGGAGCTGAGCATGAGTTTTGTACGCTTTCGTGTCGTTGGCGCACGAGATTGGTCATGGGCGTAGAGACGGAGATGATAGGGAGTATTAAGGATGTCTATGTTGTGCGTCCCGAGGCGGCGGATGTTGATTGTGGATATTACGAGCCGTTCCTTGAGTCTGAGCTCGCCTCGGCTACCCTGCATGTGCCGGAGGGGTGTGCCGACAGGTTCAGGCAGTCGGAGTCGTGGGGCAAGTTCGCCAATATTGTCGAGGGTGCATACTCGGGCATATCCGACAAGGCGGTCACCCCCGCCGATGTCGTGAGGTGTGTCGAGGGGGGCCTGTCGTTTGGCGGCGGTGATGCCCCGGCCCGTGTCTACGATGTGTCGGGACATCAGGTGGGAGTGCTCTCGGCCTCCAGTCCCGAGCTTCGCCTGCCACGTGGCATATATCTGGTGTCGACATCGGGCGCGACGGTGAAAGTGGTTGTGAGATAGTCCACTGCATACCGGCGGCTATGAGGCCGGGTAAATTTTTTGTGAAAAAAGTACAAAAAAATTTGCACGGGTCAAAAATAGTTCCTACCTTTGCATCGTCAAAACGGAAACACCCCCGGTTGACACTTAAGATTGCCTTGTGGTGTAATGGTAGCACGTCGGATTCTGGTTCCGCCTGTGAGGGTTCGAATCCTTCCAAGGCAACAAAAACAAATCGTCTAATCGGCCATAGATTAGGCGATTTTCTTTTTTCAGGTATCTTTCATCACGATGAATAATCTTTACATCCAACTGTTCCTGTCGTTTTTCAAGATAGGTGCGTTCACCTTTGGCGGGGGATGGGCCATGATCTCGATTATCGAGAAGGAGATTGTCGACCGCAAGGGATGGATTGAGCGCGAGGAGTTCCTCGACCTGCTGGCGGTGGCCCAGTCGCTGCCGGGCATCCTGGCCGTCAATATCTCGGTTGCGGTCGGCGACAAGCTGCGCGGCATGCGTGGCGCTACGGCGGCTGCGCTCGGCACCATATTGCCCTCGTTCCTCATCATACTGTGCATCGCCATCTTCCTGACCCCCGACCTCATCAAGAACAACGAGACCCTGTCGGCCATCTTCAAGGGTGTGCGTCCGGCGGTGGTGGCGCTCATCATCGCTCCTGTCATCTCGTCGGCCCGTGCCGCCGGGATAGGGTGGAAGACGGTGTGGATACCTGTGGTGGTGGCCCTGCTGATATGGTCGAGGCTCCCGGTGGTCTCGAATCCCATCCTGTATATAGTGCTGGGAGGCGCGGGCGGATGGTGGAGGTTCACGCGCCATCTCAAGGCCCTGCACCGCGTGGAGGCCGAAATCAAGTCTGACGATAAAAAAGAACTCGACAAATGATATATCTCCGTCTCATCTGGGCCTATCTCAAGATAGGGCTCTTCGGTTTCGGCGGGGGCTATGCCATGCTTGCCCTCATCGAGCGCGAGATTGTCGGCCCGGGGTGGATCACCGAACAGATGTTCACCGACATCGTGGCCATCTCGCAGATGACACCGGGCCCCATCGGCATCAACTCTGCCACCTATATAGGATATGTGGCGCCGGGGGTGTCGTCGCCCGCGCTCGCGGGGCCGCTGTTCGGCATCCTGGGCTCGCTGATATGCACCCTTGTTGTGGTGTTGCCGTCGTTCGTGCTCGTGGCCTATACCAGCCACCTGATACGCCGCCACAGGGACAGCGCCGTGGTCAAGGGTATATTCGCCGGACTGCGCCCCGTGGTCGTGGGGCTCATAGCCTCGGCCGCGATGCTGCTGATGAATGCCGCCAATTTCGGCGAACAGACGGCACAGGTGGTGTGGAGCATCGCCCTGTGCGCGGTGGCGTTCGTGCTTGTCTACTGGGTGAAGTGGCACCCCATCCTCATAATCTGTCTTGCCGGCGTGGCCGGATATTTCATTTACATCTGACGTCATGACCTATCAGGAAGCTATTGATTTCCTCTTCGCATCGCTCCCCGTCTACCAGAAAATCGGCCCGGGGGCATACAAGCCCGGCCTGGGCAACTCAGAGACGCTCGACGCGATGTTCGGACATCCGCACCGCCGCTATCCCTGCATCCACATAGCGGGGACAAACGGCAAGGGCTCGACAGCCCACACGCTCGCCGCCATACTCCGCTCGGCGGGATACAGGACAGGGCTCTACACATCGCCGCACATATTCGATTTCCGCGAGCGCATACGCATCGACGGCGCAAAGGTGCCCGAGGAGCGCGTGGTCGAGTTTGTCGGCGAGTGGATGAGGCGGCGCCCCGAGGGTCTGTCGCCAAGTTTCTTCGAGCTGACATCGACTATGGCCTTCAGGTGCTTTGCCGACGAGCAGGTGGACGTGGCCGTCATCGAGACCGGGCTGGGAGGACGCCTCGACAGCACCAACATCATCACCCCTGTGCTGAGTGTCATCACCAATATCTCGCCCGACCACACCGCACTGCTGGGCGATACCCTGGCAAAGATTGCATTCGAGAAGGCCGGAATCATCAAGCCCGGCGTCCCTGTGGTGATAGGCGAGTGGAACCCTGAGACCCTCCCGGTATTCGAGGCCAAGGCCCGCGAGACCGGTTCGCCCCTCATGCTTGCCGACAGGATAGGGGTGACCTTCACCCCCGGGGCCAACATCTATGACTCGGAGCTGTTCGGGCGTGTCACGGGCGAGCTGCTCGGCGACCATCAGGCCCTCAACGCCGCCACCGTCATGAAGAGTGTCGAGGTGCTGAGGGGGCAGGGATTCGATATCCCCGACAGTGCCGTGCGCGAGGGTTTTGCCCGCGTCACGGAGCTGACCGGGCTGTTTGGCCGCTGGACCACCATAATGGAGCATCCGCGCACCATCGCCGACACCGGGCACAACTGCGGAGGCTGGGAGAAGATTGTGGCCACGCTCAACCGTACACCCGCACCGCGCAAGGCGCTGGTAATAGGTTTTGTGGCCGACAAGGACCTGACCCCGGTGCTGCGCCATATCAGTGCCGTCACGGGCGATGTGCGCCTGTGGTTTGCGGCTCCTACAGCCCCGCGCGGGCTGGCCGCCGACCTCCTCGCCGCCGCCGCACGTGGCGCCGGACTCGACGGCACCGTGCAGCCCGACGTCAACATGGCTGTTGCCGAGGCGAGGGCCTGGGCGGGCGCGGATGGCCTTGTACTTGTGGCCGGAAGCAATTTCCTCATCTCCGACCTCAGGGTGAGTGATACCAAACTTCCCTCTTAGTGGTCTGTTTTGGAACAAACGCCCAATTTCTGCCTGTCATAAGGAATATTTTTTGTAATTTTGACCAACTATGAGAATTGGCGATATAGAACTCGGACCGAGGCCGGTGATGCTGGCCCCGATGGAGGATGTCACAGACCGCTCCTTCCGCCTCATCTGCAAAGAGCAGGGGGCGGCGATGGTCTATACCGAATTTGTCAGTGCCGACGCCCTGATACGCGACATCCCCGCCACCGTGCGCAAGCTGTCGATTGACCCCGGCGAGCGTCCCACGGCCATACAGATATATGGTCGCGAGGTCGGGCCAATGGTCGAGGCCGCAAAGATTGTCGAGCAGGCGCACCCCGACATACTTGACATCAATTTCGGCTGCCCTGTCAAGAAGGTGGCCGGGAAGGGTGCCGGGGCGGGTATGTTGCGTGACATCCCCAAGATGCTGCAGATAACCCGCGCCGTGGTCGATACTGTCGGTATCCCCGTCACAGTCAAGACACGCCTCGGGTGGGACCATGAGTCTAAGATCATAGTTGGGCTGGCCGAGCAGCTGCAGGACTGCGGCATAGCGGCCCTGACCGTGCATGGCCGCACACGATCGCAGATGTATACCGGCGAGGCCGACTGGGAGATGATAGCCCGCGTCAAGGAGAATCCCCGCCTGCATATCCCCGTGATAGGCAACGGCGACATCACCACCCCCGGGGAGGCCGTCGCGGCCTTCGACCGCTATGGTGTGGACGGGGTGATGGTGGGTCGTGCCTCTATCGGCGCCCCGTGGGTGTTCCATGACATGTCGCGTGCCCTGGCCGGACTTGACCCTGAACCGCTGCCATTGGCCGCGCAGTTTGACCTCATCAGGCGTCAGATCACCGAGAGTGTCGAGCGCATAGACGAGTACAGGGGCATCCTGCACATCAGGCGCCATCTGGCTGCATCGCCGCTCTTCAAGGGGATACCGCATTTCCGCGACACCCGCATCCGCATGCTCAGGGCCGAACGGCTCGACGAGCTCATGGCCATACTCGACGAGGTGCATGCCATGCTTGCCGGATAGCCGGAGATTACAGAATACATAAACCTTTCAATCATCACACTCATGCACAGGCTTCTATCATTACTCCTGACCTTATCACTCTCTGTGGGCGCCGTGGCCGCCGACCTCACGAAATATGAAATCAAGGTAGGCGATTTCAGCGAGCTCAAGGTGACCGACGGTGTCAACGTCGACTACCGCTGCTCGGCCGACTCGGCCGGATATGCCGTGTTCACATGCCGCTCTGAGGTAGTTTCCTCGCTCATACTCAGCTCGTCGGGGCGCAAGCTCAACATACAGGTCTCGACCGAGGATGGCAGGCCTGTGGCCCTTCCGCGCATCACCGTCTACTCGCGCTATCTCGTCAAGGCCACCAACGCGGGCGACTCGATGCTCAGGGTGCTCGACGTGGCCGGATGTCCCAAGTTCGAGGCCAGCCTCGAGGGTAACGGCTCGCTGGTGGTACGCGACATCAAAGCCAACGAGCTCAAGGGGGTGCTCAAGCTCGGACACGGCAATCTCGTCATCACAGGCGAGTGCGACAAGGCCAAGATAATCTCGGTGGGCACAGGTACAATCGAGGCTGACGGCCTCAAGGTGGCCGACGAGACCGTCAAGGTCAGCGGCACCGGGTCAGTTGGCGTGTGGGCTACCGAAAAGCTGTCTGTGTTCGGAATGGGCTCGACCACAGTATATTACAAGGGCAGTCCCGAAATCAAGAACCGCAGCCTCGGCATCAAGGTAGTGCCTCTGCAATGACGATGGAGGCCGGTGGAGGGGATGGAAACCTGAAGGGTGCGGTGGCCCGTACCCTCAAGTGGAACGTCATCGACAAGGTGGCGTCACAGCTTCTCTATGCCGTCACGGGCGTAGTGCTGGCCAACATCCTCACCGACGAGGAGTTCGGTCTCGTGGGTGCCATACTCGTCTTCCAGGCGTTCGCGCAACTGTTTGTAGACAGCGGTTTCGCCTCGGCGCTTCTGCAGCGCAAGAGCCCCACCCGCCTCGACTACTCGACGGTGCTGTGGTTCAATATGGCGATGGCTGCGGGGATATATGTGGTGCTGTTCTTTGCCGCGCCGCTTATCGCCTCGATATTCCAGAACGACCTGCGCATCATTCCCATGAGCCGCGTCATGTTCACGGCGTTCATCGTCAACGCCGCCGCCATCGTGCAGACCAACATGTTGATGAAGCGCATGGACGTGCGCATGGTGGCCGTGAGCAATTCCGCCGGGCTCTTCGCCGGGTCGGTCATCGGTATCACGCTCGCAGTGTGCGGGTTCGGGGCATGGGCCATAGTGTGGCAGACGGTCACGCTCGCCGTGGTGCGCACGGTCATACTCTGGGCCACGAGCTCGTGGAGGCCGCTGTGGCGGTTCTCATGGCGCGTGCTCCGCAGCTTCTTCGCGGTCGGAAGCGGTGTCATGACGACCTCGCTGCTCAACACCATCTTCCAGAACATATACTCGCTGCTCATCGGCAACCGCGCCAGTCTGGCCGCGTTAGGCTATTTCTCGCAGGCCGACAAGTGGAGCAAGATGGGTGTCATGTCGCTCTCGCAGGTCCTCACCTCATCATTCCTGCCGCTTCTGGCCGAGGTCCAGGATGACCCCGGGCGCTATCGACGCATCTGCGGCAAGACACATCGATTCACCGCCTACCTCGCATTTCCGGCCATGGGGCTTCTCACTGTCATGGCCGCCCCGATATTCCATACGCTGTTCGGCGACAAGTGGGACATCTCGATTCCCCTCTTTCAGATACTCTGTCTGCGCGGCATCTTCACCGTGCTCAGTCTTCTGTATAGCAATTATATCCTCTCGCTGGGACGGTCGCGGCTGCTTGTTGTCAGCGAGGCTGTGCGCGATGTCGCCGCCATTCTGGCCATAGTGCTGACCTTCGGCGCCCTCTCGCGGGGCACCGAGGGGCTCACCCTCTTCCTTTGGGGACAGTTTGCCGCCTCGGTCATCACGTGGGGTGTCACCCTGTGGTTTGCCGTGCGTGTCACCGGTCGGCGGCTCGGAGCCTTCATCGCCGACCTTGCTCCTTATATTGCCCTGACATTGGTTGCTGTCGTCCCCTGTGTGTGGGTCGCCGGCATGGAGCTCCATCCCCTCGCCACCTGTGTGGGGATGGCCCTCGCGTTCGCTGCTGTCTATCTCGGCGGCAATATGCTGCTCGGTTCGACGGTGCAGCGCGATGTCCTGGGCTATCTACTCCACCGCAAGGTGTGACCTCCTCGGACAAGATACTGAAAAGAGCCCCCGGCATCACGCCGGAGGCTCTTGCAGTTATATGGTATGTCTGTTTCTTCTCTGAAGGAGGGTCATCTGCCTCCGGCTGTCGAGGCGTCTGTCTTGGCGTCTGCGTTGACCAGTTTCTGCACGCCGCGTTTCTGATGTCCCCATTGCAGGTTATAGCTTACCGAGACATAGGGCATGCGCATGTCGAGGCGCATGTGCTGCTCGTTGCGGTTCCACTTGCTCAGGAAACGGCTCCCCTGGTCATATCTGCCGAACGGCATTATGATTCCGGCGGCAAACTGCCATGATTTCCAGTTGTAGCTCAGGTCTATGATGTTGACGTCCTCGCCCCACGAGATTTTTTCGCCCCACAGGTCGCGCTGCGCCCTCACATACTGGCCCGAGAGGACAAATCCCCAGTGCATGAGGCGTATCGAGGCGTTGCCGCTCCATGCGTTGCTGTGGAGCGAGTAGCCTGTGCCGCGCATCCGTTCCATGCGGTATTGCACATATCCGCTTGCCGTGAGCCATCCGGGAACAATCTCGATTTGCGGAGCGAGGAAGAACGAGAGGTTCTGCAGTCCGCGGCTGTTCTCATAGGTCGTGATGAGGCGGTCACCCTCCCAGAGCAGCAGCGGTGTGATGGCGTTGGGCGACGTGAAGGCGCGTATGCCGAATGAGCCGTTGACGCGGGGCACATTGAAACCATAGCGGAAGGTGAGCATATACGAGTTGGCCGTCTTGAGGTCCTGGTTGCCCACACGCCACTGGAATCCGTCGAGCTGCTGAGGCACGATATTGGTCTCGGACAGCGACGGAGCAGACTGCCACGAGGTGAAGTTGAGGCGGAAATTATGGTTCTGGTTCAGCGAGTATGTCACTGTGGCCTGCGGGCGCGGGCTCCATGAGTGGTTGCCTCGGGCCGACTCCCTGAACATGAAATCGGTGTATTGCACACCCATCCCGGCAGTCGCCGTCCATTTGCCGAGGCGGTGGAAATACTCGGCAAAGAGATACACCTTGTCCTGGCGCTGGTGGAATACCTGTCCGCCAAGGTTCTCATAGTCCGAGCGGTTGCGGTTGGCGGTATATGAGGCTCCGGCCGTGAAGCGCGAGTTACGCCAGTTCTTGATATAGTCTGCCTCGATGGCGTATGCCTGGTTCCTGTCCCTGATGTCGGTGTGTATGTCTGTGAGGAAATCGGATGCTCCGGGCATCCTCTCGATATAGTCAGACCATGAGCGGCCGAAATACATCGAGGCGCTGAAATCGATGACCAGCATCTGCTTGCGGGGTAAATCCTGTTGCAGATAGAGCGACAGAGAGGGATAGTTGCCCCTGTCGCCGAACCTCTCGGTGAGCAGCACGTCGCTGTCGCCGTTGTCGAGTGCCAGCAGACCGTTATATTCCGTCTTGTTGCCCGCGTGCTGCTGGTTGGTGATCTGAGCCACAAAGACGGTGGTGTCAGGCTTGATATAGCTGTAGGAGGCGAAGTAGTAGGGCAGTGTGTTGTCAAGGCTGCCTCCGCGAGGCGACTCCGTGCGTGTGAGGGTGCTTCCGTCGGGCCGGGTGAAAGTCTCCTTGTAGTCTCGGTATATTTTCACACCCTCGGTCAGCTTGCAGCTCGCGTAGACCTCCCACTGCGAGGGGCCGGTGTTGAATTTGGCATCAGCCATATAGAATCCCCACGCCTCGTTGAGCGCCGGGCGCGCCTGTCCCTGAAATGAGCCTCCGACTGTCGGGTTGGCCACGATGATATTGAGCACATAGTTTGCTCCGCCATAGCGCAGCCCGGGGTTGTCTATCCACTCGACACGGCGGATATTCTCGGGCAGCAGGGCCCTCACCTGCTCGATGGATGCCTGACGTCCGTTGATGCGAACCTGCACCGACTGTCCGGCGGCCTTTATCGACCCGAGGACGTCGTTTACGTCAAGCGACGGAATCATCAGGTTCGTCAGGAGCTGCATGCCGTTCTTCGAGTTGTCGACCGCGCTCTGCGAGGGGTGGTAGACATCCATGTCCGATTTGCGTATTACCTTCGGGGCCTCTATCACGACTTCCCGTAGCTCCTGGGCTCCTATCGAGTCCTGTGCTTCGGTCATAGCCGACATCGCTGCGACATGACAGGCTGCGAGTGTCAGCGTAATTATCTTCTTCATTTTGCTTCCTTGTTTTCTATATGGACGCAAAATTACTGCTCCTTGTGACAAAAAACTTCAACAAATGTTGAAAAGAGATAATCCTCAGATATTTTTACGCAACCTGCTGAGATGTGTCTGGGTGATGTTGAGGAAAGAGGCGATGTCCTTGAGCGGGAAAAGCGAGAACAGGTCTGGATGCAACGATATCAGCTCGTTATATCGTTGCTGCGGAGTCTTGATATGTAGGTCTTTGTATCTGTCGTAGACTGTCGAGAATACCGCCTCGGTGCTTATCATCACCATCTCGCACAGCACGGGATCATGCTGCATCCTCTCGCCGATTGTGGCAGTAGAGAGGCAATATATCTCGCATGGAGTCTCGGCTATCACCGACGAGCGCGCTTTCTGGCCTCGGAACGAGAAGGGGAAATCGGCGACAAACTCGTCTGAAAATTCCAGCCCGATCACATGCTCTGTGCCGTCCTCGCCGTATGCCACATATTTCAGGGTTCCCGACTTGATATAGCCGAAATATCTCGCCACCTGTCCTGCGCTGAAGAAATCCTCCCCCTTGTCGAAATGCCTCAGTGTCCCCTCGCGCAGGCAGAGCTCCTTCCAGTAGTAGACTGCGGGGCTCTCGATGTATGAGTTGAAATTGTGTATCATAGACTGTCTGTGCCGTGGCCCGCGGCATCTTGAGATGGTAAAAAAGAAAAACGTGAGCCAACTATGCCACGTCTTTGTTGATGGTCGTAGGAAACCTTTGATGCAGATGTAACAATAGTGACCCACGCGTATATGCGTGAGGACGACTATGCCATCTCTTGCATCGTTCTGAAAATTTCCTACGTTTTCAACAAACAAGATGAGCATAACGCTTCTTCTATATATGTCCGGACCGGGCATCCCCGATCCATCCGCAAAGTTAGTGAAAATATGTGAGATTCAATCCATCATCCCCCGGATTTAATTGTATTACGCATGATTAGAACCCACGCCCCGCGGATGCGGGGCACCGTCATAATAGCCTATGGGCTTGCCCATAGGTCTCGAGATCACCCCACACATTCGGGCCCCTGCACTGGGGTCCGCGCACCGCGCCTCATGTGCCGCGACCCCCGTGCGGGGGGTGCCGACCACATATCATCCCATACCTCGGGGCAAGTCCCGAGGCTATTAAGGCGGTGCCCCGCATCCGCGGGGCGGTAGCTATGTCGCGCGTGTTTGTCGGCAGTCGCGAACCGACGGAATAATCATAGTCCCATATCAAGCCCGCAGGGCGATGGTGAGGGGCTCGGGGCGAAATTTCAGTATGGGCATCGAAGACGTCCGCTAATGTGAGGCTGTTTAGTTGGAAGAATCGCTAAGGTTATCACGATTATATATCTCCTCGTATTCCGTGATTATCCGCTCGATGTCTATTTTCAGTTCTGGGATATGTCGTTTTACTAAGCTCCATAAGAATTCCGGATGCACATTGTCGTAGGCATGTATTATTCTGTTGCGGGTGTCAATGATGGCTCTCGCATTCGGAATTGCTACGGATGAATCGGTTTTTTTGATTCTGTTGATGGCCTCACCCATTATTTCCACCTTTCTTTCAACCACACATCTTCGCATGATGTCTTTTTCAAACAAATCAAATCTGTTTGGATAATCTACGAAGCAACTTTGCATATCGTTGATTGCGTCTATCACGTCCTGAAGATATTTAAGGATTTCCTCAGCAGCCATAAATCATCTGTTTTGTGCGGTTGACATTGGCGATGAAATATTTGTTGCGCAAGCCTCTTTCTTCAATAAGGTCGACTTTTCGGTTGAAAAGCATCTCCAGCGCGTCACGGAATCCATAGTAATTGGAGACATAATCAAACCTGTCGTGGTCTACCGGCTCAAAATCGACAAGCAGGTCTACATCACTGTTGTCATTGAACCTGTCTGTGAGGATAGAGCCAAAGACAGCCAAAGACTTGACCTTGTACTGGCGGCACAGGTCGATGATTCGTTGCAGATTCAGTTCTATCAGTTTCATAGACAGTAGGATTGCAGATGCAAAGATAGTGATTCTTATTGAAATGTAAACGTTCGTCTGTTGAAAATCGTTCTGCATTTCCGTGTGAGGGACGAAAAAAGGTCCGGCGGGGGCCGGACCTTTCAGAGCGGTAAACGGGGCTCGAACCCGCGACCCTCAGCTTGGGAAGCTGATGCTCTACCAACTGAGCTACTACCGCGTTTGCTCGGCACAAAGTTATGAAACTTTTTATTTCCCGCCAAGAAATCAGGCCGAAAAATTGGGGGAAAAAGATTTATTCAAGTATTTTTGGTTAAATGATGTTAATGATAGGAATTTTCTCGACTTTTTACTTGCATTGTTTGTTACCTAGGTGTAACTTTGCATCAAGTTTTTCATGGTATTAGATTTAAGGTAAGAAAGTTATTCGTCGTGATGACGGGTAATTTTTTTTGTCCCTGTTTTTTTCCTTGAATAGACTTAAGTTTGGCATTTTTTTTATAACTTTGCCACCTACATACTCTATCAATAACTAATTGAAAAATAAAATTCTGACATTCAGCCGATGAGAAGATGGCGCATTGAGGACAGCGAGGAGCTGTACAACATCCAGGGATGGGGACGCAAGTATTTCTCCATCAATCAGAAGGGCCATGTGGCCGTGACTCCGCGCGAGGGGTATGCCTCGGTCGACCTGCGCGAGGTGATGGACGAACTCCAGGTCAAGGACATCACGTCGCCCGTGCTCCTGAGGTTTCCTGACATTCTCGACAACCGTATCGAGAAGATTTCAAAGTGCTTTGCCACGGCATCGGAGCAGTATGAATATACCGGTCAGAACTATATAATCTATCCCATCAAGGTCAACCAGATGCGCCCTGTGGTCGAGGAGATTGTCACCCATGGCGAGAAGTTCAATATCGGCCTGGAAGCCGGTTCCAAGCCCGAGCTCCATGCCGTGCTGGCCACCAACATCAAGGAGAACGCCCTGATAATCTGCAACGGATACAAGGACCAGACCTATATCGAGCTTGCATTGCTGGCCCAGAAGATGGGACGCCGCATCTATCTTGTTGTCGAGAAGCTGAACGAGCTTCGCATCATAGCCGAGGTGGCACGCCGCATCGGCATCAACCCCAACATAGGCATACGTATCAAGCTGGCCTCGTCCGGCTCGGGCAAGTGGGAGACCAGCGGTGGCGACCAGTCGAAATTCGGCCTGAACTCGTCAGAGCTGCTCGAGGCCCTCGATTTTCTCGAGCGCCACGACATGAAGCACTGCCTCAAGCTGATACATTTCCATATCGGCAGCCAGATTACCAAGATACGTCTGATAAAGAACGCCATCCGAGAGGCCACACAGTTCTATGTGCAGCTATCCAACATGGGCTTCGATGTCGATTTCATGGACATTGGCGGAGGTCTGGGCGTCGACTATGACGGCACCCGCAATTCGGCCTCGGGCTCGTCGATGAACTATTCGATACAGGAGTATGCCAACGATGCCGTCTCGGCCATTGTCGATGCCTGTGTCAAGAACGGCCTCAAGCAGCCCAATATCATCAATGAGAGCGGCCGCTCGCTCACGGCACATCACTCGGTGCTGGTGTTCGAGGTTCTCGAGACGACGCAGCTCCCTATATGGAAGGACTCTAAGGAAATCGGCCCCGACGACCACGAGCTGGTGCGCGAGCTCTATGAGATATGGGACCGTCTTGACCAGCAGCGCAGTCTCGAGTCGTGGCACGACGCCCTGCAGATACGCGAGGAGGCACTTGACCTTTTCAGCCTCGGACTGCTCGACCTGCGTACCCGCGCCCAGATCGAGGAGCTGTTCTGGAGCATAGCGAGAGAAATCGGCGACATTGCCGCCGGAATGCGCCATGCCCCCGAGGAATTGCGTAAGGTGAGCAAGATGATTCCCGACAAGTATTTCTGCAATTTCTCTCTGTTCCAGTCTCTTACCGATTCATGGGCCATCGACCAGGTATTCCCCATAATACCCCTGTCGCGTCTCGACGAGAAGCCTACGAAGACCTGTACCATCCAGGACATCACCTGCGACAGCGACGGCAAGATTGCCAATTTCATAACCCACGGCGGCTCGACCTCGGGCGCGCTCCCCGTACATGCCGTCAAGCCCGGTGAGCCATACTATCTCGGTGTGTTCCTCGTGGGGGCATATCAGGAGATTCTCGGCGACATGCACAACCTCTTCGGCGACACCAATGCCGTGCATATCTCGGTCTATAAAGACCGCTATGAGATAGACCGCATCATCGACGGCGAGACTGTGGCCGACGTGCTCGACTACGTGCAGTTCAATCCCAAGAAACTTGTCCGCAACGTCGAGGCATGGGTGACCGCCGCCATGAAGGAGGGCAAGATCTCGCCCGAAGAGGGTAGGGAGTTCCTGAGCAACTACCGCTCGGGCCTCTACGGTTATACATACATCGAAAAAGACTGACCCGCAGTGCCACGCTATTTCATGCGCCTGAGCTACAGGGGCGAGCCGTTTCACGGCTGGCAGACCCAGCCGGGCGCGGTGACTGTGCAGCAGACCGTCGAGGAGGCCCTGAGCCGCGCCTTGCGCCGTCCTGTCCCGATAGTCGGGGCGGGACGCACCGACGCCGGGGTCAACGCGCGCCTGATGGTGGCCCATTTCGACACCCCCGGGCCTCTGGGCATGGAACCTGAGAGGCTTGTGGGCGCCCTCAATGCCATGACAGGGCGGGACATAGCCATACATTCGGTCGAGGAGGTCGCCCCCGACCTCCACGCCCGTTTCTCGGCAACCTCGAGGACCTATCATTATTATGCGCTCCCCGGCACCTCGGCCTTCCTGTATCCACTCTGTTGGAAGGCTCCCGCCAACCTCGACTATGAGGCCATGAATCGTGCGGCCGCGCTATTGCTCGAGACCGAGGATTTCACCTCGTTCGCCAAGCTGCATTCAGACGCCAAGACCAATATCTGCCATGTCACGCGGGCCGAGTGGGTGCCCTGGCACACGTTCGAGGGCACCGAGGGGCATGTCTTCATCATCACCGCCGACCGTTTCCTGCGCAATATGGTGCGGGCTGTCGTCGGCACCCTGGTCGAGGTAGGACGGGGCAAGCTCACCGTCGACGGATTCGCCCGTGTCATCGCACGCCGCGACCGCTGCGCCGCCGGTACCTCCATGCCCCCCCAGGCCCTCTACCTCTGGGATGTGACATACTGATTCAAACGTCCCCGCACGGGGGGTGTAGTACGTTCTCGAAGCCCTGCGGCGACGTGTGGGGAAAACGCCGGGAGATATATGTTAAAAAATCATTAGCCGTAAGGGGGTGTCGGGAATTTTGCGTAACTTTGAGCATCTTTTCCCGTATATCTGCCATGACTGATTTTGTCCATCTCCACGTCCATAGCCAGTATTCGCTGCTCGACGGCCAGGCATCGGTGACGGGCCTTGTAGACAAGGCCCTTGCATTGGGTATGCCGGGCTTTGCCCTCACCGACCACGGCAACATGTTTGGCGTCAAGGAGCTGGCAAACTATGTCAATAAGCTCAAGGGCAAGTATAAGGGCAAGATTGCCGAGGCGCGCAAGCGTCTCGAGGAGGCCGCGACCCCCGAGGAGGCCGAGGCCATACGTCCCGAGGTAGAGGCCGAGATTGCCAAGCTGGAGAAGAAGCTTGAGTTCAAGCCCATATTCGGCTGCGAGATGTATGTGGCCATGGGCTCGCTCAACGACCGTTCTGACAAGACCGACAAGGGACGCCACCTTGTCGTGCTGGCCAAGAACCTCAAGGGATACAAGAACCTCATCAAGATTGTCTCCCAGGCCCACACCGAGGGATTCTATCATCATCCCCGCACCGACAAGCAGGCCCTTGCCTCGCACCGCGAGGGGCTCATCGTCTGTTCGGCCTGTCTGGGCGGCGAGCTCCCCAGGCTTATAATGTCGGGCGACATACCCGGAGCCGAGAAGGCTATGCTGTGGTATAAGGAGACATTCGGCGACGACTATTATGTCGAGCTGCAGCGCCATCCGACCAATATCCCCGGCGCCAACCGCGAGACATTCGAGATGCAGCAGAAGGTCAATCCCGTGCTAATCGAGCTTGCCCGCAAGCACGGCATCAAGATTATAGCCACCAACGACTCGCATTTCATCAATGCCGAGGATGCCGAGGCACACGACCGCCTCATCTGCATATCGACCAACAACTATCTGACCGATCCCGGCCGTATGCGCTACACGCATCAGGAGTGGTTCAAGAGTCAGGACGAGATGGCCGCACTCTTCCCCGACCTGCCCGAGGCGCTGTCCAATACCAAAGAGATACTTGACAAGGTAGAGATATATTCGATTGACCATCCCCCAATCATGCCCTTCTTCGAGATTCCGGCCGATTTCGGAACCGAGGAGGAGTATCGCGCACGCCTCACCGAGCAAGACCTGTTCGAGGAGTTCACACGCGACGAGAACGGCAATGTCGTCCTCTCGCCCGAGGCCGCGCAGAAGAAGATTGAGAAACTGGGCGGGTATGACAAGCTCTACCGCATAAAGTTCGAGGCCGACTACCTGTCGAAACTCGCATACGAGGGTGCCGAGCGCCGCTATGGCTCCCCGCTGACCGACGAACTCAAGGAGCGCATCAACTTTGAGCTCTATATCATGAAGACCATGGGCTTCCCGGGATACTTCCTCATAGTCCAGGACTTCATCAACGTGGCCCGCAGGGATCTCGGCGTCTCCGTGGGCCCGGGACGTGGCTCGGCTGCCGGAAGCGTCGTGGCATATTGCCTCGGCATCACGCAGGTCGACCCCATCAAGTATGACCTGCTGTTCGAGCGATTCCTCAACCCCGACCGTATATCCCTCCCCGATATCGACGTCGACTTTGACGACGACGGACGTGCCGAGGTGCTGCGCTATGTCACCGACCGCTATGGCGAGGAGAAGGTGGCGCACATCATCACCTTCGGCACCATGGCCGCCAAGTCGGCCATCAAGGATGTGGCCCGTGTGGAGCAGCTTCCGCTGCCCGAGAGCAACCGCCTGGCCAATCTCGTGCCCAAGCGCATGCCCGACGGTCCCGACGGCAAGACCCTCAAGACCAATCTCAAGAACTGCTATCAGTATGTGCCCGAGTTCAGCCAGGAGCTGCACTCGTCCAACCGCCTCATAACCGAGACCCTCGAGTATGCCCGCCGTCTCGAGGGCAACGTGCGCAACACGGGCGTGCATGCCTGTGGCGTCATCATCTGCCGCGACCCGATCACCGACTGGGTGCCCGTGGCCACCGCCGTCGACAAGAACCCCGGGTCGAGCGGCAACGACAAGATGATCGTGACCCAGTACGAGGGCTCGATTATCGAGGACACCGGCCTCATCAAGATGGACTTTCTCGGCCTCAAGACCCTCTCCATCATCAAGGAGGCCGTACACAATATCAAGATGACCCGCGGCATCGACATAGACATCGACACGATTGATATCGAAGACCGCAAGACATTCGAGCTCTACTGTCAGGGCAACACGGTGGGCACCTTCCAGTTCGAGTCGGCCGGAATGCAGAAATACCTGCGCGAGCTGCAGCCCTCGACATTCGAGGACCTCATTGCCATGAACGCCCTCTACCGTCCGGGCCCGATGGACTATATACCCGATTTCATCGCCCGCAAGCACGGACGCAGCCCCATCACCTACGATATTCCCGTCATGGAGAAATATCTCAAGGACACATACGGGGTCACGGTATATCAGGAGCAGGTCATGCTGCTGTCGCGTCTTCTGGCCGGGTTCACCCGCGGACAGAGCGACACACTGCGAAAGGCGATGGGCAAGAAGCTCATCGACAAGATGAACGAGCTCGAAGGCCTCTTCATCAAGGGTGGCACCGCCAACGGACATGACCCCAAGGTGCTGGCCAAGATATGGGAGGACTGGAAGAAATTCGCATCCTACGCCTTCAACAAGAGCCACGCCACCTGCTACTCGTGGGTGGCCTTCCAGACGGCATGGCTCAAGGCCAACTATCCGTCAGAATACATGGCCGCCATCCTCACACGCAACCGTTCGGACATCACCAAACTCACGGGATTCATGGACGAGTGCAAGCGCATGAAGATACGTGTGCTCGGCCCCGACATCAACGAGAGCTTCATGGAGTTCGGTGTCAACTCGCACGGCGACATCCGCTTCGGGCTCGGAGCCATCAAGGGGGTAGGCGAGGGGGTTGTCAGGGCCATCATCGAGGAGCGCGACAAGAACGGCCCCTTCGAGAGCGTCTATGATGCCGTTGAGCGCATCCCCTCGGGCGCGCTCAACCGCCGCACGTTCGAGAATCTTGTGCTGGCCGGAGCCTTCGACAGCTTCGGCGACCTCAAGCGCGAGGACTATATGGGCCAGAGCCCCAAGGGTGACCCCTACAGCGAGATACTTGTCAGGTACGGACAGTCGTTCCAGGCCGACAGGATGTCGTCTGCCATGTCGCTGTTCGGCGACGACGCCTCGATGGCCACGGCAGGCCGTCCGCAGGTCATCCCGTCACCCGAATGGCCCATGGCCACGAAGCTCGAGAAAGAGCGCGAGCTCGTGGGCATGTATCTCTCGGCCCACCCGCTCGATCCCTACTACATGGAGCTGACCTACGGCACCTCTTGCACCGTCAAGGGGTTCACCGAGTTCAATCCCGTCGAGGGCGTGCAGCTCACCTTCGGAGGCATGGTGGTCGATTTCCAGCAGCGCCAGGGCAAGAGCGGCATGTTCGGCATACTCAAGGTCGAGGATTTCACCGGCTCGGCCGAGTTCATGCTGTTCGGCCAGACCTTCATAGATTTCCACAACTACGGCGTGCCCGGCACACCCGTCATCATCAGCGGACAGTATCAGCGCCGTTTCGCCAACTCCGAGCTGCGTTTCAACATCACCAACATCCGCCTGCTGGCCGATGTCAGGGGCTCGCTCGTGCGCGGCATCACCATAGACCTTCCCACCGACCGCATCACGCCGCACCTGCGCTCTCTGCTGGCCGACCGTATGGCCGAGGTCAATGAGCCCGACAAGGGTGGCGAGCTTGCATTCAGGATATTCGACCCCACCATCAACCGGTCGCTTCACCTCAGCGCGTCGCGCCGCATCCCGGTAGACCGCAAGCTGGTCGAGGCGCTCGCCGAGGAAGACATAACATTCTCAATCGAAAAATAACATTAACACCAACTTCAAAATAAAACGGAAAAAATGACATTCACAGATCAGAACATCCACGACCTGATTGCATCAGGCCAGCCTGTAGTGATTGATTTCTGGGCCACCTGGTGTGGCCCCTGCGTGCGCATGGCCCCCGTGGTCGAGGAGCTTGCCAAGGAGTATGAGGGCCGCGTGGCCGTGGGCAAGTACAATATCGAGGAGGAGAACGACCTCACCGCCAAGTACCGCATCATGTCCATCCCCACCGTCCTCTTCTTCAAGAACGGCGAGCAGGTACCCTCGCTCCGTCTGGCCGGCGCACAGCCCAAAGCAACCCTCGAGGAGCGCATCAACCAGCTCCTGGCACTCTGAGCCGCATAACATCGGTTAGCCGACCCCAATCATCACATTATCATATAACAAATATTATAGATGAAACCTATTCTTACAATGGTCCTTGTCGGGGGCGCCGCCGTGCTCCTGACCGGTTGCAACAAGAAGATGAATCAGTTTGCCGCCGACTACTTCTCGACCAATCCCAATCCCCTTGAAGTGGTGGGCACACATGTCCCCGCCACCGTCACAGGCCGTGTGCCGGAGAAGTTCTTCCGTAAGAACGCAGTGGTGACCGTGACCCCCGTGCTCACATACGGCACGACATCGCAGAATGGCTCGCCCCTTACATTCCAGGGCGAGAAGGTGCGCGGCAACAATCCCGTCATCTCGTGGGAGCGTGGCGGCACAGTGACAATCCCCGTCAACTATGTCTATGAGCCCGCCATGCAGCGTTCAGAGCTCTATCTCGACTTCAACGTGCAGCAGGGCAACAAGACATACGCGCTGCCCCGCGTCAAGGTAGCCAACGGCATCGTGGCCACCGCAGCCCTGGCCGACGCCGGAACGCTGACCCCCGCCACCGCAGCCGACAAGTTCCAGCGTGTCATCAACGAGAAATACTCGGCCGACATCCACTTCCTCATCAACCAGGCCAACCTGCGCAAGACCGAGCTCGAGTCTGACCAGGTGCTCCGCCTCAACCGCGACCTCCGCGCCGCCGCCGCCGACACCGCCCGCGTCATCGAGGAGATCAACATCTCGTCTTACGCTTCGCCCGACGGCTCGCTCGAATTCAACACACGTCTGGCCCAGAACCGCGAGACCAACACCCAGGGCTATCTCGAAGGCCAGCTCAAGAAGGACAAAGTGACTGAGTTCGGCGAGCTCACCGCACAGTTCACCCCCGAGGACTGGGAAGGCTTCCAGCAGCTCGTGGCAGCCAGCAACATCCAGGACAAAGACCTCATCCTCAGCGTCCTCTCGATGTACAAGGATCCCGAGCAGCGCGAGCGCGAGATCCGCAACCTCTCGAGCGTGTTCGACGAGCTCGCAGACCAGATCCTGCCCCAGCTCCGCTACTCGCGCATCACAGCCAGCGTCAACGTCATCGGCAAGAGCGATTCGCAGCTTAACGCCGCATTCGATGTAGACCCCTCGACCCTCACTGCCGACGAGCTCCTCTACACCGCCACTCTCACCGACGACCTCAACCGCAAGAAGGCCATCTACACCGCAGTAACACGCCTCTATCCCAACGACTACCGCGGCTTCAACAACCTCGGTATGGTGCTCTACGAGCAGGGCGACTATGACGCAGCCATGGCCAGCTTCAAGAAGGCTGCCCGTCTCGACGGCAAGGCTCCCGAGGCTCAGATGAACCAGGGTCTCGTTGCCCTCGTCAACGACGACTGGCGCGCAGCCAACACCGCCTTCGGCAACGCCGCCGGCCTCCAGGACCTCGGTCCCGCACTCGGCGTGCTCTATCTCAAGCAGGGCGATGTCAAGGGTGCTGTCAAGGCATTCGGCAACGACAAGAGCAACAACGCCGCCCTGGCACAGATCCTCGACAAGGACTATGCCAAGGCCAAGTCTACCCTTGCCGCCATCACCGCTCCCGACGCCACCACATACTATCTGATGGCTGTCCTCGGCGCACGCACCGGCAACGAGCAGATGGTGACCTCGAACCTCCGTCAGGCCGTCAAGCTCGACCCCGCCATGGGTCGTCAGGCCGCCAACGACCTCGAGTTCTCGCGCTTCAACATCTCGTCCGCCCTCTGACACAGGCGCGGCTGACCACCGTTTACAGTTCCTCCGCCATTACGGCGGGGGAACTTTCTTATATATAAATAGGTATAAAAGGTCATCTGTACACGTCAAATGTTAAAAAATGGCATAATACCGATTTATTCCGCTAAAAATTTGGAAAATGTCAGGATAACCTCTACCTTTGTATCACAAAAGGAAACCATCAGGGATTTCGTATTCTTCAGACAAGTAGTAATGACACATGCTTTTATGAATTCTGATCATAATGCTGCGATAAGACTGACGCTGATTTTTGCCTACTCAATAGCTGACTCTCCGGGCTCGCCCGGTCTGCAGCCTTGACGGCAGGTCCTTTTCCTTTAACCGACGACCGCCGGGCTCCATACCTAAGCCCGTTAAGCCGATAGCTCCGATATGTCATCCCTTCAGGCCACACACAATGGAGCGATGATGCAGACTTAACCTCTTAACCACTCTATAAAAGAGGCATTCATTACCCTTCCACCCCAAGGGATAAATGTCTTCACCCCACACTCCACCAAGAGATAATCTATGAAAATCAAATTTCTCTTCACACTCATCCTGAGCCTGTTCGCCTTTGGAGCCGCCAACGCACAGAAGGCCGCGATAAAGACCAACCTGCTTTATGACGTGACGCTCTCGCCCAACCTCGGTGTCGAGCTCAAGCTCGCCCCCAAGTGGACGTTCGACCTGAGCGGCAATCTCAACGCGTGGGCTGTCGACAACAAGCGCTGGAAACACTGGCTTGTGCAGCCCGAGGGCCGATACTGGTTCTGCGATGCCTTCTCGGGACATTTCGTGGGCGCGCACCTGCTCGGCGGCCAGTACAACTGGGGCAATCTCGACCTCCCCTTCAAGTTCCTCGGCACCGATTTCGGCAAGCTCAAGGACTACCGCTATCAAGGATGGTTCGGAGGCGCCGGCATCGTATATGGCTACTCGTGGATCCTCAACCGCCACTGGAACATCGAGGCCGTCATCGGATTCGGCTGGACATACACCCGCTCTGACATCTACGAGTGCGCCGACTGCGGACGCAAGATACAGACCGGCAAGCCCCACAACTATGTGGGCCCGACCAAGGCTGCCATCGACCTCATTTACACCTTCTGATCCCCACACAGCTATGAAGCATCTCAATATCACCCGCACACTCTCGACGGCCCTCATGGCCGCCGCAGCCACGGTGGCAGTCAGCGCCGCCACCGAGGGGCACCTGCTCAAGGTCACAGACATTGACATAGCTCGTCAGGGCACCGGTGGCGACAAGCTGCTCGTAGCGGTCACCATCGACCCGCGCTCGGTCAATCCCGGCCGTGACCGCGAGGTGGTCTTCACACCCCAGATCACGTCGGCTGCGGGCGACACCGTCAACCTTGCCCCCATACGTGTGGCCGGACGCAACAGATATTACTCGCATCTGCGTAACGATGACCTCGAGGATGGCGCCGTCATCTATGAGGCCGGTTCCAGGCAGCTCATCGAATACCGCAAGGTCATTGATTTCGAGCCCTGGATGCAGCGCTGCCGCATAGACATGGCCGAGCGCATCGGCCACTGCTGCGACCCCATCGTGCCGGCCGGAGTCACCCCCCTCGCCGAGATAGACTACACGCAGCCCCCCTACGACCCCACCTTCAGGTATGTCGAGCTCACGGGCGACGAGACCATCGAGCGCGAGGCCAAGGGAAGCGCCTTCATCGACTTTATCGTCAACCGCACCGAGATACGTCCCTGGTATCGCAACAACCAGGTATGGCTCGACTCGATCGACAACACCATAAAGTTTGTCAAGAACGACCCCGACGCCGTCATCACCCGTGTCACCATCAAGGGTTTCGCATCTCCCGAAGGTCCCTACAGCAACAACGTGCGCCTGGCCATGGGCCGTACGCAGGCCCTCAAGGAGTATGTGCGCGAGCAGCACAGCTTTGCCCCCGAGATAATGCACACCGACTACGAGCCCGAGGACTGGGAAGGCCTGCGACGCCGCATGCTCACCCTCGAGATGCCCCACAAGGCCGAGATTCTCCAGATCATCGACTCGAAGATGGAGCCCGACCCCAAGAACGCCGAGATACAGACACGCTATCCCAAGGAATACAAGTTCCTTCTCGACAGCATCTATCCCGCGCTGCGCCACTCCGACTATACCGTCAACTACAATATCCGCACATTCGTCGACATCGACGAGCTCAAGCGTGTCTACGCCCAGGACGCCTCCAAGCTCCGCCCCGTCGATTTCCAGCGCATAGCCTCGACCTTCCCCGAAGGCTCGAAAGAGCGTGACGACGTGTTCATCACCGCCGCGGGCATCTATCCCATGGACCCCGAGGCCGCCCTCAATGCCGCCAACATCTATATGAAGCGTGGCGACCTGGGCCGTGCCGGAGAGCGTCTGCGCTATGCCGGAGACACCCCCGAGGCAAACTACTCGCGTGCCACACTGGCCGGACTCAACGGCGACCTCGAGCGCTCGCGCAGCCTCTTCAGCGCCGCCGCCCAGACCGGCTTCAAGCCCGCAGCCGACGAGGTGGCACACCTCGACAAGCTCATCAACCGTACCAAGGTGACATATCTCATCACTCCGACCCCCGCGCGATAACAGCGCCCCTCACACCTGCCGCCGGCATGGTCTCCGGCGGCAGAGAACCACTGACCGCACACTGTCTCTCTTCAATCCGTCAAATTGCACGCGCCCCGGACATCCGGCAGGAAACACACTCGACAGATTCTGACAGGGAAAGCACCTATTTTTACTATTACAGAACTTTTTTAAAGGAATAATAAAACATGATAACCAATTTTTCAGGTAAAACTATGAACAAGACAAGCAAGTTCTTCCTCGGCTTTGCCTCGCTCTCGATGCTCGCAGCATGCTCGAGCGACGAGCCCGCCCAGGAAGTGGTAACTCCCGGCGCAGGTGAGACAGCCTACCTCACCGTCACCCTCCGTGACGCCAACGACCTGAGCCGTGCCGGCAAGCCGGATTCCTCCGACCCCGTTGACGGCGAGTTCGACTACGGTACCGACAACGAGGCTATGGTCAACATCGCACGCTTCTATTTCTTCGACAAGGACGGCATCTATGCCGGTCAGTCGAACCTCTGGAACGGAGGCAACGCATCGACCGCAACTCCCGATGAGAACATCGAGTTCAAGTCGCCCACTCTCGTAGTGCTCGAGAACCAGAAGTCCAACGAGTATCCCAAGTACATGGTGACCGTGCTCAATGGTGCTCAGTTCACCAACGACTACCTCACCGGCAAGACCCTCGCAGACTTCAGCAAGGAGCTCACCAACTGGGGCTCGAACACCGAGAACGGTTTCGTGATGGCTTCGACCAGCTATTTCATGGCCACCGACGACAAGAACCACGACAACACCCCGAATATAGCACCCTTGCTGTATTTTCTGACATTAGAATTATACCACAGAAGGCGTAAAAAGTCAACACAGGTCATGTAAATTTTTTGACCAATTATGGCTTCAAATGGCGGATAAAGCGTTTCACAGTGCATTTTTACAGCTGTTTATAACAATTAAGGCATTTCTTTGCCGAAATAAATTGTAAATATACACATATTTTTTCCGCAAAAATGCAAAACGTTTGACAAAGCCAAATGCCTGTGATATAATGAAGAAAACGTATAATTATTGGAGGTATGCTGTTATGGCAAACAAAAAAGTCAATAAATTTGCAAACACTAACACTGTAAAAACCACCGAAAATAAATCCGCAGAAACCGTTGTACCCGCTGCCGCTCCTGTTGAAGCAAAGGCTGCTGCTCCCGAGGTAAAGGCTCCCGTTGAGGCTAAGGCTGAAGTAAAGACCGAGGCTGAAAAGGAAGAGAAGAAGTCCGCTGCTAAGAAGGCTCCTGCAAAGAAGGAAGAAGCTCCTGCTGAAAAGGCTGTCAAGAAGGCTCCCGAAAAGGATACCGCAAAGATCTTCATCGAATTCGGCGGAAACAAGTTTGCTGCTGATGAGATCGTTGAAAAGTGCAAGGCTGCTTACAAGGCTGACAACTCCAGAAAGCAGGTTCGCTCCATCGAAGTTTATGTTAAGCCCGAGGACAACAAGGCTTACTATGTTGTTAACGGCAAGGCTGACGGTCTGTACATCGACCTTTGATTTTGCTAAAACATAACGGGGGCGCTTTCATAATGAAAGCGCCCTTTTACTTTGTATCAAACATACCGATTACAAAAGGTAACGAAAAAAACAACATTTGCCCGTAAAGGTTGATTATCTTCC
>OMDW01000042.1_pt1 | contig 25696 bp, 23 predicted proteins | sample 1673661 | NCBI WGS metagenome assembly OMDW01 (sample SAMEA103958118, study PRJEB25191) | human gut metagenome
GGTTGTAGGAGTATATCTCGTTTGTTTTCCTGTCCCACCATTTGTTCTTGCGCATATGAAGATATACAGGCCTGCCACGCATGGGATAATCCTGTATCGTTACATAATCCGTGTATCCACGGGCCACTATGTCGGGATTGCGGTAATCCTCGTCCGACAGCTTCTTCTTCTCATCAAGCCATATATCGTATGACTGGTCGGTACGTTCGAAACGCACCATCTCAAACAGTTCATCCATCCCCTCGGGAAGGCACATCCATATTGCATCTGCTATTTTCATGATGCAAATTTAACACTTTCCACAAAATTTATGCACCGGGATTTCGGCTTGACCCGTTTTCTGTAAATCACTAAGATTACAATGTAATTCGTACGTCATATTTTTAAGTTCATGTCGCATAATCCTCTCTGCAACGCTTACATTTAGACATGAAAAAGGTGTGAGGATTTATTTGTTCTATCCAATCATCAGGCTCTCGCATTTGCCTATTCCACGGATAAAACAATAGCCCCACACCGATTTTGCTATATAATCTGCCATTCACGGCAGGGTATAAGCAATCAGTGCAGGTGCTATTGCCAACCTTATCTTCGTGGAATTTCAAATTTGCGAGATTTGATGATTGAAGATAAAATTTCAATAACACCTTTTTATAAAGTTGTTGATTCTGTCGGCCAACTCTATGGCTCTCTAATCAAGTGCAAAGTTACTAAAAAATGTTATTGGTGGGGCTATTCGTGACGATGTTTTTCAGCATAAAAAAGAATCAGGACATCTGAAACAATGTGTTCAGATACCCTGATTTGGAGAAGTCAGCCTATTATGCTTGTGATAAGCAATCATATAAGCCAAAGAGCTGCCGCAATGAACAGATTGTTTCAGAACAGAATCTTGGGATTTAACGCGCTAAGAGGCTGTGTAGTAATTTGGAATTACGGTGCAGCCTCATACCGATTGGTAGGGAGTTCTGACGATTTTCTTTTTTGTGCTTTATTTTTATTTTAACGTTTTGGTTGCTAACAATGCAATTACGGCAGGTGTTTTAATGTAAATTATATGCCTCTTAATCGTAATAGTTATGGATTACAACAACGAAATGAAAAGGCTTGAGGGACATGAGCAGATGAAAGAAATCCCTGAAAGCTTCGATAGCTACAAGCCGGTCGCTGCGACGGGCAGAAGAGGTCGCAGCAGACAGACAGCCGCGATGACGGGAGCGCATGGCGGTGGGTTCAATACAGGAAGTATCATTGCCGGAATAGGTGCGGTGGCATTGGCCGCACTGGTTTTCTTCTTCTCCGATGCCTGGTATTTCAGGGACGGGGGGAAACAGACTGCCGCAAACCGGACGGAGACATCATCACCGTCGAAATCCGGAGTGATCGAGGTGGTTGAAATCAGCAGTGAGGATATCGCGCAGAATCTTTCCGGAAAAGAGTCTGTTGATATGGCGCAGGCCGCGGCGACGGTTGACACAACCGGTCAGCAAGTCAATGCCGCCACTGCCAATCAGGAAAATTCCGATACTGCCGGTATGGCGACATCCTCATATGCGGGAGAGAATTTGGCGTATGCCGCCACAACACCTGATGTGATATGCCTTTTCCCAGTTGACGGTGTCGCGATACAGGAGAATCCCCAGTTGAATGACCTTGCCGAAGAGGCTGTGGCTGACGGATCCGACGTGGTGGTGACCGGTTATACCGATGAGTCGGGAAATGCCGCGTACAATCAGCAGCTCAGCACACGTCGCGCCCAGGCGATTGGTGATTATCTGGTTGCCCACGGGGTCCCTCGTAACCATATCACCGTCCAAGGACGTGGTGAGACAGATGCTTTTGCAACCCCAGCGCTTGACCGCAGGGTGGAAGTGAGAGTGGTCTGACAGTGACCGATTGATACCGACATCAGTCGTGGTATACTCCCCGGGGAATGGCGCAAGCTTATTTCTCGGGGAGTTGCTTTGTCGATTTGGCTCCGAGGTCGAGGATTTTTCGGGCGGTGACGAAGACGTTGCCCGGGCCGTCGGAGAGGCGTGAGCGGAGGGTGGTGTAGGCTTTCTGGGTGTTGGAGATATGACGCTCCACATCGTCGAAGGCTTCCATCATGCCTGTGAATTTGTCGAGAAGACGTCCCGAGAGACGGGCTATTTCCTCGACATTGCGGTTGACGGCGTCCTGTTTCCAGAGTTGCCGCAACATACGCAACACGGAGATGAGCTGGGTCGGGGAGACCATCAGCACCCGTTTGTCGTAGGCTTCCTGCCAGAGTCCCGGCTCTATCTGCATGGCGGCGATGTATGCCGCCTCGTTGGGAATGAACATCATCACGAAATCCATCCTTTTCTTGCCGATGAGGTCTTGATAATTCTTCCGCGAGAGTTCGTTTATATGGGCCTTCACCGAGGCGAGGTGGTGGGCGGCTGCCTGTTTGCGGCGTTCACCCCCGATGTCCTCGGTGTCGTCGGCGAGATTGATGTAGTCGATGAAGCTTGTCAGGGATACTTTGGAGTCGATGACGAGGCAACGGTCATCGGGGTAATATATCACGACATCCGCACGCAGGCTTTTCCCATCGGTGTCGGTGAGACGCGTGCCGTCGGTATCGCGGGTTACCTGCGTGTCGAAATGCACACCCTTCTGCAATCCGGATTTCTCAAGCAGCTTCTCAAGAATCATCTCCCCCCAGTCACCCTGCATCTTGGAGTCGGAACGTAGCGCGCGGGTAAGGTCGCGTGCCTCACGGCCTATGGTTTTGTTGAGCTCAAGAAGTTCGCGCAGCTCCTTCTGGAGGGAAAAACGTTCGCGAGACTCATTGTTATATGCGTCCCCGACAGCCTTGCGGAAGTTCTCGATGTTCTCTTTGAGGGGTGACAGCAGGTCGTTGAGCCGTTGCGAGGAGGTCTCGTTGAAACGTCGCGCATTGGATTCCATTATCTCGTTGGCGAGGTTTTTGAAGCGTTCCTCCTGCTGACGGAGCAACGTCGCGTTCTGCTGGCGGTTCTCCTCCAGCTGTTTGTCCTTCGACTCGATCTGTTCGCGGAGAGCCGCGGCGGCTGTGCGTAGTGAGGAGATTTCGGCTGTGAGACGGGAATTTTCTGCGATCAGTTCAGCCTCTCGCCGGGTGGCGGCTTCCCGCAACTGTGTCTCGCGTTGGGTGGATTCCTGGCGCAATGTCGCCTCGCGCATCGCCGCTTCCTCCTTCTGGGCCGAAAGGCGCGTGATGGTCTCGTTCTCCTTTCGGGCAAGATTGTCGCGGGTTTTCAGGAACATGACAAGCAGCACAATCGCGGCTGTCAAGGCTATGATTCCTATTGTTGAGGTCATAATCGGATTTATCGGATAAAAAAGAGTGATGTCTCATACAAAATTACTCAACCTCTCGGAAAGATGCAATTTTATCCCGAAATAATTTAATCCGAGAACGCGGCATACTCGCTAACTTTGCACAGTTAACAACTTGACTGTAACAACTTGACTGATTCAATGGATATAGCTGAAATGTATTATAGGTTACGCTCTCTCCGCAGGATGCTGCCCGCGTTAGGTCTGCTCTTTTTCTTTGGCTCATGTTCCGGAGACCATTCAGGGCATGAGGATTACGACCACGAACCTCACGCCCATCAGCCGTCAAAGGCCGCTGACCATGACGACGAAGGACTTATAGTCCTTTCTTCAGAGCAGTTGAAAACGCTTAGAGTGGAAGCCGAGACGGTTGCCCGTGGTGAGTTCTCCGAGGTGGTCAAGGTCTCCGGGGAGATATCGGCCATGCCGGGTTCCGAGGGGGCTGTGGCTGCCCGTCAGGCGGGGATTGTGAAACTCGCGTCGGGTATATCAGCAGGTGTGTCGGTCAATGCCGGTAGAACCATAGCCACAGTGACCGCGCGGGGTATGAGCGGAGGTGATCCCAACGAGGCTGCCCGGGTTGCATATCAGGCCGCCAAGAGGGAGCTTGACCGTCTGACTCCCTTACATAAGGAGGGGATTGTCTCCACCCGCGATTACAACGCCGCGTTGCAGAGGGAGGAGGAGACTCGCGTGGCCATGGGTACAGTCTCCGGGAGTGGGGCTTCCGCTGCCACTGCACCCGTAAGCGGGGTAATAACCTCGATAGATGTGGTCGACGGCCAGTTTGTGGATGCCGGGCAGACCATAGCCACCATATCCTCCAACAATGCGTTGACTCTACGGGCCGACCTTCCCGAAAGCAGGGCCGGATGGCTCCCGGGAATCTCAGGCGCACGTTTCCGTCCGACATATTCCGATGTGGTGATTGATGTGACCGCCGCAGGGGGGAAGATGGTCTCCAGACCGTCGGCATCTTCTGCCTCCGGAGGATATATCCCGGTTTATTTCACTCTCCCGAAGGGTAGCCATGAAATCATCAACGGCACTTACTGCGAGGTTTACCTGCTTGGTTCCACGCGACAGGAGGTCATCACCGTTGCGGACAAAGCCGTGAGCGAGCAGCAGGGAAAATACTTCGTGTATGTCGAGAAATCCCCGGGCCACTATGAAAAACGACCCGTGACCATCGGGCTCACCGATGGTGAACGCCGCGAGATTCTTGCCGGATTGCAGCCGGGAGAGCATGTGGTCAGCAAGGGTATGACATTCGTAAAGCTCGCCGAGACTTCCGGTGCGGTGCCTGAAGGGCATTCACATTCCCATTGAATCCATCCGTAATTCCCCAAGAAAAAACATACACTGATGCTTAACCGCATAATCAGATTCTCATTGCTCAACAGGGTAGTGGTGCTGGTGCTTGCCGCCGTCATCACTATCGCCGGATGCGTGGTGTTGACCCGCTCCGAAATAGACATATTCCCTGACCTCAACGCTCCCACGGTCGTGGTCATGACCGAAGCTCCCGGATTGGCTCCCGAAGAGGTGGAGAAACTTGTGACATTCCCGGTGGAGACCGCTATGACCGGTTCGAACGGAGTCAGGCGCACCCGCTCAGCCAGTTCGACAGGATTCTCTGTGGTATGGGTGGAGTTTGACTGGGGCACCGACATCTACCGTGCCCGTCAGACAGTCGCCGAACGTCTCGCCACGGTAGGGGAGAGCCTTCCTCCGGGAGTCGGTACCCCCGTGATGGGGCCGCAGTCATCCATCCTCGGGGAGATTATGATAATCGGATTGACCCCTGATTCGACTTCGGTGCTTGACTTGCGAAACATTGTGGACAGACAGATAAGCCGTCAGCTGCTGGCAACTCCCGGTGTGGCCCAGGTGTCGGTAATCGGTGGAGAGGAGAGGGAGATGCAGGTGCTTCTGTCTCCTGAAAAGATGAAATTCCACGGGGTCACCCTCGCCGAAGTGCTGGAAGCTCTCGAAGGGAGCAACGACAATGCCACCGGAAGTGTGATGTATGCCCACGGCAATGAGTATCTTGTCAAGGGGGCTGTCAACTCCGCATCTCCCGAAGAGGTGGCGGCGTTGGCTATCCCCTCGGAGTCGGGACGCAATCTGCGGCTCGGGGATGTTGCGACAGTGAAATTCGGCGGAAGCCTCCCCCGGATAGGAACAGCTTCGGTCAAAGGGCGCGAGTCTGTGATACTGACAATAACCAAGCAGCCCCATACCGGGACAATAGGGCTGACAGAGGAGCTTGACAGGCAGGTTGAGGAGCTTCGCAAGACCCTTCCGCCGGATGTCACAGTGTCGGCTGACATTTTCCGCCAGTCTGAGTTCATCGCCAACTCAATCAGCAATCTGCAGGCCTCATTGCTTGAAGGGGCATTGATGGTGGTGATTGTGCTGTTCTTCTTCCTGATGAATCTCCGCACCACACTGGTCTCCCTTGTGGCTCTACCGCTGTCCATCATCATCTCGGTCATCATACTGCGCGGGATGGGTGTGACCATCAACACAATGAGCCTGGGAGGTATCGCCATCGCCATCGGCTCGCTGGTGGATGACGCGATTGTCGATGTGGAGAATGTCTACAAACGGCTGCGTGAGAACAGCCGGTTGCCTGAGAATGAGCGCCGGAGTGTCATTCAGGTTGTATACGATGCCTCAAAGGAGGTCAGGAAGCCAATCTTCAACTCGTCGCTGATTATCATCGCCAGTTTCCTGCCACTGTTTTTCCTCTCCGGAATGGAGGGGCGTATGCTGATACCCCTTGGGGTGGCGTTCATCGTGGCGTTGGCCGCATCGACAGTGGTGGCGTTGACTCTGACACCGGTGCTTTGCTCATACCTGCTCGGTTCTAAAAAAGAGGATGCCGCGCTGTCGAAGGAACCGAAACTTGCCGCCAAGATGAAGGAGGGTTACGGCAAATCGCTGGCCTGGTGTATGAGACGGCCTGTGCTGGTGCTGTCATCGGTCGGGGTGCTGTTTGTCGGGTCGCTGATTTTGTTTTTCAACCTCGGACGCAGCTTCCTGCCGAACTTCAATGAGGGGTCGCTGACCATCAATGTCTCGACATTGCCGGGCATATCCCTGGAGGAGAGCGACCGTATCGGACGCTTGGCCGAGGAGATAATCCTGTCTGTCCCCGAGGTCAACACGGTAACCAGAAAGACCGGACGTGCGGAACTTGACGAGCATTCCCTCGGGGTGAATGTCTCGGAAATCGAAGCCCCTTACAAGCTTGACGGGCGTAGCCGCCGTGAGATGGTGGCCGAGTTGCGAGAGAAGTTGTCGGTGATTCCCGGCGCGAGCATCGAGATCGGTCAGCCGATTTCCCACCGTATCGACGCGATGTTGTCAGGAACCGAGGCTCAGATAGCCATCAAGATTTTCGGCCCTGACCTCAACCGCCTTTACTCCATCGGGCAGTCTGTCCGCGAAGTCGTCAACGGAGTCGACGGGGTGGTGGATGTCAATATCGAGCAGCAGATAGAACGTCCGCAGATTGAGATTATACCCCGGCGTGAGATACTTGCCCGTTACGGAGTGGCGATGAATCGCTTCTCAGAATTCATTGATGTCGCTATGGCGGGCAAGCAGGTATCACAGGTCTATGAGGATGGTTACCCCGCGCCCCTGACCGTCAGGTTCGAGACTCCGGCTGACATATCCGTTGATGAATTGCGTCAGCTCCCGGTTGATACCCGCGAGGGGAAGGTGCCTCTGGGGCATTTGGCCGATATCAAGTCGGTCACCGGCCCCAATACCATCAACAGGGAGAATGCGACCCGTCGGCTGGTGGTGTCGGCCAATGTAGACGGACGCGACTTGCGTGGTGTCGTGAATGAAATCAGCGACAAAATGGCCGCAGAAGTGGAGATGCCGGCCGGTTATCATATCAATTACAGTGGCCAGTTTGAGAGTGAGGCCGCCGCTTCGCGCACACTCGCCCTGACCTCTCTGCTGGCGCTGGCAATTATCCTGATGTTGCTTTATGGCGAGTTCCGTGACTTCCGCGAATCGCTTGTCATTCTCATCAATATGCCGTTGGCGATGATTGGGGGAGTGGTGATACTCGTGTTGACCGGAGGAGAACTGAATATCCCTGCGATTATCGGTTTCATATCCTTGCTGGGTATCTCTACCCGCAACGGAATGTTGCTCATCTCACGATACAATCATCTGCGCGACGAAGGCATGGGGCTTGAGGAGCGTATCGCCGTCGGGTCTGCCGATCGTCTGACTCCGATTGTGATGACCGCGTTGACCTCGGCTCTCGCCCTGATTCCCCTTGCCTTGCGTGGCAGTGAGCCGGGCAATGAGATTCAGAGTCCGCTGGCGATTGTGATTCTTGGGGGACTGGTCTCCTCCACAGCCCTCAACATTTTCGTGGTGCCGATTCTCTACCGTTTCATAAACAGGAGAAAAAAGCGTAACTTTGCACCCCGAAACATAAGTCAGTCAACAAACATAAAACCGCTCACAGATGATTTCACTCACTGACCGTATCAGACCGTTTTTCGTAGGTTCCGTCGCTTTGGTGATGGCTGGGATGATGTCTGCCACCACTCCCGAGTACACCGAGATTGCCTCCAGGCTCGCCTCGCGCCTGAATGGCGGTCAGGCTGAATCCGCCACATTGGCTGCTGAGAAATCGGAGCTTAACGCCGAAGTGGCTCCTTCTGATCCGGAGGTGGATTTCGAATATCTGTGGCCCTCCTCGGCCGGGGAGGCCAACCGCTGGTCGGCAGGAATCAGCCAGGAACTGCCAGATTTCAGGAAGATGTCAGCTACCCGCCGGGTCATCAGGGCCATTGACTCCCTTGACATCATTCAGCGACGCGCTGCTGCTGCGGAAGCGACATATGAGGCCGAACAGCGGCTTATCAATCTTATCGGGGCCAGGCGTGAACTGATGATGTTGCAGGAGATTCATGAGAATTTCGATTCGCTGACCGTGTCCTACACACGCGCATGGGAGAAAGGGGAGGTGACAATACTTGACCTCAACAAAATAAAAATCGAGCATGCGAGGGCATCCGCCGCCGACCGTGACGCGCAAGGGAAAGTGGCGGCGTTGACGGCTGAAATCGTGGCTCTTTCGGGGGGCGACATCTCTGCTGACGAACTCGTGTCACTTGTGGATTACCCGATGTATCATCTTCCGGAATCCGGCCATGGCTGTCGGCCTGAGGATGGTATGATGGAGAAGGTGGTACGCGATTCGCCGCAATTCAAAGTGTTGGCCGCTCAGGAAAAGGTCGCCGCCGAGAAATCCGGACTCGCCTCAAAGGAGCGTTTCCCGAAACTCACACTGGGATATGTGCATGCCTATGAGGATGGAAATCATTTCAACGGTCTGTCGGCCGGACTGACATTGCCTGTATTCTCGCGCAAATCGTCAAAGCTCGCCGCCGAGGCTGAGGAGTATGCGGTGAAGAGCGGGAATATGATGAAGACCCAGGAGATGATTGCCACAGCGAATGCCGATTGTGCCCGCGCCCACACGCTCCAGCGTCAGCTGGCGATGCTGGGCCCGGCGGTGGAGAACACCAATAACATAAGATTGCTCAAGATGGCTCTCGAAGGGGGAGAAATCTCCTTGCTGGAATATCTTCAGGAGACAAGCTATTTTGTCGATGCGGCGCGGGAATACAACGCTGCCCGATTGGAGTATGCCCTGATACTTGCCTCACTTGCCCGCTGGTCTTACGAGAAGTAACATCGGCGTGTCACCTTGCGGAGTGGCGATGTTGACGGCGTAAATCCTCAACTCCCCTCCCGGTTTTGTCTTGAGCCGGCGGCGAAGCCCCTCGGAGGTGAAACCTTTGAGGTTGCGGACAACGATGTCGGCTTTTTCCACTGAGCGTGCAGTCTTCTTTAGATTGGTTGATGTGAACGGGAGGGCTTCCACAATCTCATACGCGTTTCCGGGAAAATCCCTGACAGCCGTCGGCAGTTGACCGTCGGAATCAGCCGGAGAGATATACAGATGAGTATTGGGATGCAGCATTGGGGCGGCGAAACGTCGGGCCAATAGATTGAATGGGGCTGCTTTCATTGTCGCTGCAGAGGGTTCAAGCAGATACTCCCCGATGGCAGGCATACGGTTCAATACCGCCGACAGCTTCTCATTGCCTTTCGAGGGCTGGCAATCTTTTTCCTCCGGCAAGGTGAATGAGAACCGGTGATGTTCCCCTCTGGAAAAACGGTCGATTATGATTTCCGGGACTGCGATCTCTTTGGTGAAATCGACTATCGCCAATAATTCTTTGCATTCATTCCCCTCCTCCACGATATGCATGCTTGTGATACCGGGAAGGTCGCGCAGGGTCTGGGTAACATCGAGCATAGGGGACAGCTTCGCCATCAGTAGGCGTGAGTGCCGCTTTATGATGGGAAGTATTCTGATAAGGTCAGGCTGGCAGTCGTGGAGGTTGTAGAGCCGTTCCCCTTCATTCCCACGCCGCGCGGGGTCGATGAAGATAAGGTCAAATGATTGGCCGGAATAGTTTTCAAGGAAAGCCACTGAATCGCCACACCTTACCTCCACTCCCGGGAAGTTCCGGAAATTTACCTTCGCTGCATCGGCGAGTTCCTCACGCAAGTCGAAACCGAGGATTTTACGCCCAGGATTCATCGCCAGGAGTCTCGCGTCCATGCCGAGTCCGAATGTCATATCAAGCACGGTTGATGCGTTGCCGGCGAGATTGGCGTGGAGGAGAGCGATGCGGGCCGAGGTCGCCTGCTGGGCCGATACCTCGAAGGGTATCACCTCGGGAGTCAAGTCGGCCTCGTCGGTGAGCCTGAACTTGCGGCTTTTTTTCAAGGCCGCGATGTTGTTGATTGCCAGAGGTAGCCAGGGACGAGGGTCTTTGTGGAAACGAAGTCTCAGGGTGGCGGGGTCGGCAGCGGCGTTTTCCCTGACAAAATCGAGGTATTCCTGGTTGAATTCCATTATTTCTGGAAAAAACGGGCCATCGAGCGGTTATCCTCCCGCTCTTTTATCGACTGGCGTTTGTCATACTCCTTCTTACCGCGTCCGATGCCGATGACGAGTTTGGCATAGCCCCGGTCATTAATGAACAACCTCAGGGGAACGATGGTGAAACCGCTCTCCTTGCCGTTTTTCTCAATCTGGCGAATCTCCTTCTTGTTGAGCAGGAGTTTGCGGTCGCGGCGTTCGGAATGGTTGTTGTATGTGCCGTAGAAATATTCGGCGATATACATGTTTTTGATCCACACCTCCCCGTTGTTGACGTAACAAAAGGTATCGACCAGCGAGGCTTTCCCCTGGCGTATCGATTTTATCTCCGTGCCGGTCAATACGAGTCCGGCGGTGAAGGTGTCGCCGATGGCGTAGTCGAATGTCGCACGGCGGTTTTTTATGTTGACTTCCTTGAATTTCATAGGAGGCAAAAGGCGTTAATGGTTGATCTGTTGCAGGTCAGACAAGAATATGGAAAAGGAAACTCAGGCCATAGACGGCACCGAGGACTGAGGCAGACGCCATCAGCATAAAGGGACCGACGCTGCGTTCGGGAACTCCGATGAAGTCTCCCCCTTTCCATATAATGAATATAACATAAAAAGGAAGAAACTGGATCAGGGCGAGCCTTACCTTTATTATGTTGCCCAGGAGGAATATCAGAGCAATGACCGAGATGCAATACAATACCATAATCGCATCCCTCCGTTGGTCGGGTTGCTGGCCGTTGTCGAGCAGCCGGGGCATCATCCATGAAAAGACATACACAGCGAGATGGTATGACAGGAAGAGGGAGAAAAACTCGATGATTGCCATCTGCAACGCCCCGAGAAAGTCAGGTCCTCCCTCAAACAGCATTCTTGTGAATGATGTCGCCGAGCATATGGCAATCAGCGGCAGGAAACATCGGGTATAAAGCCGGCGTATGTCTATCCGGCCACGGCGTCCGTCGCTGCGGTAGTCATCCTCTTCAAGGTCTTCCCATCCTTTTTGCGGAGAGAAAACCAGCTGTATGATATTGCCCAGGAATTTAAACATAAGTGATGCAAAGTTACTAATTTTTTCTGAAAACACATCCGGGGTGCCGAATGTTAGATTCTAAAACAATTCAATCAATCGAGGGATGATTGTCCTGTCATAAAAAACATCCATTATGAATATGTATGACAAAGAAAATCCTGCCCGCAAAAGAAGGGTTGTAGTGATCGGCGGAGGATTCGCCGGTCTTAATTTCGTGAAACATCTCGACTCCGACATGTTTGATGTCACACTGGTCGACCGTAACAATTACCATAGTTTTCCCCCGCTGTTCTATCAGGTCGCGTCATCAGGCCTTGACCCGGCCAGCATCTGTTTCCCTTTGCGTCGCGAACTGCGCAAACGCCATGGAGGACGAATACGGTTCAGCATGGGGATGGTGGAGGAGATCGACACCGTAAACCGCCGGGTTGTCACTCCGCTCGAACAGATTCCATATGACATACTGGTGGTCGCCGCCGGCACCACCAACAATTTCTTCAATATGGATAGTCTCGCCGACAAGGTCTACACGATGAAATCCACCGCCGAGGCTTTGCGTTGCCGCAATGACATACTCGCGTTGCTCGAACGGGCATCGGTCGCCAAGACCCATGAGGAGCGAAAGAGCCTTCTGGATTTCGTGGTTATCGGCGGTGGGCCGACGGGGGTGGAAATCGCCGGGGCGATAGGGGAGATGAAACGTTATGTCCTTCCCCGCGAATATCCGCTCATATCGCAGGATGAGATGTCGATAACCATTGTTGAGGGGTCTGACCGGTTGCTGCGCACAATGTCTGAGGATGCCTCGGCGGCCGCGCTCGATTCGTTGCAGTCCCTGATGGTAAATGTCAGGCTCGGAACCAATATGAAGGATTACCAGCCTGACAAAAACAGGGTGGTGCTTGCCGATGGTTCCGAACTTCCCGCATCGATGGTGATATGGACGGCGGGAGTGACATCGACCTCATTCAACTGGGTCATTCCCGACAGGGACACCACGAAGGATAACGCAACAGCCGTGCCCGCTTTTGTGGGACATGGAGGACGGTTGAAGACTGATGACCATTGCCGCGTGGAGGGATTGGCTGATGTCTATGCCCTCGGTGACATATCTCTTATGTCAGGCGATCCGGCATTCCCGACAGGTCATCCCCAGTTGGCTCAGGTGGCATTGCAGCAGGGGAAACTTCTTGCCCGCAATCTCAACGCCGCAGCCCGAGGGAAAATGTCTGGTGTGAAGCCGTTCAGATACAACGACAAGGGTTCGATGGCCACAGTGGGGCGTAACCGGGCGGTGGTTGACCTGCGACATCTCCATTTCCACGGATTCGTGGCCTGGATGGTATGGATGTTCATCCATCTGATTTCGATTCTCGGAATGAGAAACAAAATCACGGTGTTGGTCAACTGGATATGGGCTTATTTCAATTACTCCACATCCTTGAGACTGCTGATCCAGCCCTCAAGACAGCCCGACAATAATGACCTCGGAGCATTCAGCCATCATAAGGAATCACCTGAGGAGGGCTGACACAGGAAGATGCGCCCCACGCAGGAATTCCGACGCGGTCATAGCTTTCTTTCCGGCAGGCTGCAGACGGAGAATCTCAATGAGACGGCGGTCACCGGCGACGATTGCCAGCCGACGGTTGTCGCCGATAATAGTGCCCGGAGTCGAGCCGTCCGGTGCTTCCTCCTGGAGGACGCGTGTCTCAAGTATTTTGAGATTGTAGACTGCGGGTGACTCTGCGGCAGTCGCGTCATACAGTTCTGACCACGCGCAGGGGTAGGGGGAAAGACCACGGACAAGGTTGTGGATTCCGATAGCGGGCCGCGCCCAGTCGATATGACAGGTCTCCTTGAAAATCTTCGGGGCCGGGGTGGCCTCCTCTCCCTGAGCCAGCAGTTCCTCTTGCGGGATTGTCACCAGGTCACCTTTGAGGATGTGGTTCACTGTGTCGAGTGTCAGCCGCGCTCCAAGGTGCATAAGTTTGTCATGCACATCCCCGACATTGTCGGTGGGTAGGATTTCCACCCGTTCCTGGGATATGATGTCGCCGGTGTCTATCTCATGCTTGAGGAAGAAGGTGGTGACTCCCGTCTCTGTGTCGCCGTTGATTACCGCCCAGTTTATGGGGGCGGCTCCACGGTAACGGGGCAGCAGGGCGGCGTGGAGGTTGAATGTTCCGAGCCGGGGCATCTGCCAAACCACTTCGGGGAGCATCCTGAACGCGATGACAATGAACAGGTCGGCCCGGAGACTTTGCAGTTCGCTGACAAATTCAGGGTCTTTGAGCTTGACGGGCTGCATGAGATGCAAGCTATGCTCCTTGGCGTAAAGTTTCACAGGGGATTCAAACATCCGATGGCCACGGCCGGCAGGTTTGTCAGGCATCGTGACCACTCCGACTATGTTGAAACCCTCCTTGACGAGAAGGTCGAGGCTCTCGACGGCAAATTCGGGTGTGCCGAGAAACACTATTCTGAGATCTTCTTTTTTCATTGCTCTTCTTTGGGAATTGAGGTTTCAGGGGCAGCCTGCCGGTCATTCGGCGATAGCCCCGGCGGCTTGCCACAACGGATCGTCGGGCACGGGAGCTGTCAGAGAGATTTTCTCTTTGCTGACCGGGTGTATGAACTCTATGTGACGCGCCATAAGGGATATGGAGCCGTCGGGATTCGACCGCTTGTCGCCATATTTGAGGTCACCCTTTATCGGACAGCCGATTGAGGCGAGCTGCACCCTTATCTGGTGTTTCCGTCCGGTCAGAAGTTCTACCTCAATCAGATGATAGCGGTCGAGTGAGCCGAGAAGCCTGTAACGCAGGCGAGCCTCCTTGTAGCCATCTTTGGGGGTGAGGGAATATAGCGACTTGTTGGTTTTCTCGATGGTCTTGATGTAGCCTTTGAGTTCACCGGACGGCTGGGGGGGAAGATTGCGCGACAAGGCCCAGTAGGTCTTGTGGACATTTCCGTCGCGGAACATCTCATTGAGACGAGCCAGGGCTTTCGAGGTCTTGGCGAACACCACAAGTCCCCCGACCGGACGGTCGAGACGGTGGACAACCCCGCAAAAGACATTCCCGGGTTTGGCGTACTTCTCTTTTATCCATTTGCGAAGGGTCTCGACCAGCGGTTCGTCACCGGTCTTGTCACCCTGCACAATCTCCCCGGGAGCCTTGTTGACCACAATGATGTGGTTATCTTCGTAGATTACTTCCATCTTACAGGGGTATAGTGTCAGTCGTCGAAATCCTCCTCATCGAAATCGAAATCCCAACCATCCTCGGCCTGCCATGACTGGGAGGAGGGACCGGTGTAGATGTCGTCAGTGAAACGGGCCAGCTCGCGTCCTTCGCGTTTGGTCGGACGGCCAAGCCCTTTTCGGCGGTCGATGAATCCAGAGATGCGGATGACATCCAGGAGGTCATATTGCTCTTTGGGTGTGATGTTCTCGAGATATTCCGGCACGAGCTTCGCGCCGAGACGGTTTTCGGTAAGCGCAAGCACCTTGAATGAGTAGGTGATCGGTGGTTTCCGAACAAGAATCACGTCTCCGACATGAATCATCCTCGAAGGTTTGGCGATTACCTCCCCGCCCGGGGTGGAGATGGCCACACGTCCCTTCTTGCAGGAGTCTGTGGCCACGGTGCGGGTCTTGAATATCCTCATCGCCCAAAGCCATTTGTCTATCCTGACTTCACTTTTCATAACGGATTATTTATTGTTGAAATCACACATGGCTGTCTGCAGCCCGGCAAGTACATAGGTCTTTATGGCATCCACGGCCACCTCTGTCCTTACTGGCAACTGCTGGCGCTGGTCGAGGGTGAAATGACCCAGCACATAGTCAATCTGGCATCCGCGAGGGAAGTCGTTGCCGATTCCGAAACGCAGGCGCGGATAAGCCTGCGTGCCGAGCATCTGGGCTATGTTTTTAAGTCCGTTGTGGCCGGCGTCGCTTCCGGAGGGTTTTATGCGGATGGCTCCGAATGGGAGGGCTATGTCATCGACAAGCACGAGTATGTGGTCATTCTCGATTTTCTCTTTCTCTTTCCAATAACGCACGGCGTTGCCCGAAAGGTTCATGAAGGTGGATGGTTTAAGTATCACCACCTGTTTGTTTTTCAGCCGTCCGCGGGTCACGTCGCCGTAGCGTTCGGTGGAGAAGCTGAGGTTGAGATCCTCGGCGAGGGTGTCGGCGATACGGAAGCCGATATTGTGGCGGGTGCCTACATATTCCGGTCCGATATTGCCCAGACCGACTATCAGGTATTTCATTGTCAGCGAGATTGAGTCTGTTTGTTTCCCCTCAACGAATTAAAATCAGAGAGGATGCCTGCCGGCGCGGGGAGCGCCGGGAGGGGCATCCTCTCGGTAGGTTTTGCAGGGAAGATTACTTCTTGGCTGCGGCGGCCTCGGCTGCGGCGGCACCACGGGCGGCGCGGGTCAGCTGAACGGCGCAGACAACTGCTTCCTTGGGGGTAACCATTTCGAGACCTTCAAAGTGGAGCTCGCCAACCTGGAGTGTCTTGCCCAGACCGAGGTGGTCAACATTGATGACCAGACGTTCGGGGATTTCGGTGTAGGGAGCGCGAACTTTGATTTTCTTCATCGAGAGGGTCAGCTTACCACCGGCTTTCACACCTTCTGCGTGGCCTTCGAGCTTCACGGGAACAGACATAACGACGGGTTTGTCTTTCTTCACTTCGAGAAGGTCGATGTGGAGGATGTTGTCCTTCACGGGGTGGAACTGCACTTCGCGGAGCACAGCCACTTTCTTCTCGCCGTTGATGTCGAGGTCGATGGCGAAGATGTCGGGGGTGTAGATGAGCTTGCGGACAGAGTCGTTGGAAAGAATCAGGTCGGTGGTGATGATGCCACGGCCGTTTTCGATTTCAACGAGCTTCTCACCCTCTTTGAGGGTGCCCTTGAAAGGGAGTTCTACGATTTCACCGCCATTGAGGACAGCGGGGATTTTGCCTTCTGCGCGGAGCGCCTTGGCGGCTTTCTTGCCCAGGTCTACACGGGGAGCAGCCTTCAGTTCGTAAGATTTCATTCGATTGAGATTTTTTGTGTTACTCAAAATTAAACTAATAATTTCCCATCACACGGGATTTCCGGCAGAGCCGGAAGGCTTCCTTCGGAGAGCGTTGCCGCCACTCCTCCAAAAACCGCCGCAAAGTTACAAAATTATTCCTGCCCCCGCAAGTATATCCGCTCCAATCTTCTCAGTCCTGTGAAATAAAATTCACCGGCTGAGGATTATTGCTTGTCGGAGGAATAAAGGGCGGCGGCACGGGGATAGGAGTCGAGTATGGCTGTCGGGCGGCGGTTGCGGAAAGCGCCGAGCGCATACCCCTCCATGGTCCCGTCGGGACATTCGACCTGGAAAGTCTCGGGTGCCCAGTAGAACACACCTGTGCAGGCTCCGTCCGCGTCGTTTATCACGGCATCGAAGAGGGAATTCATGAACTCCAGCCCTTCGGCAGGTTTGGAGGAGTCAACGCCGGTCTCGACAATCATCACGTCGCAGCCATATCGCTGGTTGAGACGGCGGATGTTGTTGATGGCGTCGCGGAGGGTTGATGCGGCATCAGGTTCGTGGTCATACTTGATGGCCCAGTAGGGGTATACGCTCATGCCGATGATGTCCCATTTCCCGTCATTGGCTTTCAGTCCGTCGAAAATCGTCTCGTAGGTCGGATTGTCAAAACCGTTGTCGAGATGGACTATCACTTCGGCCTCGGGATAAACGCTCTTTACGGCGTCATATCCGGCAGTGGTCAGCGCGGCATAATTGGCGATGTTTGACATGTCGCTGACATCGATTTTCCCCATTGGCCAGAGGAAACCGTTGCGGGTCTCGTTGCCGACCTGTACCCACTTGACATCAATTCCGTTCTCTTTCAGGTATCGCAATGTGGAAGCGGTATGGTCGGCCAGGGCGGTCTTCATCTCCTCGAGGTTGAAATTTTTCCAGGCCTCGGGGATGTTCTGCTTCTCGGGGTCAGCCCACCAGTCGGAGTAATGGAAGTCAATCATGATTTCCATCCCGAGCTGCTTGGCCCGTCGTGCCATTTCAAGGACATCCTCTTTCCCGCTCCAGCCTCCGTGTGGATTCACCCAGACACGCAGGCGGACGGCGTTCATTCCGTAGTCTTTCATTAGCCGGGTGTTTTCCCGTTCGTTGCCGAGGGTGTCGGTGGAGTAGACTCCCCGCGCTTCATCATGGGTAGTGCCGCTGATGTCAGCCCCCAACCATAGTTCACGAGGTTTCTTTGCGTCGGAGTGGAGTGCGGCTCCAAAAAGGAGTGCGGCGGCGAGCATGCCACGTAAGGCGAATCTTTCAGTTTTCATGAGTGTAAGGTAAGTTTTATGCAAAACTACGAAAAAATCCGTAAATTTGCACTCTGAAGCCAATCCATTATCGTCATATGAACAAAGAAAACGCAGTCAAATTTCTCAGTGGAGCATTGATGGCAGGGGGATGTATCGGCATCGCCGCCACGGTATATCTTAAAATCGGCGGGGTAGTCGGCGCGGCGATGTTTGCCTTCGGGCTGATTGTCGTGGTGGCGATGAAACTGCCGCTTTTCACCGGGCAGGCGCAGCATGTATGGAGTCGCGATGGACGGGAATACTCCCTGTTGGGACTGATGCTGTTGCTTAACCTTGCAGGCTGTTTCATACTCTCGGCGTTGACTTGTACACCTGAAATGACCGAGGCTTCGCAGGCAATCATAAACGCCAGGCTGGCGAAAGGTCCTCTGATGTGTGGGCTACTTTCAATCCCTTGCGGATTCATAATGACGGCGGCTGTCCGTGGTGCGGGTATGAAAAACAACTGGCTCCCGTTGCTTTTCGGAGTGCCGGCATTTATTATATGTGGTTTCCCACACTGTGTGGCCGACTCATTCTATTACGCGTCCTGCGGACGGGATTTCCTGCTTTCCAACGGTTGGAGCCTTCTTGCTGCCTATCTACCGACCGTGGTTGGTAATTTCCTGGGGTGCAACCTCTACCGCCTTGTCGTCGGGATGCCTGCGTGGTTCACTCCTGTGACAGATGATACCCACCTCGCCACCAAATCCGCCGAAGCTGCTCCGGATGTGGAGAATGCGTCCACAGCCGTTCGTGGGAAATAACCATATGTTTAAAAACATCTTTTTGATTCGTGTCTTTGTAGATAAAGATGCGTAATTTTGCACATTAAATTTACGATATGTTTTGTGATTGGTTGAGGACAATCGCGTCCTGGCCAGTCTTATCTTACTTACTATTCATTCATCATTCATCATTTTTCATAATGAGGAAAATTGTTTTATGTTTGATGGCGGCGGGAGTCGCCTTCTCTTCGTGGGCCGCAGGTGATGGGGTATCCATCGTCTCGGATCCATCCCCGGTCGTGGCGACGCGACCGGTGTCTATCACAATCACGACTTCCGATTTCGGAAGCGAGGTATATCTTTACACATGGGCTGTGACCGGCAGCGGAGGTTCCAAAGAAGCTGCCTCCTGGAGCAATGCCAATGTGGAGAAATACAGGATGTCCGGTTCGAATGGTGTCTATTCCTATACCATCCAGGACATCAAGTCGTTTTATTCGCTCAGCGACAGTGAGGTGTCAGATCTGGCGAAAATCGGTTTTATCGCCAAGACCAAAAATGGCAAACAGACTGAAGACTGTTTCGTGAATGTCATTCAGGCTCCTGTGCAAAAATATTCGGGAGGTTCAGGAACAGCGGCCGACCCCTATATTCTGGCCACAACAGCTGATCTAAAGGACTTATCAACCGCAATGTCTGATTGGGACAAATGTTTCAAAATGGAGGCTGACATCGTGGCTGCCGGTATCACCAAACCTGTCGGAGACAAGGCTAATCCTTTCAAAGGTGTGTTTGACGGCAATGGCAAGAACATCAGCAGCCTGAACCTCACTTCCACCACTTTCGGGGAAGGTACCGGGTTGTTCGGAACTGTCGGCGAGGGTGCGGAAATCCGTGATCTCGGAGTCATCGACGCGACCATCAACGGAATGTGCTTCACCGGAATACTTGCCGGATATGTCAATGGGGGTACAATATCCCGCTGTTATTCTACCGGAACCGTCAAGGCGACCTCGATTTGTGTGGGTGGTCTGGTAGGAGAGAATGGCGGAACGATATCCGACTGTTATTCTGTCGCTAATGTCGATGCCCGGACAGATTACGCTGTCGGAGGCCTGGTCGGAAAGAATACCGGCTCGATTGCCCGCACCATCGCGTCGGGAGATGTCGCCGGATATGATTATGTCGGCGGTCTGGTAGGCGCTAACTATGGAAGGGTGAGCAATTCGGTAGCCGTCAACGGTTCGATTGCCTCCTCAAACAATTATGTCGCCCGTTTTGGTGGAAACAACAATGGACGTAATATATCCCAAGGTAATTTTGTATGGGATTTGATTGCACCCGAAAATGGCAGCTGGACTCGACATGGCGATCATGCGACAGCCAAGAAGTCCAATGAGCTGGCATCGGAAAGCACTTACAAGTCCATCACAGGTTGGGATTTCGACAATGTCTGGGTATGGCGTGTCGAACCTGTAAGAGCATCAATCGCGGCTCAAGGTCCGGTTCTGCGTTCATTTGGTGAAAGTCAGCCTTATATCTTCCCCGAGGAGCTTTTCAACACGATTTCCGGAGTAGAGGTTGTGGAATCAGACGGCGTGAAGGTTTCCGTCTCTCCTAACCCGACGGATGGATTGCTCACTGTCTCTGCTCCCGCTCCTGTGACCTCCGCCCAGGTTTTCTCTCTGGGAGGACAATTGGTGGCGAATGTGGATGGCGGCGAGAGCAATGATGTCACACTCGATATGACGGACTGTGCGGCCGGCGTTTACCTGCTGCATGTCAAAATGGCGGGTACTGCTCCTGTCATCATCAAGGTAATCAAGAAGTAATCCAACATCAGTAACAAAGATGAAAATTTCATATTCAATATCCGGCACCTTGAGGTCGCTTTGTGCGGGGGTGCTTCTCGGCGGTTCGGCATTTGTTTCCTCCGCCACAACAGACAGCGGCAACGCTTCGCTCGACGCGCTTGAGATAAAGGTCGACGGCCAGAACATTGTTGCAAGTTTCTCTCCGGAGACTGTGGTTTATACAGTGGAGGCTGAGAATCAGCTTCCCACTTTGGCGTCATTCTCTGCCGCTCCCGTGGCGTCAGACGCCACCGTTGACATCACTGTCAACGGTTCGACCTTAAACAACCATTCGGTGGCCCAGCTTGTAAAGGGTGACAACAATGTGGCTTTCAAGGTCACCAGCGGAAACGCCACAAAGACATACAACGTAAAGATTTCACCGGCCTCAAATGGACGCACCGTATATTTCAAGGGTGGATGGTCTAAGACTCCCTATGTCTACATCTATTCCGAGGGGACATCGACGACAATGCATGCTGGCGCATGGCCCGGCACTCAGATGAGCGACTATGGGAATGGATGGTATGACTATCAGCTCCCTGAAGAAGCTGATGCCTCAGCCCGTGTGATTTTCAACACAGGGGATGGTGGCAGCGAGCGTTATCCCGCCGATCAGCAGCCGGGTATGTTGCTCGATTTCCCCGGCAAGCAGGGTTGGTATCTCCTTTCAGAGAAGAAATGGTATGATTCCAATCCCGACGGCCCGCAGAAACCGGCTATCACCGTTTCACCTGCCGGAGGACGAGTGAAAGGCAGTTCCGTGATTTCAATCAGTTTCTCCAACGACCCGACATCGGTTTCCGGAAGCTTCAATGGCCGTCAGCTGAATCTCTCCGCGACCTCGGTCACCACCCTCAATGTCGCCGATTATCTTAACGACGGCGAGAGTGCCCAACTGTCGGTATCCGCATCCAATGATGAGGGTGAGACTACCTTCTCAGCCACTTATAACCGTGACGATTCCCAGCCGGTGACCACCTTGACCGGAGATTTCCGAGAATTGTCGATATATCAGGTCATGGTTGGCTCGTTCCAGCATGGCGAAGGTGGTGCCACAGGTTATACGGATATGTGGGGTCCCGAAGGACATCGCAAGAACGGTAACCTGAGAGGTATCATCAACGCGCTCGACTATATCAAGGAACTTGGAATGAACGCTATCTGGATGACCCCTGTGTTTGATTCAACCAATGGGCAGGGTGGCGAGAAGTTACAGGCGACCGGATATTTCTGTACCAACTACTTCAAGATTGATCCGAAGTTCGGCTCCGAGGCTGAGTTCGATGAACTTGTTGAGGAAGCCCACAACCGTGGCATCTATGTGATACTTGACGGTGTGTTTGGTCATCACGGCGGTGTGACAGCTGCTTCTCCGGAGGGCCACACCATCGATACCCGGGCCGGGACTGCCAATGTGCGTGGCTCAGACGCTGGCAATATTGCTTATCCCGGATCACTCGAATATTTCAAGGAGGTAATCCGTTACTGGATGAACCGTGGAGTAGACGGCTGGCGTCTCGATCAGTGCTACCAGGTTTACCAGGGAGGACACAACTACTGGAATGACCTCCGCAAGGAAGTTGAGGCTGTATGCCAGGAACGTAAGAACCGTGGCGAGCAATGGGGTACTCTCGGCTATATGGTCGGTGAGGACTGGACAAGTGCCGGAAATATCACGGTTACCCAGCAAGACGGTCTGAAGAGTGTTATGGATTTTGACGGCAAGGACAATCTTGTCGGTCTCAACGCTGGTGTTGGCTCAATCGGTTGGTTCCTGTCGTCGGATGCCGCAGCTCGCGGTTATAGAGACGCGGGTGTCAACCCCACTATCTTCCTGAGCAACCATGACACTTCGCGTGTTGGTGATTTTGTCGACATCAACAGCGATGTTGAGGGGCTGATGGCCCGTCATGCTGCTGTCGCCTGCTATTCTGGCCCGGCTTGCACCTATTACGGCGATGAAATCGGAGACAAGAGAGGCAACGGAAATCCTGACAACTGGGCGCGTACTTCGGGGCGTCTTGACGGGTTCAACGCCAATGAGCAGCGTCTCCATGATTATGTGGCCAAGGTGTTCAATGCCCGCGCCGCCAATCCTGCCCTCTGGCGTGGAACTGTAAGCCGTGACCAGCGCAACAACGGCCTTGAGGTAATCACCAAGACTGATGCCGAGACCGGCAACAAGGTAGTGGTGATTTTCTCCCAGACCAACCAGACGGTGTCTATCGGCGGCACAGGTGAAGATCTCATCAACGGCGGCACTGTCAATGGGTCGGTGAATGTCTCGGCTTGGGTTCCGGCATTCATCCGCATGCAGTAACGTACTCGATACAACAAAAAAGAATCGGTGTGTCAACATTCATTTTGGTTGACACACCGATTCTTTTTAGTCTTATATTGATTCAGCGGATAATGCGCGGAATCTCGACAACCTTTATCTCTGATAGTTTCAGCCGGGCTTCGAGATAGCGTTGCAGTTCGGTCTTCGCGGCGGGTGAAATGCCTGAGGAGGTGTGGACGAGGGCTATGTTGAGGGTGTCGGTATGACCGTCTGACGGGTCGGCGAACACCGCTTTGGTTATCGCGATTTCATTGACTTTCGGGAAGACCACCCGCAGCTCGGGAAGAATCTCGGCAGCCGCGCCGAATGATGCGCGGTCTGATGCGATTATGTTGCTCAATGAGTCTATTTCCGATTGTTTTGACTGGATGGCGTTCTGTGAGATATGGTAAATGTCGCTGACAGCGGCGTTCTTCACCTCGTCGACAGATACCGGGCGGTCACCCTGGAAGATTTTCAGGCGGGTTCCTTCGAGGTTGTAGAACCTCAGACGCGACGACAGGGCTATCATCAATGAGTCCTGTGGCATGGCTTTTCCGATAAGGGTGAGGTTGATTTGCCGCCCGTCTTTTCCCCAGGTCTCGGAGGATGACAGCACATGGGTGTCGGGCCACTGGCATTCATGGGCGATGAATTTCCCGGCGTTCAGCTCAAACCGGTTCATACGCAACATCGAGTAGGTGAGGTATATGCTTGGGAGCAGCGTAAGCAGCGCGACAGTGTAGGTTATCCGGCGTATGCGTTTGACACGTTCGGGGTCGGCGGCTGCCACCGGCTTGAATTTCAGGAGCTTCACACCGATGAAGGTGGCCAGGCAAATGAATATCGAATTGATTATGAAGAGGTATGACGCTCCGATGAAATAATGCATCTGCAAGGTGGCGAGTCCATAGCCTGCGGTACAGAGCGGAGGCATGAGGGCGGTCGCGATCGCCACACCCGGGATAACATTTCCTTTGCTGCGCGAGCATATGGCAACAATCCCCGCACCTCCACCGAAGAATCCTATAAGCACGTCATAAATGGTGGGAGAGGTGCGTGCCAGCAATTCACTGTGTCCTTCGGCCACTGGGGAAATCAGAAAGTAAAGGGAGGAGGCGAGCATCGAGAACAAAGCGGCGACCACCAGGTTTCGCAAAGAGCGTTTGAGCAGCTCGAAATCGGTTATCCCTATCCCGAGGCCGATGCCGATAATCGGTCCCATGAGAGGGGATATCAACATCGCGCCGATGATTACGGCGGTCGAGTTGGTGTTCAGGCCGAGTGATGCTATGAAAATGGCCAGTACGAGGATTATGAGGTTGGTGCCGCGAAACGACACACCCTCGCGAATGGAGGCCTCGGCCTCCTGCTGTGTCACGAGATATGGGGTCAGCGCAAAATAATTTCCCGTCAGGGATTTCAGTTTTGTCCAGAAAGTCTCTGCCATGGTTGAAACGTGTTGATATGCTTATTAAACAAACTCTCAGACAAAAATACGCAAAATTTGCCGTATATCCTTGTAGTCGGCTGAAAATCATTAAATTTCAATAGGTCTTGATTCCGTCCCGACAATTTTGCGGAATTTTTTTTGACGTTTTAAGGCATATCTTTCAAAGGAATATAAGCTGCTGTGAATTTATCATATTTGTTGTTTCCATCCTCGATTATCGTGAATGACTCAAATTCTGTTACCATTGATTTTAAATCATTTTCATTCGCTTTGGGAATTTCCATATACCATTCAATAGCACCACAATAGCTTGCTGAATAGTAGTACTCAACATCGTTTTTTGTTGGATATTCCCATTTGAGTTCTAAGTTTTCTCCTTTTATCAGAAATTGGGCAGCACTTAGATAATCTGAGTGCTGATTAAACCACTCATTAAAATCTTCACTATTGTTATGGAGTTGAATAAATTCTTCATAAAAAACAACTCGCCAAGGTCCCTTATATGTCATATCGGGTTCATTCTCATGCGAGGTGCATGAAGCTAACAGTAGGCATAAGACACAAAAGATCAATTCTATCTTTTTCATTTTTCCAGTTGATTTTCTAATTGCATAACGCGATTGCTCAAAGTAGCGATTGCGTTATTTTTTGCATTGATAGTCTCTTGGAGTGTAGTGATTGTGTCAATTAACTTGTTCACTCGCTCATTCTCGGCCGAGTTATCTTCTGGTTGTATGAGCATTTGACCATTACCTCTCATCAGCCATTCAGCAGATATTTCCGGATAAGCATAAAGCACGCTCATAATGGTTTCAATACTCACGGAACGTAAACCTTTGATTTGCTTGTCCAACGTGGGTTGACTAACTCCACATTTAATTGAAAATGCACGGACGGATTGGCCGGAATATTTGAGAACTTCTTTGAGTCGCTGAAGAATGTCCATAAGGATAATAGTTAATAATCATTAAATCTAATCCAAATGGAGTTGTAGTATTTGTATGATTAGTCCATTTGGATTAACTTTGCATCATCTTAAATCAAACATCGCAAATTTAGCGATTTTGATTGAGATAACCGCAACGTAATCAATAAAAAAGTCAACATGGCAACCAACATCAACGGCAAAGAAATCAGCGCTCCCATTTGGGGCGGACACAAACCGGCACTCCTGGCTCCATGGAGCGAGATAAAAAAACTCGGCTTTAAGAAACGTGATCGCTCTTTTGGTACCATCGAGGATGAGAACGGCAGGCATATTCAAGCCCTCTTTTTCTACGCCACCAAACACTGTTGCTCCCTCTCTGATGAGCAACTGAATAAATGCCGCTTTGAGTGGTATGTAACAACAGAGACTCTTGATGAAATCTCAGACTAATCAAAAACAAATCAATATGTCAGTAACCGAAACAACAATTGATGCTATCCTCGATGCAATCAAGCAGGAAATAGCGGAACGTGAGCGTATGGCAGACAACGCCATGCACAGCATTAGAAAATTTAACACCACTACCGAGGAGTACAAAGATGCTAATTGGAAAACCCAGGCTCGGATGACCCCTGGGGCCAAGGTTGATTTGACCCCTGAAG
>OMDW01000046.1_pt1 | contig 24836 bp, 24 predicted proteins | sample 1673661 | NCBI WGS metagenome assembly OMDW01 (sample SAMEA103958118, study PRJEB25191) | human gut metagenome
GCGGACCTGGAACGCATTGACCCTGAGGCGGCTGCCCGCCTGCACCCCAACGACGAGAAGCGAATTTTACGGGCGTTGGAGGTGTGGTACACCACCGGCAAGACCATCTCCCAGCACAACCGGGAGACCCAGGCCGTGCCGCCGCGGTATGAGGCGCTGACCATCACGCTGACCTACGCCGACCGGCAGGCGCTGTATGCCCGCATCGACCAGCGGGTGGACGAGATGATGAAGCACGGCCTGGTGAAAGAGATTCAGGCCTTGCTGGCCGCCGGCATCCCCAAGGACGGGACTGCCATGCAGGCCATCGGCTACAAGGAGCTTGTCCCGGCCGTCGCCAGCGGCGACGCCGATGCCATCCAACAAGCCGCCGAAGAGGTGAAGCTCCGCTCCCGGCAATACGCCAAGCGCCAGCTGACTTGGCTGCGGCGAAATTCGGACATTCACTGGATCTGGTGGGAAAAAGACCGGGATTTTGCCCGGGCCCTCCAGGTTTCGACGGAAATCCTGGCCGCCGCTGGCGTATTCTAGCGGTGAGCGGACGGGAGACAGGGAAATCGTCCGACTCATACAGAAAAAAGGAGCGGACATATATGCAGACAAAAGCGAATTTACAGGACCTGTTTCTCCTCCGGGCCAGACGGGACAAGCTGCCCGTCACCATGTTTCTGATGAACGGCTTCCAGATGCGGGGCACCATCGCGGGGTTTGACGCCTTTGTGGTGGTGCTGGACAGCGAGGGCCGGCAGCAGATCATCTACAAGCACGCCATTTCCACCGTGCAGAGACTCTGATGATTCATCGGATATCTGACGGGAAAAGAAAGAACGGAGAGACGGTCCTATGATGAAGGTACTGGCGGTCATGGCCGGGTGCGCCTGCGGCGGTGCGCTTCGCTTCTGGCTCACCTCATGGCTCAGCCGGGGCGGCGGGCTCCCGGTGGGGACGCTGGCGGTGAACGGCCTCGGGTGCTTTCTCATCGGGCTGATTTTCACGATCCTCACCGAGCGCTTCGACAGCCTGCCGGAGTACGCCTATCTGCTGCTGATCACAGGCTTTCTGGGCGGGCTGACCACCTTTTCTTCCTTCAGCAATGAAACGGTGCTGCTCTGGCGGGCCCACCAGTACGGGCTGGCGCTGCTCTATGTACTGCTCAGCAATGCAGGCGGACTGGCCGCGGTGTGGCTGGGGAGCGTGACGGCGCGGTTTCTGAACGGGTAAAAGCAGGGAGGACAGCAACGGATGAAGATTCAGGTACTGCATGAGGCATTTTCCATCTGCCGCCTCCGCCGGATGCCGGCAGCGGGGAAGCGCTGGCATTTTCTGGCCGTGACCGACGAGGAAATTTCTCTGGTGTGCCCCACGGCAGAGGCCCCGGAGGACGCGGAAAAGCGGGACGACGGCTGGCGTGCCTTCCGCGTGGAGGGGACACTGGATTTTTCACAGGTCGGCATTCTGGCAGACCTGTCCTCCCGGCTGGCAGCGGCCCGGATCGGCCTTTTTGCCGTGTCCACCTATAATACGGACTACATACTGACGAAGGACAAGGATTTTGACCGCGCGCTGGCCGTCTTGGCAGACGCTGGCTATGCAGTGGAGCCGCTTTCGGAAAAATGAACATATTTCCATTCTGCTTACAAAATGGATGTAGACCATGAAATATGAAGACTAAAAGAGAGCACAGGGGAAGACCTCTGTGCTCTTTGTGTATAATGGGGGAAAAGGCTTTGTGAAGCGAACAGAGGCGGGAGGAGGAATACGATGAAAGTCATGCTGGTCAACGGCAGCCCTCATGCGCGGGGCTGCACCTATACAGCGCTGGCCGAAGCGGCAGGCACGCTGGAGAAGAACGGGATCGAGACGGAATTCATGTATGTGGGCGGCGCGCCGGTGGCGGGCTGTATCGCCTGCGGCCGCTGCCGTCAGACGGGGAAATGCTTCGTGGACGATCAGGTGAATGTGCTGCTGGAGAAGCTGCCGGAGATCGATGGCCTCATCGTGGGCTCGCCGGTGTATTATGCGGGCGCGTCGGGCCAGCTGATCGCCTTTCTGGACCGGGCCTTCTATGCCGCAGGGGGCCGGTTTGACGGAAAGCTCGCGGCGGCGGTGGTGAGCTGCCGCCGGGGCGGAGCGACAGCTGCCTTCGAGCAGATCAACAAATTCTTTTCCATGAACAATATGCCCATCGTGACGTCCCAGTACTGGAATCAGGTGCACGGCTTTACGCCCGCCGATGTGCGGAAGGATGAAGAGGGGCTCCAGACGATGCGCACGCTGGGGAATAACATGGCCTGGCTCCTGAAATGCATCGAGGCTGGCCGGAAGGCCGGCGTTCCGCTTCCCGAGCGGGAACCGTTTAAGATGACGAATTTCATTCGCTGAAAAGAAAACGCAGGATATCCGTCCTGCGTTTTTTGATGACATTTTTTGAAAGACAGAAAAAAAGCCCGCGGGCGGGGACCCGGCGGGCTTTTATTTTCTGGAGATCATGTTGCGGAGGCTCACTGCCTCGGCGATGTGTTCTGCTGTAATGGCGGGCGTTCCTGCAAGGTCGGCAATGGTGCGGGCCACCTTGATGATGCGGTCATAGCTCCGGGCGGACAGGTGCAGCGTTTCAAAGACCTGCCGGAGGAGCGAATTGCCTTCCCTGTCGAGAGGGCAGGTCTCCTGCATCTGGCGGCGGCTCATCTCGCTGTTCGTGTGCATGTGCCACGGCGCGAGGCGCTCCTGCTGCAGCCGGCGCGCTCCGGCCACGCGGTCGGCCACGTCTGCGGAGGATTCGCCGCGGACGGAGGCGGTGAGCTCGCTGTATTTGGGGCGGCTCACCGATACGTGGAGGTCGATGCGGTCGAGGAGTGGGCCGGAGATCTTCCGGCGGTACCGCTGGATCTCCCCGTCGGTGCAGGTGCACTCATGGTCGGGATCGCCGAGATAGCCGCAGGGGCAGGGATTCATGGCAGCGATGAGGATGAAGTCCGCCGGATAGGTGAAGGCCGCGTTGGCCCGGGCGATGCGCACCACCCGGTCCTCCAGCGGCTGACGGAGCACCTCCAGCACGGACCGGGGAAATTCCGGCAGCTCGTCCAGAAAGAGCACGCCCCGATGGGCGAGCGTCACCTCGCCGGGCCGCGGGACGGTACCGCCGCCGATGAGGCCCGCCATGGAGATGGTGTGGTGGGGACTGCGGAACGGACGGTCCCGGAGGATGCGCTCGGTCTTGAAGAGGCCGGCCACGCTGTAGATTTTCGTCACCTCGAGGGCCTCCTCATCGGTCATGGGCGGGAGGATGGTGGTGATGCGCCGCGCCAGCATGGTCTTGCCGGAGCCGGGCGGGCCGGTCATGAGCAGATTGTGGGCGCCCGCCGCGGCGATCTCGAGGGCGCGCTTGGCGATGAGCTGGCCCTGCACGTCGGCCAGATCGTTGGTCTCCTCCGGCGCGGGGGCCGGTTCCTTCCGGACAGCGGGGACCAGCGGCGTCCGGCCCAGCAGTCCCTCCACAAGCTCTGCGAGCGTGCGGGGGCCGTAGATCTCCGTGCCCTCCGCAAGGAGCGCTTCCTGCGCGGCGTCCGGGGCCATGATGTATTTCCGGAAGCCCGCTTCCTTTCCGGCGAGCACCATGGAGAGGATGCCCGGCACGGGACGGAGCTCACCCCGGAGGGACAGCTCGCCCACGAAGAAGCAGCCCTGTATGGCTTCCTCCGGGAGCTGGCCGCTGGCGGCGAGGATGCCCACCGCGATGGGCAAGTCGAGGCCGGAGCCTTCCTTCCGCAGGTCGGCCGGGGCGAGATTCACGGTGATCCGGTAGACAGGGAAGCGGTAGCCGGAATTTTTGATGGCGGAGCGCACCCGCTCCTTCGATTCCTTCACAGCCGCCGCAGGGAGGCCGACGATATCGAAGCTCGGCACATGGGTGCTGATATCTACCTCGACGGTGATGATATGGCCGGACAGGCCGAATGTGACGGCGCCGTATGACTGTGCAAACATGATGTTTTCCCCCCTTTGACGATGCGGGAAACAGAACCGGTCAGCGGAAAGCGCAGGACAGCAGGTGGTCGTTCACGAGGCCGGCGGCCTGCATGTAGGAATAGGTGATGACCGGCCCCATATAGCGGAAGCCGTAATGTTTCAGCTCGCGGCTGAGCTGCTCCGAAAGCGCTGTGCGGGCCGGCACGTCGGCCAGTGTTTCCGGCCGGTGGTCGACGGGCTGTCCGTCCACGTGCTGCCACAGGAAATGGTCGAAGCTGCCGTGCTCCTTCTGCACGGCGAGGAAGGCCCGGGCATTTTCGCCGATGCTCCGGATCTTTCCCCGGTGGTGGATCATGCCGGGGAGCGCCATCAGCTCCTCCTCCTTATCCGGGCCGTAGGCGGCGCAGAGGGCGGGCCGGAGGCCGTCGCAGGCAGAGCGGAAGAGCGCTTCCCGGTGAAGGATGAGCGTCCACGACAGCCCGACGGAAAAGCTCTCCAGCACGAGCAGGGCAAAGAGCTCGTCATCGTCATGGACGGGGCGGCACCAGCGGCGGTCGTGATAGTCCATGAGGAGCGCATCGTAGCGGGGCCACGGGCAGCGGCACAGGGGCTTGCAGTCAGACATCGGTTCATCTCCTGATTCAGAATGCATTGGGAATGTGGTGGAACCGGACGGGGCGGCCGGGCAGGACGAGGATCTCCACCACGTCGAAGCGGAGCGGCGTATCGGTCAGATGATGCTCCGCGCAGTACACTTCGGCGCACCACCGGAGATGGCGCTGTTTGACGGGCGTCACCGCTTCCGCAGGCGCGCCCCAGCGGAGCGTGGTGCGGGTCTTGACCTCCACGAAGACGAGCGCCGGCCCGTCCTTCATGATGAGGTCGATCTCGCCGTGGAGCCGTTTGAAATTTTTTCTGATGAAGGTGAATCCCTTCTGCTCCAGATAGGTGCGGGCGAGGGATTCCCCCTGCCGTCCGAAAGCGGTACGTTCCATGGCTGCTCCTTTCTCCGCCGGTCCCGTAAGAAAAGAATCGCTGTATTTGGTATCTGATTTCATCATAGTCTTATGAGCTTCGTTTCGCAAGAGACGGCGGCTCCGTCAGGCACATGCCCGGGAGGCATTGGCAGGGGCTGTGCATAAGTATTGGCTTCAGATTGCGGAAATTTTTATAATACAGCCATTGGAAATCAATACAGATCTCGGGACAGAGAAAGGAATCATCATGCTCATTTTTATTCTCACCATCGGGGTATTCAGCATCATCAATACGGAGATGGGGGTCATCGGCATCCTGCCGCTGATCGCGGAACGGTACGGCGTGGCCATTTCCGAGGCGGGGCTGCTGGTCAGCCTCTTTGCGCTGGCTGTTGCCGCAGCCGGTCCGACGCTGCCGCTCCTTTTCTCCCGGTACAACCGGAAGACCGTCATGATCGCCGTTCTGGCGGCCTTCACCCTGTGCAATGCCGTGTCGGCCTTTGCAGAGGATTTCACGGTGCTTCTCATCGCGCGCACCGCGCCGGCCTTTCTGCATCCGGTCTACATCTCGCTGGCCTTTGCGGCCGCGGCGTCGCAGGCCGGACCGGAGGACGCGCCGAAGGCCGCCGCGAAGGTCATGGTGGGCGTATCGGCCGGCATGGTGCTCGGCGTGCCGGTGGTGAGCTGGGTGGCGGAGGCCACGTCGCTCACGACGGCAATGCTGTTCTTCGCCGCGCTGAACGGGGCGGCGCTGGCGGCAACGATCTGTTTCGTGCCGTCCATGCCGCCGTCGCAGGTCCTCTCCTACGGCGCGCAGCTCCGGGTGCTCCGGGACGGCGGGCTGTGGCTGGCCTTCTTTGCGGTGATCTGCCTCAACGGGAGCATCTTCGGCGTATTCAGCTATCTGGCGGATTATCTGGACCGCGTATCTGGCTATGCCCCGGCCTGGGTGAGCACGGCGCTCTTCGTGTACGGCTCGGCCAATATCGCGGGCAATCTCATTGCCGGCCGGCTCCTGTCCCGGCGGGCGGCGCGGACGGTATTCCTGTTTCCCTTCGTGCTGGGCGCGCTTTATATATGGATGGCGCTGGACGGCGCGCAGCCTTATATGATGGCGGTCATTCTGCTGCTGTGGGGCATTCTGGCAGGTGTCGCCGCGAATATTCACCAGTACTGGATCGCCTCCGCCGCACCGGAGGTGCCCGACTTTGCGAACGCGCTCTTTCTGGTGGCGGCCAATCTGGGGACGTGCATTGCCGCGGCGGTATGCGGCTGGATCATTGATGCCATGGGCATCGACGCAGTGGTGTTCGGCGGTTTGGCCTTCCTCGCAGGGAGCCTTCTCTTCTTCCTGCCGGGGCTGTATCAGCGGCGGCGGGCCGTCGGGAAAGCGGGCTGACGGCAGAGATATATTCATTTCCTGTATGGACATGAATGAAATACAGGCATTGGAAGTGGCATCGTCTGTTTCCTTATAATGAATCCAACGGATAGGCAAACGTGTAAGGAAACAGGAGGAACTGCCATGCGATTCAGAATGAAAAAGAGAGTGATCAGCGGCCTGATAGCGGGCCTGCTGCTCGGTATGCCTGCTGCCGGCTGGGCAGCGGGCGATTTTGCTTCCAAACTGGACCCGGAGCTGGTGCCGGCCTTTGAGCAGAGCTACGCCATGGATCTGGCGCGGACCGGGCCGGACTTCCTGAAGCAGCGCGCTGCGGGGCTGGTGGGCTCTCCCTCTCTTCCAAAAGATGAAGCGGTGGAGGTGCATGACCGGTATATCCCCAATGGCGACGGGACCGGAGAGCTGCGCCTCCGGATCTATACGCCGAAAGAGACGGAAGGACCGCTTCCCTGCATTTACTGGATACACGGCGGCGGCTTCCTTTTCGGCGTGCCGGAGCAGAATGAAGCACAGAGCCTCCGGTTTGCCCGGGAGGTGGGGGCCGTCGTGGTGGCGGTGGATTACCGGCTCGCGCCGGAGCATCCCTATCCGGCGCCGCTGGAGGACTGCTATGCGGGGCTTCGCTGGGTATTTCAGCACGGGGAGGAACTGGGCGTCGATACGGAGTGCGTAGCGGTGGCCGGGGCCTCGGCAGGCGGCAATCTCTGTGCCGCAGTGACGCTGCTGGCCCGGGACCGGGGCGAATTTATGTCGGCCTTTCAGATGCCGCTCTATCCTATGCTGGACGACCGGATGGAGACGCCGTCCAGCCGGGAGGAGACCGATCCACGGGTATGGAACAGCGACGCCAACCGCTACGGCTGGCATGCCTATATCGGGGACATCGCCGGGACCGATGCGGTGACGTCTTACATGGCGCCGGCCCGCGAGGAGGATCTGTCCGGCCTGCCGCCGGCGTATTCCTGCATCGGGACGCTGGAGCCGTTCCGGGACGAGGTGATCCGGTACATGGCCCGGCTGGCGCAGGCGGGGGTCCCTGTGGAATTTCACATCTATCCCCGGGCCTTCCATGCCTTTGAGGCCGTCGCGCGGGGAACGGAATACAGCCGGCAGGTGGAGGACGAGTATGTGCAGGTGCTGAAAAAAGCGCTGCATCCGTGACCGGCATCAGAAAGAGAGCGCCGCAGGGAGCGGCGCTTTTTTATTGCGTCTTTCCGGATGCGGCCATGGATGCCGGCGCTTATAATAAGGATAAAGAAATAGAAAGGGGGAAGCAGTATGGACAGGTATGCAGCGGCACTGCCGGGACTGCCCCGGCTGGGAGCGCGGCGCATCCGGGCGCTGGTGGAGCATTTCGGCACGGCGGAGCGGCTGTGGAAATGCACGGCGGAGGAGCTCGCCGCGGCACATCTTCTGCCGGAGCGGCTGGCGGGAGAATTTCTGGACTACAGGAGAAAGACGGATCCGGCGGACGTGGAGGCGGAGCTGCGGAAGCGGGATATCCATGTGGCGACATGGCGGGATGAGACCTATCCGCCGCTGCTGAAGGAGACCGCCAATCCGCCGGCGGTGCTGTTCTACCGGGGCGAGGCGCCGGTGTGGACCCGTACCGTGGCCATCGTGGGCGCCCGGAAGGCCACCGCCTACGGCGTCAATGCGGCGTCCCATCTGGCGGAGGCGCTGGCAAAGGAGGGCGTGACCGTCATTTCCGGCGGCGCCCGCGGTGTGGACACCGCCTCCCATACGGGATGCCTCTCCGGCGGCGCGCCCACCGCGGCGGTGCTCGCCTGCGGGCTGGACGTGACCTATCCGCCGGAGAACCGCAATCTTTTCCGGAGGATCTGTGAGGCCGGCGGGGCTGTCCTCTCGGAATATCCGCTGGGGACGCCGCCGCTGGGCCGGCAGTTCCCCGCGCGGAACCGCATCATCGCCGGCATGTGCCGCGCGGTCGTCGTGACGGAGGCCGCCGAGCGGAGCGGCTCGCTCATCACGGCGGACTTTGCCCTCGAGGAAGGGCGGGACGTCTTCGCCGTGCCGGGGAGCATCTGGTCGCCCATGAGCCGCGGCACCCATAAGCTCATCCGGAACGGGGCCATCTGCTGCACCGGCGCGGAGGACATCCTTTCCGAATACGGCTGGGGCACTCCGGCGGAGGAGGAGAAATCTCCGGCGCGGCAGTTGACACTGGAAGAAGAAATGGTGTATCGTTTCTGCTGTATGGGAGAGACCGTATCCGCCGAGTCACTGCTCGCGCAGAGCGGCCTCTCCATGACGAAACTGACCATGATTCTGCTCTCGCTCACCATGAAGGGATACATCACGGAGGAAGGACCGGGGCGCTACGCCGCCGGCAGAACGGGAGAGACCGTCTGACAGAGATGGAGGAACTATGTCTATCAAGAGAACGATCACCATCGGTGACAGAAAAAGAAAAACATCCCTGCCGCCGGCAGAACCGGCATTCCGGCGCAAGCCGAATCCGAAGGGCAAGCGACTCGTCGTGGTGGAATCGCCGGCGAAGGCGCGCACCATCGAGCGCATCCTCGGACCGGACTACAAGGTGATGGCCTCCATGGGCCATCTGCGGGACCTGCCGAAGCGCACCCTCGGCGTGGATATCGACCACGGCTTTGCGCCGCAGTACGTCAATGCAGACGGCCGGGAAACGGTCATCAAGGAACTGCAGAAGGAAGCCAACCAGTCCCGCGACGTCCTTCTCGCAACGGACCCCGACCGCGAAGGGGAAGCCATTTCGTGGCATCTGTCCAGGCTGCTGGACGTGAATCCCGCGGACAATGTGCGCATTGCCTTCCATGAGATCACGCCCCCGGCTATCCGGGAAGCGGTGGCCCATCCCGGCCCGATCGACGAGAACCGTGTGGATGCCCAGCAGGCCCGGCGCGTGCTGGACCGCCTCGTGGGGTACAAGCTCTCCCCCTGGCTGTGGAAGCAGGTCTACCGCGGCCTCTCCGCAGGGCGCGTGCAGTCCGTGGCGGTGCGCCTCATCTGTGAACGGGAAGAGGAGATCAAAGCCTTCCATCCGGAGGAATACTGGACCATAGAGGGTAAGTACAGGACCGCGGATAATCACACCTTCAAGGCGCGCCTCACCCACGTGAACGGGCAGGAGGCGAAGCTCCACAATAAGGAAGAGGCCGATGCGGTGCTGGCCATGCTCCAGAAGCAGGACGCCCTCATCGCCTCCGTGACGAAGCAGAAGAAGCAGAGACGGCCGAAGCCGCCCTTTACGACATCCACCATGCAGCAGGAGGCGGTCAACAAGCTGTCCTTTGCCTCCAAGAAGACCATGATGGTGGCGCAGACGCTCTATGAAGGCGTGGAGATCGCCGGCCATGGCCATGTAGGGCTCATCACCTACATGCGTACCGACTCCGTCCGCATTTCCGAGGAAATGGTGAAGCCCGCCCTGGAATACATCGCCGGACATTACGGACCGGATTTCGTTCCCGCCAAACCGAATGTATACGCCAAGTCCAAGGAGGCGCAGGACGCCCACGAGGCCATCCGCCCCACGTCGCTCCGGTTCCCGCCGGAAGCGCTGGAGGGCTCTCTCTCCCGGGACCAGATGAAGCTCTACACGCTCATCTGGAACCGCTTCCTCGCCAGCCAGATGGCGCCGCAGGTGACGGAAAATACGGCGGCTGTGCTTCAGTGCGGGGACTGCACGCTCCGCGCCACGGGGATGCACGTCCTCTTTGATGGCTTCACCGTGCTCCAGACCGCCCGGGAAAAGGCGAAGGAAAACGAAAAGGAAAATACCCTGCCGGCCCTGCACAAGGGAGACACCGTGAAGAATGTGTCCGCCGAGGGCGAGCAGCATTTCACCGCGCCGCCGCCGCGCTACACCGAAGCGAGCCTCATCAAGACGCTGGAGGAAAAGGGCATTGGCCGTCCGTCTACCTATGCGCCGATCCTCGACACCATCCAGCGGAGAAAATACGTGGAGAAGGAAAACAAGCAGTTCGTGCCCACCGATCTGGGCTTCACTATCGTGGATCTGCTGAAAAAATACTTCGGAGGCATCATCAATGTGGACTTCACCGCCGACATGGAGACCGAGCTGGATAAGATCGCCGCCGGCAAGACCAGCTATGCCCACGTCATGGACGAATTCTACCGGCTGTTCAGCAGCGAGCTGAAGGAGGCCGACGCGCAGGCCGCCGAGGACCGGGAGAAAAATCAGGAAGTGTCCGACGTCATCTGCGAGAAATGCGGCGCCCACATGATCGTCAAGATCGGCCGGTACGGCAAATATCTGGCGTGCCCGAACTATCCGAAGTGCAGCAATATCAAGCCTTACCGGCAGGACCAGCAGCCCGACGAGGAATCGGACGTGGTGTGCGACAAGTGCGGCGCCAAAATGGTCTACCGCACGGGCCCCTTCGGCCGGTATCTGGCGTGCCCGGAATGCAAGGCCACGAAATCCATCGTGGTGGATACGGGCATCGTCTGTCCGAAATGCAAGAAGGGGCACCTCATCCGCCGCCGCTCCCGCCGGGGCCGCTATTTCTACGGATGCAGCGAATACCCGAAATGCGATATGGCGCTGTGGAATGAGCCGGTGGACCAGTTCTGCCCGACCTGCGGCCACATCATGGTGAAGAAGATCGGCCGGGACAAGACGGAGCACATCGTCTGCTCCAATCCGGAATGCCCGAGCCAGCCGAAGCGGCGCACCCGCACGAAGAAAACGGAAGAGAAGAAGGAATAAACAGGAGAATCTATGGACCCAGTAACGATCATCGGAGCCGGTCTGGCCGGCAGTGAGGCGGCCTGGCAGCTCGCCCGCCGGGGCATCCCCGTGCGTCTTGTGGAAATGCGGCCGGGGGCGGCGACGCCCGCTCACCACACCGCCTATTTCGGAGAGCTGGTGTGCAGCAATTCGCTGCGTGCCGCGGCGCTCACCAATGCGGTGGGCCTTTTGAAGGAGGAAATGCGCCGCCTCGATTCGGTCATCATGGCCTGCGCGGACGCCCACAGCGTTCCTGCCGGGGGCGCGCTGGCCGTGGACCGCATGGGCTACGCCGCCGCCGTGACGGAAACGGTGCGGAATCATCCCCTGATCGAGGTGGTGGAAGAACGGATCGACGCCATCCCGGAGGAAGGCATCGTCATCATCGCCACGGGGCCGCTCACCGACGGCGCTCTGGCGGAGGACATCGAGCGCTTCTGCGGCGGCGAGGGCTTCCACTTCTATGATGCGGCGGCGCCCATCGTGTCGAAGGACTCCCTCGATATGTCCGTGGTGTACCGCGCCTCCCGCTACGGCAAAGGGGAAGCGGCCTACCTGAACTGCCCCATGGATGAAGAGGAATACAAGGCGTTCCAGCAGGCGCTGGCCTCGGCGGAGACTGCAGAGGTGCACGGCTTTGAAAATAAAAAGGTCTTTGAGGGCTGCATGCCCATCGAGGTAATGGCCCAGCGCGGGGAGGACACCATGCGCTTCGGCCCCATGAAGCCCGTGGGACTGCCCGACCCGCGCACCGGGAAGGACCCCTATGCGGTGGTCCAGCTCCGGCAGGACAATGCGGAAGGCACCATGTACAATATCGTGGGCTTCCAGACCCATCTCAAATGGGGCGAGCAGCGCCGGGTATTCGGCATGATCCCCGGACTGGAAAAGGCGGAATTCATCCGCTACGGCGTGATGCACAGAAATACCTACATCGATTCGCCGGACCTGCTCACCGCGGCCATGGAGTCGCGCACCCGGCCGGGCCTTTTCTTCGCCGGACAGATGACCGGCGTGGAGGGCTACGTGGAATCGGCCGCCTCCGGGATCGCCGCCGCGTACGGTGCCGCCGCCCGCGTGAACGGGGAGGAACCGGTGCCGTTCCCGCGGGAGACCGCCATCGGCTCGCTCACCCATTACATTTCCCATTACGAGGGCAAAAATTTCCAGCCCATGAACGTCAACTTCGGCCTCATGCCGCCGCTGGAAAAACGGGTGCCCAAGAAAGAGAAAAACGAGAAGATCGCCCGCCGCGCACTGGCCGCGCTGGACGCCTTCCTCGGGAAAACAGAAGAATAAAAAAGAAAAGGCAGGCGTAGCGCCTGTCTTTTTGGCAGCGGAGCCGCTCCGGCGGCCCCATGATATAATGAAAGGAAAACGGCCGGGCAGCGTCTCTGTCCGGCCGGTGCGACGACAGGAGGTACCATGTTTACAGCGACAACCATTCTGGCCGTGAAGAAGGACGGCCATACCGCGGTGGCCGGCGACGGGCAGGTCACCATGGGCAATGCGGTCATCATGAAAAATACCGCGAGAAAGGTGCGCCGGCTCTATCACGGCCGCATCATCGCCGGCTTTGCAGGCTCCGTGGCGGACGCCTTCGCCCTCTTTGACAAGGTGGAGGCCCATCTCTCCGACTGCGGAGGCAATCTGCTCCGGGCCGCGGTGGAATTCGCCAAGGAGTGGCGGCGGGACCGGGTGCTCCAGAAGCTGGAGGCCCTGCTCATCATCACCGACGGCGAGCACCTCTTCCTGATCTCCGGCAACGGGGAGGTCATCGAGCCCGATGACGGCATCCTCGCCATCGGCAGCGGCGGCAATTACGCCCTCGCCGCGGCGCGGGCCCTCACGGCCAATACGGACCTGCCCGCCCGGGAGATCGCCGAGCGTTCGCTCCATATCGCGGCGGACATCTGCGTGTACACCAATCATCATGTCATTGTGGAGGAGATCTGATGGACAGAACACTGACGCCGCAGAAGATCGCGGCTTATCTTGACGAATACATCGTGGGCCAGCAGGCGGCCAAGAAAGCCGTGGCCGTGGCCCTGCGCAACCGGTGGCGCGCGGCGCAGCTCCCGCCGGACATGGCAAAGGAGATCATTCCGAAAAACATCCTGCTCATCGGCCCCACCGGCGTGGGCAAGACGGAGATCGCCCGCCGCATCGCCTCCCTGACGGACGCGCCCTTCGTCAAGGTGGAAGCCACGAAATACACGGAAGTGGGCTATGTGGGCCGCGATGTGGAATCCATGGTGCGCGATCTCGTGGAGGAATCGGTTCGTCTGGAGAAGAAGCGGGACGCCGCCGCCCACGGCAGGGACGCCGAGGAAGCGGCCATTCAGAAGATCGGGGAGATCATGTGGCCCACGAAGAAGGCGGAAACGCGGAACCCCATGGAGATCATCTTCGGCGAGCGGAAGGCCGCCGAGCCCGTGGAGGAGGACCCGGAAAAGGCGGAGCGCCGCCGGGCCTTTCTGGACCGCATCCGCAGCGGCGAGCTGGACAGCCGCACCGTGGAGATCGAGGTGCAGGACCGGAGCCGCCTCTCCGGCATGGGAGACAATGAAAATGTGAACCAGATCTCCCAGATGCTCTCCTCCATGATGCCGAAGCAGACGAAAAAGAAAAAGGTCACCGTCCGCATGGCAAAGAAGATCCTCACGGAGGAAGCGGCGGATGAAATGGTGGATATGGAGCTCGTGGCCGACCGGGCGGTGCGCCGCGCGGAGGAGCACGGCATCATCTTCATCGACGAGATCGACAAGGTGGCCGGCGGCCGGGGCAGCTCCGGCGGGCCGGACGTATCCCGCGAGGGCGTCCAGCGGGACATTCTCCCCATCGTGGAGGGCGCCTCCGTCAAGACCAAGTACGGCATGGTCAAGACCGACCACATCCTGTTCATTGCCGCCGGGGCCTTCCATGTGTCGAAGCCCAGCGATCTCATCCCCGAACTGCAGGGGCGCTTCCCCATCCGGGTAGAGCTCACCAGCCTCGGCCGGGAGGAATTCCGCCGCATCCTCACCGAGCCGAAGCAGGCCCTCATCCGCCAGTACCGGGCGCTCCTCAGCGCGGAGGGCGTGACGCTGGAATTCACCGGGGACGCGCTGGACGCCGTGGCGGACATCGCCTCGCAGGTGAACCGCGAGACCGAGGACATCGGCGCCCGCCGGCTCTATACCATTCTGGAGCGCGTGCTCGAGGACATCTCCTACGAGGCCTCCGAGCTGGAAGAGAAGCACGTGGTCATCGACGGCGCGTATGTGCGGGAGAAGCTCGGCCCCGTTACGGGCAATATGGACGCCTCCAATTACATTCTCTGACAACATCTTTCAGGGCGGGTGCCTGCGGTTTTCCGGCGGCGCCCGCCTTTGTCAATACAGCGCTTTCCGGAAGTTGACGGCCTCCGGGAGGTTGACTATAATAAAAGCAAATTAAAGAAAGCCCTGTTTGTTTTTATGGAGGAGACTCCCATGAGAAACGAAATTCTGGAATATTTCCGCAAAGCCAATGGGAAATTCGTATCGGGCGAACAGATCTCCCGGGACCTCGGCGTGTCCCGGACCGCCATCTGGAAGCAGATCAACGTGCTGAAATCCCGCGGCTACATTTTTGAATCCAGCACCCGCAAGGGCTACCGCCTCATCTATGCGCCGAACCTGCTGACGCCGCTGGAGATCGGAAGCGTGCTCCATACGGACACCTTCGGGCGGAAGGTGGTCTACTTCGAGACCGTGGCCTCCACCAATGAAGAGGCGAAGAAGATCGCCCGGGAGGGCGCCGAGGAGGGGACCATCGTCGTGGCGGAGGAACAGAGCTCCGGCCACGGCCGTCTGGCCCGGGGCTTCTATTCCCCCTTCGCCAAGGGCATCTGGTTCTCGCTCATCCTCCGGCCGAAATTCTTCCCCATGGAAGCGGCCAAGTGCACGCTCCTCGCCGCCGTGGGCGTGTGCCGGGGCATCCGCCGCATGGGCCTCACCGACTGCGGCATCAAGTGGCCGAACGATATCCTCTGCCACGGCAAAAAGCTGGTGGGCATCCTCACGGAGATGTCCGCCTCCATGGAAAAGATCGACTACATCATCATGGGCATCGGCATCAATACGGGGGCGAAGAAAGAGGAATTCCCGGAAATGTTCCGCGAAAGCGCCACCTCCTTTGCCAATGAAGGCGTGGAGGTCTCCCGGAAAGAGCTCCTCGCCGCCGTGCTGGCCGAGCTGGAAGCGGAATACCGCATCGCCCAGACCGAGGGCTTCGACAAGGTGCTCGAGGACTGGAAGGACCTGTCCATCACCATCGGGCAGGACGTGCGGGTCATCTTCAATGAAGACAGCTTCACCGGCCGCGCCGTAGGCATCGACAAGGACGGCTGCCTCCTGGTGGATACCGGGACGGAAGTGAGCCGGGTCATCGCCGGGGACGTCTCCATCCGCCCTGCAGACCGTCCCGTCGATCTGGGACGATAAAAAAGAAAAGCTCTGCGAAAAGCAGGGCTTTTTTCTTTGCCTCCGGCCGAGCGGCCTGCGATTGACAGCGCCGGCGGGGGGCTCCTATAATGAATCAGACTTTTTTAAATCACAGCAGAAAAGGAGTGGTCATTCATGATAGAGATCAAGAAGCTGGCGGAGGCGGAGGCGGCGCACCTTACGGCGCTGCGTCGTCATTTCCACGCCCATCCGGAGCTGTCGCAGCAGGAATTTGCCACGATGGATTTCATCGAGAAGGAGCTGGCTGCGCTGGGCATCCCCACGGTGCGCATTCCTCACGGCGGCGTATTCGGTTTTCTGGACAGCGGCCGGCCGGGCTGGACGGTGCTCATGCGCGCCGATATCGACGCGCTGCCCATTCAGGAGTCGGCGCAGAATCTGGCCGGTGCCAAGGCGTGCGTTTCGGAGACGCCGGGGGTGTCCCACGCTTGCGGCCACGACGGCCACATGGCGATGCTGCTCACGGAGGCGAAGATCCTGAGCGAGCATAAAGAAGACTGGGACGGCCGGATCGTGCTCATGTTCGAGGAAGCGGAGGAAATGGGCGAACGGGGCGTGGGCCCGATGCTGCGCTATCTGGAGCAGGAGAAGATCCATGTGGACGCCTGCTGGGGCTCTCATGTGATGTACTGCGTGCCTTCCGGCCGGGTGGCGCTCATGTACGGCGCGATGCTGGCGGGGGCCTTCTTCTTCCGGGTGAAGCTCCACGGGAAGAGCGGTCACGGCTCCATGCCCCATCTGGCGGTGAGCCCCATCGACTGCTTCACGAATTTTGCGACGGCGCTCCAGTCGTACCGGGTGCGCCGCATCCGTCCCGATACGAGCTTCACCATGTCCTTCGGGATGGTGCAGGCCGGGGATACGCCGAACGTCATCCCCGATACGCTCACCTTTGCGGGAACGGCGCGGTATCTGGACAATGAATGCGGCGGCGCCTTCCGGGAGGATTTCTGGAAGCTGCTCCGCCACGTGTGCGAGGATTTCGGCTGCACCGCGGAGGTCTTGGAGGACCAGTTCTTCCCCGCCACGGTGAATACAAAGGAAATGACGGACATGGGCCGGAAGGCCATCGAGGAGACCCTCGGCGAGGGGACGCTCTTTGAAATGGCGCCGTGGATGGCGGCGGAGACCTTCTCCATCACGGAGCTGACCTATCCGGGCATCTTCGCCTTCACGGGTATCCAGAATGAGGTGCTGGGGAGCGGCGCCAACCACCACACGCCGGAATTCGACATCGACGAGCGGGGACTGGTGAGCGGCGTGGAGGCCGCGCTGGCCTGCGTGCTCACCATGCTCCGGGAGAAACCGGCGTGCCCGTCGTTCCATAAACAGGATCTGGAGTCCATGCTGAAGCTCACGGAAGTGGGCGAGGCAAGACCGCTCTGATACAGGCGCTCCATCCGGCGCCGGCCTGTCTCTGCGGAGAGGCCGGGGAAACACTGCTGCGGCACGGTCCGCGGCGGTGTTTTTGCGTGTTGGGAGAAATGCGGCGGTTGATATATAATAGGTAAAGAATTTAACGGGAACTGATTCCCGATACGGGAGGACGGATGGAATGAGATGGTTTAGCAACGAGCGCGGCGAGAGCGTATGGAAGATGTATTTTTCCTTTCACGGGAGGATCGACCGACTGACGCTGTGGCTGCGCATCATTCTGTTGAATGTATTCACCTATATCGTGCTGGTGACGATGAACAGCCTGTCCACGGAGTATACGGGCATCAATTACGGCTCGTGGCTGAACTGCGTGCTGGTGGTCTACTGGTGGAGCCTGACCACGCTGTGGGTGCGGCGCGTCCATGACCGGGGCCACTCTGGCTGGTGGTACGGCGCTTTCGCCATCATGGTGCCGCTGGTCTTTGCGCTGAACGTGTGGGCCAATTTCCACATGGACCCGGCGGACCCGATGCAGTCCGTGCTCACCACGGCAGGGCTGGGACTGATCGGCGTGACGGCGCTGGCCGGGCTGTATCTGCTGATCCGCTTCGGCTTCACCCTGAGCGAGGCCGGGGACAATGCGTACGGTCCGAATCCGGCGGCGCCGCGGGTGCACCACGGACCGGCCGGCCCGCACAAGGGACCGATGAAGAAGCGCCCGGTGCGCCGGGTGAAGCGCCCGGCCGGGGAAGCGCCGCACAGAGAAGCCGCTCATAAAGCTGAGAATACAGCTGCTCCGGCGGAAGAGAAGAAAGAGGAACCGTGATGGACGGCTGGTTTCGACGCATAGCGGATATGTTTTTCACCTTCCGCGGACGGCTGAACCGGAGGCGGTTCTGGATGCGGATGCTGGCGCTGTATCTGGTGGTGCAGATCCTGGCCGCGGTGGGGACGCAGTTCCTGCCGGCGCTGGGACTGTCCTCGTCGGTGATGCTGGTGTATTCCGTGGGGATGACGCTCCTTTTCTGGCTGAGCTCGGCCTCGCTGTGGGTGCGGCGGTTCCATGACCGGAATGTATCGGGCTGGTGGTACGGCCTGTACTTCCTCTTCATCCTTGTCGTATTCGGCTGGCTGATCTATGCGGTGACGGTGTCCGGCGGCGACGTGAATGCGCCGGATATGCAGACGGCGAAGTATCTCATAGCCGCGGGGCTCATGGCGTGGCTCTTTGTGACCATCCGCTTCGGCCTGCGGAAGGGAACGGCCGGTCCCAACCGGTACGGGCCGGATCCGCTGGGACAGGAGCCGGCGGTACCGCTGCCCGAGGAAATACATATTCTGTGACAATCAAAAACACTGTGAAAGGTTTTCCTTCACAGTGTTTTTTTATCGGGTATTTTTTTATCTGCCTCTCCGGCCGCGCGGAGCGGACGGGTCCTTCTTGCGGCGCTGGCGCATGTTGCGGCCGTTGTGGCCGAGGGCCTTGTGTTCCTTTTTCTTCGTGGGCTTGTACATGCCGGGGGTCACCACGCGGCGCTTGGGCTTTGCCTGGCGGACCCGGAGAATCTCGCCCTTTTCATTGTACCGGGTGAGCGTCTCCTCGATGGAGCGTTCCAGCCGGCGCAGGAGAAGGCCGTCCTCCGGCGTGGCGTAGGTGATGGATAGGCCCTTCGTGCCGGCGCGGCCCGTGCGGCCGATACGGTGGACGTAGTATTCCAGATTGCGGGGGATGCCGTAGTTGAAGACGTGGGTCACGCCCTCCACATCGAGGCCGCGGGCGGCGATGTCCGAGGCGACCAGCACCTGGATGCGGGCCTTTTCAAAATTGCGGATAACCTGATTCCGCTGGCCCTGGCTCATGTCGCCGTGGAGCTCGTCCACCACGAGGTCGGTCGCTTCGGCGAGGCGGTCGGCGATCTGGTGCGATTCCTCGCGGGTATTGCAGAAAACGAGAGCCATGTAGGGATTCATTTCCTTCAGGTGGCGGAGGAGAAGCTTGAATTTGTGGTCCTCCGTGGTCATGTAGATGCGCTGCTCCACCGTGGAGGCGGTGACCTTCGGGGCCGTGTCGATGACGGCGGGGCTCTTCATGTATTTCCGGGCCAGGCGCACGGCGGCGTCGGGCATGGTGGCAGAGAAGAGGAGCACCTGCCGTTTTTTCGGCGTCTCGTCGATGATGGCCTCGATGTCCTCCCGGAATCCGGCGGCGAGCATCTGGTCCGCTTCGTCGAGGACGACGGTTCTCACGGTGGTGAGGTCCACCGCGCGGCGGCGGATGTGGTCGAGCAGGCGGCCCGGCGTGCCGATGATGAAATGCGGGGAGCGCTTCAGCTTGCGCAGCTGGTTTTCAATGGTGCGTCCGCCGATGACGTCCACCGCGTCCAGTCCGAGCGCTTCCGCAAAGGGGCGGAGCACGTCGAAGACCTGGCGGGCGAGCTCTCGGGTGGGCGTCATGATGAGGGCCTGCACGCCGTCGTCATCGGGCCGGATGCGGTGGATGAGCGGCAGCAGGTAGGCGAGGGTCTTGCCCGTGCCGGTCTGCGAGCGGCCGATCACGTCCGCGCCCTTGAGCGCGGCGGGAATGGCTTTCAGCTGGATCCGGGTGGGCGTGGTGATCCCTTCCCGGGCGAGGCAGTCCGTGATGGCCCGGGACAGGCCCAGAGAGAAGAATGTGTCCATATGTCCTCCATGTCAAATCTGTTCGTCAGTGAAATCAGATGTATTATATCACAGGCGGCAAAGGGAAATCCGCGGCGCGCCGTTTCGTGGTACAATAGCACAAAAGAAAAATAAGTTTACGTCATTCAGGGAGGTTCGTATGCATTCCATTCATGCTTTTTTGCGGCAGGCGCTGTGGCTCTCCGCCTGCATCGTTCCGATTCCGGCAGGGGCCTTTGCCATGCAGACGGCAAATATGCTGCTGGTGAGTATGCTCCTCTTCACGGCGCTGGGCACGCTGGTGCCGTTCCTGTATTTCGGCGCCCAGCGCACGGGCTACGGCGCCGCCTACGGGAAGCTCCGCTGTGCGGCCCATCTGGAATGCGCGCTCTCCGTCTTTGCGGTGATGTGGTTCTCCGTGTGGGCGGAGGCGGCCAACGGGTCGTCGCTGGAGACGGGGCTGGGGACTGCCGGCTCGGCCGCCGCCGGGGCCGCCGCGATGGTGGCGGTGATGCTGCTCATCTTCGCCATGGATGCGCTGGCCATGCGGGTCTACGGGAGACTGAAGGAGATGCGTGAGGGCGTGCGGCAGTGGCTGACGCTGGCTTTCCTCACGGGATGGATTCCCGGCGTGCTTCTCCTGACGGCAGGGATCTTCGCCGCGGCGGGCATCGGCAGCACCTTCCTCTTCGTGCTCTTTCTGGCAGGGGGCATGACCTGGCTGCTCTATCTGAAAGTCCTGCTGGGCATGATGAGCTTTGCGTTCTATCTGTATTTCTCTCTGGAGGGGCCGCGGTTCCTCCGGACGATCCAGGTGATTTTTTCGGCGGCGCTGTGGCTGCTCCTGCTGTATGCGCCGCTGGTGGCGTCGGTGCAGATCCCCGGGTACAGCGCGTGGCGGACCTGGGCGGACCCTGCGTATCTTTCCATCATTCCCTTCCTGTCCGATCTGTGGGCGGTGGGGCTGGCGTACCTCGGCGGACGGAAGATCACCCGCTGGATCGGCGACGCCGCAGAATGAGGCAGGCCCTTCGGGGCCTGTTTTTTCTTATGAGGGTGTATACAAATTTTCTGGAAGGGGCCCGGCGGTCCCGGCGATTTTTCCGTTGACACATGGAGAAGGGCAGGTATAATAACAAAAGCTGGCACAGGGGCTGTGCAATGCCGGTATCGGTCGAACTGGACCGCATGGCGAGTACTGCCAGCAGAGGAAGAAATTTTCGTACGGCTTATATCTCGCAGGAGAATAAGAACGGAGGCTTTTCACAATGGAAAAAACAATCAACAGCAAAAAGGCACAGCAGCCGCATGCATTTCTGAATGTGCGCCAGCTCACTGTGTCGGGTCTTCTGGCGGGCATCACCATATTCCTCGGTCTGACCGGGTATGGATTCATCCCGCTCCTTTTTATGGATGCGACCATCCTGCACATTCCGACCATCATCGGAAGCATTGCCGCCGGTCCCCGCGTGGGCGCGCTGGTGGGCTTCATGTTCGGTCTGTTTTCATTCGTGCAGACCCTGCGTGCGCCGAGCCTGCTGCTGCAGTTCGCCGTGCAGTACAACATCGCCTATGATGCGATCGTGTGCATCGTGCCGCGCATTCTCATCGGCATCATCGCCTATCTGATCTTCTCGCATCTTCATACGCGCGTCTTCATCCGGGCGGCCATCGCCGCTGTGGTGACGACGGTGCTCCACACGATCCTCTTCCTGGGGACGCTGTTCGTGCTGGTGGGCGCGCCCTATGCGGAAGCGCAGGGCATCTCCGTCCAGAGCGTGGCCAATATCTTCATCGGCATCACGCTGGCGAACGGCATTCCGGAAGCCATCGTATCGGGCGTCATCGTGGCGCCGATCATCGCAGCGCTTCACCGGAGCGGCTGGAGCATCAGCCGCTGAGGGCCCTTTCTTCTCGGCCGGAGGAAAGAGGACGACAAAAAAACAGCACCTTTGCAAAGGCGCTGTTTTTTATTGTCTTTTTTATTCCTTGCGGAGCTTTTTCCCGCAGGCGTCGAGGACGTCCTGCAGATTCGCATGGGCTTCCTCACAGAGCGTGCCCAGCGGGGTCTTCATGTCCTGCGGCATGACGAGGCCTTTTTCCTGCAGCACGGAAAGGAGCTGCGGGTAGAGGGTGAGGATGTCCTCCATGGGGGTCTCGCCGGTGAGGAGCGGCTTGTGGTATTTGTCGGACAGGTATTCGTTCATTTCGCCGAGGATCTCGAACACGTCGAGGCCGTGGGCCTGCGCGGCCTGCCAGATGTTTTCATCGTAGGAGACGAAGCAGCCCACGCAGCTCATGCCGTATTCCATGAGGAGCGGCCCCATTTCCGGGTAGACCTCGATGACCTGCATCACATTGTGCTCCGGACGGACGAAGTCGCCTTCCCTGAGCGGCGGCACGTTGGGCGCGCCCCAGCTGCTGCCGTAATAATTAGGGACATCATCGCCGAAGGGAGAGGCCGGTTCATTGCCGAGCACGGCGTTGCGGAAGTTTTCAAAGCCGGTCTCCTTCACGAATTCCTCCAGCGGCTGATAGGTCTCGCGGTCCAGATAGTAGGTGCAGGCCTTCATGAGGATGTTCACGGCGTCGGCAGGGAACTGGGCGAAGGCGAAGAAGGTCTTTTTGCCCACGTAGATGTCCCAGCCGTCGGACATGCCGATGGCGCGGAGCGGAAGGGGCGTGGAAATGGTGACGGTGAGGATGCATGCCGGCCAGGTGCCGAAGGCGGAGAGGCCCAGCGCGGCGAGGAGCTTGTCCACGTCTTCCCGGGCCAGTCCGGCGATGACGGGGCGGTGATCCTTGTCCAGCGTGTAGAAGCCGTGGAATTCCTCCGCGGTCTGTTTCATTTTGGCCTCAAATTCACTGCGGCCGGCGGTCTCGTCGGGAATATAGTCGATCTCAAGAGAGAAGGAAAGATTGTCTGCGGTCATGGGAATGACTCCTTTCAAAATTTTCAATATATTTCTTTCATTATATCAAATGGGGAAAGGAATGAGAAGAAACGGGCCGGCCCGCCGGCAGGCGGACAGAAAGAAACCGCCGACGCGGAGTTCGGCGGTCTGTTTCCTTTTTATTTGTCGAGGCCGATATCGGCTTTGTGAGCGGTCATGCCGTCGATGCAGCACTGCATGACCACGGCGGGGTAGAGGCCCATCATGTCGAAGCCGCGCTGGATGACGTCCCGCTTGCAGCCGGCGGCGAAGTGCTTGTCCTTCCATTTTTTCTTGAGGCTCTTCACAGTCATGCCGTCGAGGCCTTCCGGGCGCATGAGCGCATAGGCATGGATGAGGCCGGTGAGCTCGTCCACGGTGAAGAGGCTCTTCATGATGGGGGTCGTGGGCTCCACTTCCTCGGTGCAGACGCCGTATTCGGTGACGACGCCGTAGCCGTGGGAGATGATGATGCGGATATCCTCTTCATCCACGCCTTCCGGTGCGAGGAGATCCCGCACGTGATGGCAGTGCTCGGAGGGGAATTTTTCGTAGTCCACGTCGTGGAGCCAGCCGATGGCTTCCCAGTAGTCCTTGTCTTCATGATAATAGTCGGCCAGCGCGCCCATGGCGGCGCTCACGCAGGCGGCGTGAGTGAACAGGGAGGGCTCGGTGGTGTGTTTTTTCAGAATTTCTTTGGCCTTGGCCAGAGTCAGACGGCTCATGCAGATCACTCCTTTGGTCCCGCAGGGGAAATTTTTTTTATTATATGCCCCGCCGGAGGGAATGGCAAACCGGGCCGCTCCCGGGAAAGGGCCTGTGTTACAATACAGATAGAGAAAAAGAAAGCGGCGCGCCGCGCCGGAGACATCCGCAGAGGAGGGATCGTATGACACCGGTGGAACGTTTTGCTGAGCTGCTCCGCACGCATGATCGGATCGTGTTTTTCGGCGGCGCAGGGGTATCGACGGAATCAAAAATTCCGGATTTTCGCGGGAAGGACGGACTGTACCGGCAGAAGACCGATCTGCCCTGGTCGCCGGAGGAAATGCTGTCCCATCATTTCTACGAGGAGCACCCGGTGGAATTCTACACGCTCTACAAGGAGCGGGAGGGAATGATGCTGCAGGCGCAGCCGAACCGGGCCCATTACGCGCTGGCGGAGCTGGAGCGCATGGGCAAACTGTCGGCGGTGGTGACGCAGAATATCGACGGCCTGCACCAGAAGGCGGGCAGCCGGAACGTGCTGGAGCTGCACGGCTCGGTGCTGCGGAATCTCTGTCAGAAGTGCGGCCGGGACTACGGGATGGAGGAATTTCTGGCGCTCTGCAGGCCGGTCCCGCACTGCCCGGCCTGCGGCGGCGTGGTGAAGCCCGACGTGGTGCTCTATGAGGAGCCGCTGGACGGCTTCACCATCCAGTGCGCGGTGGAGGAGATCGCCCGGGCGGATATGCTCATCATCGGCGGCACCAGCCTCGTGGTCTATCCGGCGGCGGGCTTCATCGATTATTTCCGCGGGGATGCGCTGGTGCTCATCAACCGGGACGAGACGCCGCGGGACCGGTCGTGCACCATGGTCTTCCGGGACAGCGTGGGGGCCGTGCTGGAGGAGGGGCTGCGGCTCCTGAAGGAAAAGCGCTGAGAGGGTCCGTTTCCGGTTGACACGGAAAGAGGCTCCTCCTATAATATGGAGAAGCATCACACAGGTCTGTGGTTGCAAGTCGATGCCAGTCGCAGGCAAAACGATCCACGTAAGGAAATCAAAAGGGTTTCTGAGCACGGTGCGGTTTAGAAGTAAGTCCTGCCGGGAAAACCGAGAGGGTCAGTAGTGAGAGGCAGACAGCCGGGTAGCGAACGCTCCAGCAGGCGGGTGTGGGGGCGAAAACCAGGTCAGCTGTGGGATGCAGAGAATATCATACAATGCGAGGATCGAAAGAAGTATTTCCGTTCTTTTTTCGCAGAGAGGGCAGGCCGCCGGCTGAAAACCTGCCCGGAAAATCCGGAAAGAAATGCATTCGGGAGCAGAAAAGGTGAAATGAAAAGAGTAGCTTTTTCCGTTTGTTTGCGATAAAAACAGCAGGAAGCAGCTTTCAGCTGCTTGCAGAGTGGAATAGCGGACCACCGTCTCTGTGAGGCGGTGGTTTTTCATTTCCCGGAATGCTGCGGCTGCTGTCCTGCCACACAAAAGAAGGAGGATATTATGGAAGACATCAGAGTGTATAACACGATGACCTGGAAATAGGCGTCGATATAGCGGTCGGAGATCACCTTCCAGGTGGT
>OMDW01000047.1_pt1 | contig 24807 bp, 17 predicted proteins | sample 1673661 | NCBI WGS metagenome assembly OMDW01 (sample SAMEA103958118, study PRJEB25191) | human gut metagenome
TTCTTAACCCCCTGTTCGCTTTATCGCAGACGGCTCCGAATAAAACGCGCCCCGCGGCGGAACCCTATGCCCGGAGGTGATCTCTTTATGAAAAAGCAGCCCGAAAAACCGCTCCGCCCCGTGCGCGACGATCCCGAAAAATACTTAAATCCCGACCCGGATTCCCCCTTTCCCGACCGCGCGGACACGGTTTCCGCCCAGGAATGCACCGGCCTTTTCCCCACGCCGCCGCAGAGCGCCCCGGAATACGAAAGCCTGCAGCAGATGCACGGCATGGAGATCCCGAAGGAGAAACCGTGATGGACGGCGGCTACTATCCGTCCTTGTCGGCCAAAGAACCGCCCCCGCGGCGGAACGCGGATTTTCAGCCCCAGGAGATGCTCTCCCTGTCTCCGGAGGAGGTACACGCCCGTGCGCTGCGCCGCGCAGAGGAACGCCGTGCCGCCGCGGACCCGCCTCCGCCGGACGGCTGATCCGTGCCCGCGCCGAGGGGCGCGTCTGCCGATTTCCCGCTTGCCGCACCCTCGCGTGACGCGCCGTCTCGCTTCCGTGCAACATCGCACAGGAAAACGCCGGGGTTTGCGCACCCACGAAACGACGTGCGCCCGTGCGGCGATGCGCTTCCCCCCCACGGCGCGCGTTTGCTGCCGTGCGGTGCGCACGCACCCGGTACGCGCGCCCGCCCCAAAAGCCCTGCCGCATCGCGGCAGGGCTTTTGGGGCTCTTTTCATATCGGGCGGAACGCGCCCCTGGGCTGACCGCACACCGGGCAGTATTCCGGCGGCTCGGTGCCCTCGTGGACGCGGCCGCAGACCGGGCAGATCCATTGGATGGGCTGCATTTTTCGGTAGAGCGTCTCCTTTTCAAGCTGCCTGATCAGCGCGCCGTAGCGCTCGTCGTGCATCCGCTCGATCGCGCCGACCATGCGGAACAGCGCCGCCGTGCGCTCGAAGCCCTCGTCCAGCGCCTCGCGCTCGAAACGGGCGTAGATGTCCGTCCATTCAAAGCGCTCTCCCGCCTGCGCGTCCTTGAGGTTGTCCAGCGTGCCGCCCAGTTTCCCCAGCGCGCCGAACCACAATTTGGCGTGCGCCGCCTCGTTGCGCGCGGTTTCCTCAAAAATTTCCGCCGCCGGCAGCAGCCCCTCGCTGCGCGCCGCCTGCGCGTAGAAATTGTACCGGCTCTCCGCCATCGCCTCGCCGGAAAAGGCCGCCATCAGGTTGGCCTCCGTGCGCGAACCTTTGAATTCCATGCTTTCGCCTCTCCTTTCCTGCGGCTCTGCCGCCTTCCCTATACCTTTCCAAAAAAACAGCCGATTCATGCGCGGCGGTAGACAATTCCAGTCAAAATGTGGTATACTGTCTTTGCGTAATCGTTTACCAAAGAACAAGCGGGGCTCGACACCATAAACATCCGCCCCGCCGGGGGAGGCAGACCTTGGACGTATTGAAGGGCTTTTTTCAAAAACACGGCTGGCGCTACCTGCCGGGCATGGCGTTTCTGATCCTGAACGCGGCGCTGGACGTGGTTCCGGCGCGCCTGCTGGGCGACGCGGTGGATCTGATGCGCGAAAGCGTGATCGATCAGGGCGCGGTGCTGCGCAAGCTGATCGCGATGGTGGCGGTGGCGGCGCTGATCTTCGCCACGCGCACGACGTGGCGCGCGTTCATCAACGGCAACGCGCGGCGGATGGAGATGTGGCTGCGCGACACGCTGTTTACCCATCTGCAAAGGCTGGGGCCGGACTTTTTCAACAAGCAAAAGACGGGCGATCTGATGGCCTATGCCATCAACGACGTCAACGCCATCCGCATGACCTTCGGGCCGGCGGTCGCGCTGGCGGGCACGAGCCTGTTCACCGGCCTGTTTTCCGTGTTTCAGATGAGCGCGGGCGTGGATGCGCGCCTGGCGCTTTACAGCCTTGCGCCCATCCCGGCGCTGATTGTGCTCATCCTGCTGCTGGGGCGGGTGACGCGGGCGCGCTTCGCTATGCGCCGCAGCGCATCGCGGAGAAGCTCGGCGAGACCATCGAGACCGTCTACGGCGAGCGGGAGGGCGGCTTTCTGCGCGCCCTGCTCCTCGGCGACAAGCGCTATCTTGACGTGGAGGATTCGTCGAACCTGAGCGAGGCGGGCATCTATCACATCACCGCCGTCTCGGGCCTGCACTGTATGTTCCTCGTCGAGCTGCTTGACCGGCTGCTCCGCGCGTCGCACCGGCGCACACGCTGCGCGGTGACGATCCCGCTGCTGTTTCTCTACGCGGTGATGGTCGGCGCGTCGCCGAGCATCCTGCGCGCCTGCGTGATGCTCTCGATGACGCAGCTCGCGCCGCTTTTCAGGCGGGAGAAGGACCCGCCGACGGCGCTCGGCCTTGCATTGTTGCTCATTTTGCTCAAAAATCCCTACGCCATTGCGAGCATCAGCTTACAGCTCTCCTTCTCGGCGGTGGCGGGCCTTGTGTGGCTGACGCCGAAGATGACGGGAGCCATCCACACCGAGAGCCGCCTCCTGCGCTTTGTGCTGACCTCGTTTGCGACGACACTCGGTGCGCTGGCGTTCTCCACGCCGCTTGGGGCATATTATTTCGGCTCCTTCTCCGTCGTTTCACTTTTGAGTAACCTCCTGTGCCTGTGGATGGTGAGCCTTGTCTTCGGCGCGGGTCTGCTCGGATTGCTGCTGAGCATGACCGTCCCGGCGGTCGGCGCGGCCTTTGTGCCGCTCGTGTCGCTCGGCGTGCGGTATGTGCTTTTTGTTTCGGGACTGCTGGAGAGCCTGCCGCTCCACGCGCTCTATTTCAACACTGCGCTTTCCGTTCTGTGGCTGCTCTACGTCTATGCGCTCTTCGCCGTCTGCGCCATCGCGCGGCGGGGGAGGTACCGCTGGTGGATCGCCGGCGCATTGGCCGTGGCGATGCTCCTTGCGACGGCGCGCTTCAACGCGCTGCAATTTGAGCGTGGGAGCCTGCATGTCACGGCGCTCGATGTCGGACAGGGCGAGAGCGTTGCGCTGCTCTCCAGGCGTCATGGCGTGCTCGTGGACTGCGGCAGCAGCAATTCCTACATCAGTGCGGGCGATGTCGCCGCGGACTATTTTCTCAGCGCAGGGATACGGCGGCTCGACGCGGTGGTGCTCACGCACTATCACGCCGACCATGCCAACGGACTCGCCCTGCTGCTCGCGCGTGTCGGCGTGGATACGCTGTATCTGCCCGACATTGCGGAGGAAAACGGCGAAAAGACCGCTGTGCTCGCGCTCTCGGAGCGCTACGGCGTGGAGGTCCGCTATGTGACGGAGGAAACGCAGACCGCCGTCGGCGAGGCGTCGCTGACGATCTATCCGCCGGTGGGCGAGGGCGGAGAAAACGAGCTGGGGCTGACGATCCTCTGCTCGGCTGGCGAATTCGATACGCTCATCACCGGCGACATGGACAGCAAAACGGAGCGGGCGCTTCTGGACGCCTACCCGCTGCCGGACATTGAGGTGCTGCTCGTCGGACACCACGGCTCGCGCTACTCGACGAGCGAGGAGCTGCTGGAGACCGTCACGCCGGAGGTCGGCGTGGTGAGCGTCGGCAGCAACAGCTACGGGCATCCGACGCGGGACGCGCTGCTGCGCCTGACGGACGCGGGCGTGACCGTTTACCGGACGGACCTGCAGGGAAATATTTATATCACAGTGAATTGAGGCGGATCATGGCAGAGAAGAAAACAGCCGCTAAGGGCTATCAGAAATTCAAGGCCGACCTGGCGGCCGGCACGCTCGGCGAGGTCTATATTTTCTGCGGCGAGGAGAGCTACCTGCGCGAGTATTATCTCAAGGAGGTGCAGAAGAAGCTCGTCCCCGCGGGCTTTGAGGAGTTCAATTTCCACCGCGTCGCGGGCAAGGGCCTGACGATGGAGGAGCTGACGGAGATGACCGAGGCGATGCCGATGATGGCCGAGCGCACGCTCATCGTCGTCACGGACTGCGACCTCTATAAGCTCGGCGAGGAGCAGCGGACGCGGCTCATCGCCCTGCTGGACGATTTTCCGGAATACTGCTGCCTGATCTTCGTCTACGATCTGGTGGAGTATAAGCCGAACAAGACCTACAAAAAGCTCTATGCCGCGCTTTCGGACAAGGCGCAGGAGGTCCGGTTCGAGCCGCAGGACAAGAGCGACCTGATCAACTGGATCGCCCGCCGCTTCCGTGCAACGGGACATGACATCGACGCCCGCACGGCGGAGCACCTGATGTTCACCTGCGGCAGCCTGATGACCGGCCTCGTGCCGGAGATCGAGAAGATCGGCGCCTACGCCAAGGGCAGGGCGGTGACGGTCGAGGACATCAACGCGGTCGCCGATCCGGTGCTCGACGCGGTGGTGTTCGACATGACGAGCGCCGTCACAAAGGGCGACTACGACCGCGCGAGCGAGCTTCTGGGGCAGCTTCTCAAAAAGCAGGAGGAGCCGATCATGATCCTCGGCGTCATTTCCAAGGAGCTGCGGCGGCTCTACACCGCGCGTCTCGCGCTCGATTCGGGCAAGGACAAGCTCTGGCTGATGGACCTGTGGAATATGCGCTCGGACTATCCCGCGCGGCTGCTGCTCGACGCGGCGCGGAAAACGACGCACGAGTGGTGCGCGAACAGTCTGGCGCTCTGCCAGAAGCTCGACCGGCGCATGAAGAGCGAAAAGGGCATCGACCGCGAGGGCGAGCTGAAGCTGCTGCTCATGCAGCTCGCGCAGAGGGCGTGACGATGGAAAAGCCGAAAATCCAAGAGGTCATCGTGGTCGAGGGCCGCTACGACAAAAATGCGCTTTTGCAGGTGGTGGACGCCTCCGTTTTGGAGCTGGGCGGCTTCGGCATCTTCAACGACCGCGAGAAGACGGCGCTGCTGCGCCGTCTCGCCGAGACGCGCGGCATCATTCTCTTCACCGATCCCGACGGCGCGGGCTTTGTGATCCGCAACCGTCTCAAGGGAGCTATCCCGACGGGCCGCGTGCTGCACGCCTATGTTCCCGATGTGTACGGCAAGGAAAAGCGCAAGCGCAAAGCAGGCAAGGAGGGCAAGCTCGGCGTAGAGGGGATGCCGCCCGAGGTGCTGCTTTCCGCGCTCCGCGCGGCGGGCGCGACCTTTGAGGGAGAGGGGGCGACCGTAAAGGAAAATCCCGTTACACACGCGGACCTTCTTGACCTCGGCTTGATCGGCGCGGGGAGCAAAGCGAAGCGCGCCGCGCTGCTGCGCGCGCTGGCGCTGCCGGAGCATCTGTCCACCGCGGCGCTGCTCGACGTGCTTGGTACGCTGACGACGCGCGAAGAACTTGTCGAGGAATGCAATAAAATTGTTGCAAACAGGGAATAAAGGGACTATAATCAAACATTATTTTGCTTGCCGCAGGCAGGCGCGAAGAAAGGAAGGATTCAGTATGGCTGAGGAAGTCAAGGCCGCCGTCGCCGAGAGCGAAGGCAAGAACTTTATTGACGCCTTTATCGAAGAGGATATTGCGGAGGGTGGTCGCTTCCAGGGTCAGCAGGTCCACACCCGTTTTCCGCCTGAGCCGAACGGCTATCTGCACATCGGCCACTGCAAGGCGCTGACCATCGACTTCGGCACCGCCGAGCGGTATAACGGCCTGTGCAACCTGCGTATGGACGACACGAACCCCACCAAGGAGGACGAGGAATTCGTGGAGGCCATCAAGCAGGACATCCACTGGCTGGGCTTTGACTGGGGCGACCGCTTCTTTTACGGCAGCGACTACTTTGAGGAGGACTACCGCCAGGCGGTGCTGCTGATCAAAAAGGGGCTGGCCTATGTGTGCCAGCTGACACCGGAGGAGTTCAAGGCCAACCGCGGCGACATCGGCATCCCCGCCGTATCGCCCTATCGGGATCGGCCCATCGAGGAGAGCCTGGACCTGTTCGCCCGTATGCGGGCCGGGGAGTTCCCCAACGGCGCCATGACGCTGCGGGCCAAGATCGACCTGGCCAGCGGTAACTTCAATATGCGCGATCCGGTCATCTACCGTATCAACCACATGAGCCACCACCGGCAGGGAAACAAGTGGTGCATTTATCCCATGTACGACTTCGCACATCCTATTCAGGATGCGCTGGAGGGCATCACCCACAGCCTGTGCTCGCTGGAGTTCGAGGCGCACCGGCCCCTGTACAACTGGGTCATCGAGCACTGTGAGCTGCCTGCCCATCCCCGGCAGATCGAGTTTGCCCGGCTGGGCATCGACCACACGGTGATGTCCAAGCGGAAGCTCCGCAAGCTGGTGGAGGAGAACTATGTCTCCGGCTGGGACGATCCCCGGATGCCCACGCTGTGTGGCCTGCGCCGCCGGGGCTATACCGCCGCCGCCATCCGCAGCTTCTGCGAGCGCATCGGCGTGGCAAAGTCCCCCAACACCATTGAGTACGGCTTCCTGGAGCACTGCCTGCGGGAGGACCTGAACGCCCACGCGGAGCGCACCATGGCGGTGCTGCACCCGGTGAAGCTGACGGTGACCAACTATCCCGAGGGCAAGAGCGAGGTATTCACGGTGGAGAACAACCCCACCGACCCGGCGCAGGGCACCCATGAGATCACCTTCTCGCGCCATCTGTGGATCGAGGCGGAGGACTTTATGGAGGTGCCGGTGCCCAAGTACAAGCGACTGACCCCCAACGGTCCGGAGTGCCGGCTGAAGGGCGCGTATCTGGTGCAGTGTACCGGCTGTGTGAAGGACGCGGACGGCAACGTCACCGAGGTGCTGTGCACCTATGATCCGGAGTCCAGCGGCGGTGATCCCGCCGATGGCCGCAAGGTCAAGGGTGCCACGCTCCACTGGGTGGACGCGGAGAACTGCATGGACGCGGAGGTCCGGCTGTACGACAACCTGTTTTCCGACGAGCAGCCCGACGGCCCGGACAAGGACTTCCTGGACTGCCTGAACCCGGAGAGCCTTACGGTGCTCACCGGCTGCAAGGTGGAGCCGGAGATGCGGAAGGTGGCGGAGGCATTCGACAAGCAGGCCGACCGCACCGGCGTCAACGCGCCCACGTTCCAGTTCATGCGTGTGGGCTATTTCTGCCTGGACAACCGTGACAGCTCCGCGGCGCACATGGTGTTCAACCGCAGTGTGTCGCTGAAGGACAGCTTTAAGAAGTGAAGAAAAGCACCCCTCCGGGGGTGCTTTTTTTCATGGAAGCGAGACGAAAAAAGCAGCACCGGGAGGCGCTGCTTTTTCATGTGTGATTTAAGCGCCGGACCTCGAAGGAGGTCTCGGCCAGGGTGCTGTCGGCGGTGCCCACCTGAAGGGTCACGGTAAAGATGCCCGAAGCACTGTCGTAGCGCAGACTGACATCGCGGACCCGAAGACCCCGGGGATAGGCGGCGCTGCTGAGCAGCTTGGTGCTGCCCAGGGTGAGCTGGCCGTCGGCATTCACCTGAAAGGCGGCGCCCTCGCCCTCCACGCTGCCCAGGTCCTGAATGAAGATGTGGTCCAGACTGCCGTCCGCGCCGGGGGTCACGGTGCCGCAGAAGCGCAGCTTGTCGCTGATAACGCTGGTAAGGGTGGAGCACAGCTCCTGGGCCTCGGACAGCTGCATGGAGCTGTTGTAGGTGCGGCCGGCGAAGCGGACGCCCACGGTCAGCAGGGCGCTGACGAGCAGGACGATGAGAACGGCGCACAGCAGCTCCGTCAGGGTGAAGCCGCGGCGGTCACGAAGCTTGTTCATGGCGCGACCTCCTCGTAATAGAGGCAGCCGTTGTTCTCATAGACCTGCACGGTGGTGCGGCCGCTGCGGGTGCCGCCGCCGGAGGCGGTCAGGACGGCGGTGCCGTTCGACACCGCGCTGCTGTAGTGGAAGGAGATGTCGGCGGAACGGACCTTAGCGTTGATCTTGGCGGCGGAAACGGCGGCGGTGGTCAGAAATACGAAGGTCAGTACGATGATCAGGATGGAGACCAGCGTCTCTACCAGTGTTTCGCCGCGGGTGCTGTTCAGCTTTTTGATAAGACCGCCTCCTTTTCGATGGTGGCGTTGTCCGGCGACCAGGAGATCGTTGTTGTGGTCGTGGTGACATCGCGGACCCAGAGACCGCCGCCGCTGACGGTGCTGACAGCGGGGTCGGCCTTGTTTTCGCGGAGCGTCAGCACCAGGCGGCAGTCACTGTCGCCGCCGTCGGCCAGGTGCAGGACGATGGTGATGTCGTAATTGGGCGCCATGGTAAAGACGGCGGAGACATCATCCAGCCCGTCCACGGAGAGGGTGATGGTGTCGGTAAAGCTTTTGCCGCTGTCCCTGTCCACGGCGGCCTTGCCGGCCTTGAGCCATGCGGCCGTAAACCCGGTGGGCGAGGTCGTTTCGCGGCTCGTTTCGGTGGAGGTGTCATTGGTATAGGTGGTCTTCACCGTCTCCTGGACAAAGGAGGCGGTCAGGATATCATCACGCAGCAGACGGGCCGCGGAGCTGACCGTCAGATACGCCTGCCGGGCAGCCTGGTCATTCTCCAGACGGCGGGCCGAGGAGGTGGCGGCGGTGAGGATCACCGCGCTGACCATACTGGCGGCCAGCAGCAGAAGGAGGGCCATCATCAGCGTGGCGCCCTGTTGGTTTTTCAGTTTGTGCACGGTAGGGCCTCCTTTCTGCGGTGGGTCATGGAAGGGTGTCCGGTGACGGCTCGGGCGTGGGATCGGTGCCGGAGCTGCTGTCCGGGGCGGATGGATCATCGGAGGGCGTGCCCTCCGGGTCCTTGCTGCCGGAAGCGGGGGTATCGGCGTCCGGGACGGTGGGGGCGCCGCCGCTGTCCGTCGCTTTACGCACGGCGGTGAAGGCCGTGTCGGCATACAGCGGCTGGGTGATGTCCGGGGTCCAGCTGTCGATGGTGTCCGGAGAGATGCCGTTGTCCGTCAGAAGCTGGGACAGGGCTTCTGCCGCCGGTGCTGTGCCGTAGGGGACAGACAGGGTGAGCGCCTGCTCATCCACCCGGAGGGTGGCGGTCACCCGGGTGTCCTCCTCCGTCAGGGTGTAGGGAATGGACAGGGTGAAGGCGTGGCCTTCGGTGTCCATGAGGGTGACAGTGAGCGTCACGGAGCCGGGCTGCCTACCCTTGACGGTCAGGGGCCGGACGGTGAACAGGGTGTCCGTCAGGCTCTGGGGCGGGCCCTCTATGATGCGGTAATCCGCCGTGCCGGAGAGGGCGTCGTAAGTCACGGCGTCGGTGCCGGCGCCCACGGTGACGACGGCGGCAGAAAGGGTGAAGCGATAGCTTCCGTCCTCGTTGGCGGCCGTCAGGTCCGCGGCGCTGCCCTGGCCGTACAGGTACACCGGCGCGCCGGTGTAGGCGGGGGCGGCGGTGTAGGGGGCACCGTTGTAGAGGGGAGCCGAGGTGTCGGCCAGGAAGGTGTCGCCCGCGTGGGTCATAATGCCCTGCTTATAGGCCGGTGTTTCCGGGACAGAGGTATTGGCGATGCCCAGCACGCCCTGCATACGGACGGGAAGCACAAGGGGCAGCTGGCTGGTGAAGGTCTCGCCGCCGGGGGCAGTGTAGGCGGCGGTGATCAGGGTGCGGTCCTCACCCTCGCCGGCGGCGGTGAGGGTGACAGATGCCGTGCCGCCGGCATCAACGGCGGGAACAGAGGCCGTGAGGACCCTGCCGCCGTACTGGGGCGTGACTGTCCATTTGACATCCAGTGCGCTGCCGCGGCTGTCGCGGGCGGTGAGCGTTAAATTACAGGTATCGCCGACAAAGAAGTCATCGCCGGGCAGGCTGTCCACGGAGATGTCCAGCGTGGAGGTGACGCTCACCAGCAGTCGGGCGGTATAGCCACCCAGCGTGGCGAAGACCTCGGTAGAGCCGACCGACAGGCCGGTAAGGGTCACAGCGTAGCTGTGCCTGACGTCTGCCGGGGGCGTCTGTGCCTTTGGCTCGGAGACCGCCACGATGCCGTTGCGGGAGCAGGTGATGGTGGGTGTGGCGTCAGTGCCGATGTCCTGGGTGAAGTGCAGCGACAGTGTGACGCTGGGGGTGGTGATACGGTCCAGCGAAAGGACGCCGCTGCTCCAGTACAGGCCGCGGGAGGGCCATTCGCCGTAGTGCAGGCAGGCGGTGCCCTGGGTCAATACGGTGGGGAAGGGGTAGTCCTGCCCGAGGAGGGCTGCCGCGCTGCCGGGGAAGCTGTATTTGCCGTGGGCCGACTGGCCGTTTTCCTCTGTGGTGACCCAGTGGAAGCTGCCATCGTCGCTGCCGCCGTTCAGCAGCGCGGTGAAGCTCTTTCCGTCGATGTCCGCACGGCCGGACATCTGCTCGTAGCTCAGGGCCCTCAGACCGTTGATGGTGTAGGGGCTGCTGCCGGTGTTCCAGGTGTACTTGGACAGATAGCCCAGATCGCCACGGAGCATATCCATCCGCGCGGTATCGGTGTTCAGCAGGGTGGACAGGGAGTAGTAGGTGTACTGTCCATTGGACTGGGTAGACTTGCCATAGAAGGTGGGGAGGTTGCCGAAGTAGATCGCGGCGCTGCTGTCCAGGTAGTAGCAGTTGTTGATGGTCAGCCGGGCGGTGCCGCCGCTCACACCGGCGCGGTCGGCGATGCTGCCGATGAGGGAGATGCCGGTGATGGTGCCCTCCATGGCAGGGAAGGTCATGTAGGTGTAGCAGTTGTTGTAGGTGGGCTGGCCGTCCTTGCTGCCGGAGAAGTTGGAGAAGGTGGCGGAGAAACCGCTGCCGCCGATGCCGCCGATGTACACGTAGGTGTCCGGGCCGGCCTCCGCGCCGCCCTGGGTCATCTTGACGGCCTTAGGCGTCGACTCATAGCGATTCACGAAGACGGTGTTGGAGCCATCGCCGGTGAGGATGCGCTCGTTCAGCAGATCGTTGGCGACGGTGATGCTGCCGCCGGTGTAGCAGTCCGACACATCATAGCGGACGCCGCCCACCAGGCCGCCCACGCGGACATAGTTGCCCCACTGGGCCTTGTTCATGGCGCCGGTGTTGGCGTAGCGGTGGGTACAGTTGATATTCAGCTTGACCACGGCGGAGCACCTGTTCAGATTGGCGCTGGATACGCCCACCAGCCCGCCGATGGCGGCTTCGCCCAAGAACTGTCGGTTTTTGCTGTTGTCGGTCACGGTGTAGCCGGCGATAGCGCAGTTGCTGATGGTGCTGACCTTCGTCTTGTCCTTCAGGTTTTCATCATAGTCGTAGGCAATGCCTACCAGACCGCCCAGGGCGTAGGAGGTGGCGTAATTCTCCGGCCCGGTGGCACCGGAGGCGGGGGTGGCGTCGGTCTTGCGCTGGATAACGGCGTCGTTGTCGCTGTAGAGCACGATGTTTTTGATCTCTGCGCCGGCGGTGGTACCGAACAGACCCACGTTGTAGCAATGGGAGGTGATGTTCACATTCTTGATGTAGTAGTTGCCGCCGTCGTAGATACCGCCGAACCAGTTGTACAGCGTCAGATCATAGGTTTCATTGCCCATGTTGTTCAACTGACCGTTGTTCACCGCACCGGCAATGGGGTGGAAGTCGTAGTTTGCGGCCGTGCCGTCGGCGGCGGTGCCGTGTCCTGCACCGTTGAGGTCGTGGGTCTGCTGCCAGGTGAGGATAGGACGGGGGCCGCCGGTGCTGTCGCCGGCCAGCGCCATCGCCTTTGTCTGCAGCGCATTGCCGCGGCGGTTGGTGTATTGCAGATAGGGATAATACTTGTAGTCACTATTACTGCCTGTGACATCGCGCGTCGTGCTGCCCTGACTGTCGATATAGCTCCAGTTGATGTATTGCAGCTGCTCTATGGAGCGTACCTGGTAGGGCTTGGAGGCCGTTCCCGGCGCATTGTTGGAGGACAGGGCGAAGGCATCGGCAAAGAAGGGGCTGACGGTGTAGGTCAGCGCGGCGTCCTCGTGGGTCAGCGTCCAGGCATCGTTGGCCTGGGTGCCGCTGGTCAGGTGCAGACCGTTATCGGAGGTCTTGTAGGTGACGAAATTGAATTTCGGCATCTGCCGGTTCAGGTCATTGGCCGCATCGGTATAGCGAGTGCCGGTCACGGTGATGCCGGTGGAGAGCACAGGCTCGGTGGTGCTGCCGGCGGACCAATAGTAACCGTAGCCGTAAGCGGTAACGGTGCCGCCGTCGTCATGGGAGACACAGAGACTGCTGTTGGCCTTGTATTCGCCGTCCTCGACACCGATCGAGGAGAAATAGTAGCCGCTGCCGGTGGGCTTGGACTCATATTCCCAGTACAGCAGGCCCAGAACGCCCATATCGGCAGGGGTCACCCAGTCGCCGTAATGGACGCGGCTGCCGTCGTGGCCGGCGACGATGCCGGGATAGGGGTAGGCCTTGCCGGCGGAGTCCAGGGTCTTATCGTGCTGGAAGGTATTGGCGGCGGAGACGGCGCCAAAGCCGCCCAGCCGGGTGACCATGCCGCGCAGGGCCGGCTCGTTCACCGGAGCTGCGCCGGATCTGTCCGTGTACTGGTATAGGTGAACGCTGTCTACAAAGCGGTATGTGCCGCCGTTGAGGTAGCAGCAGCCGGATACGCCGCCGGCAGTGGGGGCAAAGCCGTGAATATCCGCATTGGGTGAAGTCATGGCTGTGGCGCAGTAGCTGGCGCGGAGGGAGCCGGTGTTGCTGCCGGCAAAGCCGCCCAGCGTCACGCCGCCGCCGTTGATCGTGCCGATCTCAATGTCGGCCATGGCGTAGCACTGCTGGACAACGCCGCTGTTGCCGCCAGCGAAGCCGCCGGCGCAGAGCGTGGCGTACAGGCTATTGGCGAAAAGGCGCGGTGCGCTGACGCCGGAGGCGCGGACCGTACCGCTGTTGCGTCCCACCAGGCCGCCCAGATACAGGATACTGCCGTGACGGGCGTCGCCGTTCACGGAGAAGCCCGCGGCGGCGCAGTTGTAGACCGTGCCCTCGTTGCAGCCGGTCAGGGCGCCGATGCAGGCGGTTTGCAGAGAGAGCTGACCTTCCAGAGAAACGGTACGATCCTTATTTGCGGTGAGCAGTATGATATTGCGCAGGGTGCCTCGGTTCAGACCGAACATACCGGCATAGCTGGTGCCGTCGGTGTTGACCGTGCCGGTAAAGGAGGGCGCTGCGATGGTATAGCCGCCGCCGTCGTAGGTGTGGATGAAAGGCTTGCCGTCCGCGGCACCGATAGGCGGCTGCGTGTGCACCGTGAGACGGGCGTAGCTGTTGTAGTCGATGGGGCGCTCCTGCCGGAAGACGGCTGTCTTGTCCAGCAGGGTACGGTAGGTGTCGTAATACAGGCTCAGGTCGTGCAGATGACGGGCCGTGCGGATGCCAACCTCCGCCGGGGCGCTGGGCAGGGCGGCGCTCTGGATCACGCGGCAGGCGAAGTGGGGATTGAAGAAGTAGGAGATGTCATCCACCGTCACCTGACGGTAGAAGGTGGGGGACACCTCATTGGTATAGACCAACTCGTCGGGCAGGCGTACCAGCCAGTATTCGCTGTCGAGTTTGATGGAATTCCGCAGGGTGGCGGTGCGTGCCGTATCGCCCAGGGTATAGGCGACGGTGATGGCGTCCGTAGGCTGGGTGCGGTAGACCATGCCGTAGCCGTCGTCCACGACGGTGCCGCCGGAACGGAGGGTGGAGCGGTTGGCACCCAGGAAGCCGTAGGTGCCGTCGCTGTATTTTTCATAGTAGGCCAGCGCGCCGGACTCGAAGTCCGCCTGCCAGTCGCCGTAGTGGGGCAGACCGGTGAGCCGGGGGTAGGAGTAGGTGCTCAGGCCCATGTTGTCCATGAGGTTGTAGGCCACGGTGTCGCTTGTCTCCGCGGTAAAGGCGGTGCCCAGGACCTTTACGCCCTCTGCGCGGTTCTGGCCGCTCCATTTGGCGTAATTGACGAAGCTGGTGCCGGACAGATCGTTCCGGCTGGGGAACATGTAATAGACAGCGTCTATGTCGGCGGGAGCCGTGCCGGCAGCGGGGGGCTTGACGGTGGAGTAGGTCAGCTTCATGTCGGTGCCCAGGCGGACGCAGGCACTGTAACAGGCCTTGAGGCTGTCGCCGCCGGAGAGCTCGCCGCCGGAGAGCTCGCCGCCGGAGAGACCGGCGGTGGTGCCGGCGCTCTGGAAGCCGGCGGCGTAGCAGTTGGACAGGGCGATATTGGCGGTGCCGTTGCAGGCGCCTATCAGGCCGCCGGCGACGCCGTTATTGGCGGCGGCATACAGGTAGCAGTCCGCGTAGGAATGGTCCACAGTCAGAGCAGCACTGTCCGTATTGCCCACCAGGCCGCCGGCATAGCGGACGCCCTGAATCACGGTAGCCGCGAAGCTGCGGCGGATGGTCAGCGTGCCGTCGCAGCGGCCTGCCAGACCGCCCGCCGTGCTGCCGCGGAGCCAGATGTCCTGTTCGGTCTTGGTGCTGAGTTTGTCGCGGGTGGGACTGAGGTACACCTGACAGTCGAGGATCTCGGTCTTGCCGCTGAGACGGCCGGCCAGGCCGCCGGCATTGCCGGAGGCGGTGATGTCGGCGCCGCAAAGGCGCAGGTTTTTCAGCGTGCCGGAGAAGGCGGCAAAAAGACCGCCGTCGCCGGTGGTGTTCACGGTCAGACCGTAAATGACCGGGTGGTAGACCTGGCCGTTCACGGTGGCCTTGCTCTCGCAGTAGGTCAGGCGGCTGTTGGTGATGGGCGTGAACGTGCGGGAGCCGTACAGGCGGTCCCAGCCGTCGTCGGCGTTTTCGTTGACAAATTGGATATCCTGCTCCTGCACGGCGCGAGTGATGCTGTCGGGCAAGCGGGAGGCCGTGTCCAGATTTTGCAGGTGGCGGGCGTAGGTAACAACGGCGGTGTCGCCGCCGCGAACCTCGGCAAACAGGCTGTTGGCGGTCAGCGTGCCGGAGGCGGAGTCCACCAGATGGTTCTCACACGTCACCTCCACGGTGATGGTCAGGTCCGCGCCGGGGGTCAGATTTTTGCTTTTGAAGCGGGCCTGCTGGCCGAAGCGCATACCGTCCGTCAGAGAGTCCAGGACCATGGTGGCGGTGTAGGTAAGATAGTCGGTCTTGACCTCGCTGCCGGTCAGCTCGATGCGGGAGGTGCTGTGGACGCCGTCGGAGACGGTCACATAGAAGTGCAGCGGCTCCATAGGCGTGTCGCAGGTGACGCGCAGAAGAAGCTGCTCTTTGTTGATGATCTCCATATGGGGCGTCAGCTTGCCGGTGATCTCGGACTGCACACTGTCGCCGCCGTAATAGCCCACGGTGGCGCCGGCGCTCAGCCGGCCATCACGGAACCGCAGGGGATTGAAGCTGTCAAAGTCGTAGGTCAGGGGTTTTTCACTGTAAAACACGGCGTAGACGCTGCCGCTGGCGGGGTCGAGCTCGATCACCCAATGGTTGTCCCACAGCTGGCGGTCCACCTGATCCTCCGGGAGGATGGCCGCGGCGGCGGAGCCTTCGCCGGTCTTGGCGGCGGAGGTCACATAGTGCAGGGAGGTTTTTCTCTCGGCGGCGTCCAGCGGTGTGTTGTTCAGGGGCTGCAGATCCTCCGCATAGCAGTCGGAAATGCGGCCATTGGCCAGCAGCTCGGACAGCTTGTTCTGGGCCGCGTGGTAGACGATCTCCGCCTTGGCGTCCAGTTCTGTCTGGCGCAGGTCGCGCTGATGGCGGGTGATGGGGATCATGGCCAGGCCCATCAGCACGATCAGGATGGCGACCGCGATGAGGACTTCGGACAGCGTAAAGCCGGAATTATTCTGTTTTGAGAGCTTTTTTTGCATAACACAATCGATACGCTGCCCCGCAAAGGGACGCGGGCGGAAAAATGGTGGGGACGCAGTCAGGGCATCAGCTCGAAAAAGATGAGGTGAAGCACGGTTTTGTACTGTGCTTTGTCGGCATCATACTGTACGTCCACGTTGGAGAGGAAGTTGACATTGGCGCTGGAGCTCAGCGCGTCGATGATCTGGCGGGACTGGGCGTAGGAAGCGGTCTGGTAGGTCAGCGTCACGGGGCGCAGCACGAGATAGCCCTCCTGGGTGGTGCCCTCGGTGCAGTCCACCTCGTATTGCAGGGTGGCGGCCATGAGCTTGTCCAGCTCGGTCATCAGGGCCTGGTCGTTGTCGTACTGGGGCAGGGCACGCTCCTGGCCGGAGGCCTTGATGGCGGCAATGGCCTGCTGCATCTGCTCCAGCTGGGCCAGACGGACACGGTCGGTGTCCAGCTCGGCCTGCTCGATGTCGGTGTTGGTGCGGAAGGAGGTTATCTGGCGGTCGATGGGCTCCAGAAACAGCTTGCAGTAGCCCAGGACCAGCACCAGCACCACCAGGATCAGCAGCAGGGTCTTTTCTCGCTTGGTAAGCTCGCGGTTCATTGAGACACCTCCTCCGGCTGGCGCAGTTCGATGCGGACGGTGAAATCCATGATGGTGGCGGCCTTGCCCTCCTCCGTGGAGGCGACGCTGAGGGAGACGCTGTCCACGATGGGGGAGAGGCGCAGGCGGGCGAACATGGCGGAGATCTGGTCCAGGGTCATGCCGGACATATCCACGTTCATGGTGTTTTGGGTGATCTGGAGCGCCGTGAGGGAGCCATGGCTGAGCATCTCCTGTTCCAGCAGGTCCAGGGCCGCCTGACGGTCCACGGCGGCGGGGATGTCCTCGCTGCCGGCGGCGGTCATCCAGTCCATGGAGTAGGTGCGGTATTCCAGCAGGACGCGGTCGTAGTCGGACAGGGCCTCCTGGGCGCTCACATACTGGGTGTGGACGCGGTCGTAGGCGGCCTGGGCCTTGTCCAGACGGCGATACTGCTGGAGCACGCCGAAGTTGACCACAACGGTTACCAGCGCCGCAATGGCCAGAATACCGATGAGCAGGGTCCGGCGATCACGCTGGCGGTCCTCCTGCAGGTTCAGGTTGATGCCGGTCTTCTGGGGGCACTTTATCATTTTCCGCGCGGGCGCGGCAGTGCGCGTATCCACGGTGATGCCGTTCTTTTCCGCGATCATTGCAGACCTCCTCTCAGTCCCTCGTCCACGCCGCCGATGGCGCGGAGATACATCCACGGCTCATCCAGGGCCACATCGTCGCCCAGCAGCTCCTGGGCGGTATGCAGGTGCAGGTGCGTGGTCTCGGCCAGCGCCTGACGCAGGGGGCCAATATTGCAGCCGCCGCTGCACAGGCACAGGTCAGTGAGCTCCTGCTGCCGGTTGTTGTAGTTGAAGAAGTTGACGGCCTTCATCACCTCCACGGCGATGCGGGCGTAAAACGATTGGGCATAGTCGGAGGAGAGCACGTCGTTGTAGTTTTGCAGCACATAGCTGTGGGCCACATGGATATCCACGCCGCAGTGCTCCGCTACCAGCTGCTCCAGACGGTTCAGGCCCAGGTCGATCTCCCGGCGGCTTTCGAAGAAGGCGCCGCGGTAGATGTAGAGATAGGCGGCGGTGTGGCCCAGGTTGACGATGCACATATCCCGCTGGGGCAGGCCGGTGCGGCGGTAGTAGGCCGCCAGCACGCCGGCGTAGGCGCACTCGCTGGGGGTGAGGACCTGCAGCTTGAAGCCGGCGCGGCGCATCATGGCGCGGTAGCGCTCCACCGTCTCCTTGAGCATGGCGCAGGCCAGCAGCGTCATCTCGGTGGGATAGCCGTCCTGGTCGCGGAGGATGTCGCGCATGGAGTAGTCAAAGTAGTACTTGCTCTTCTCGTCCGTAAGGAAGTCGCGGAACTCGTAGGGCAGGTTGTAGCGCAGCTGCTGCTCCGTCATGGCGGGCATGGTCAGCTCGCGGGTAAAGACCTCGGTGGAGGGCAGGACCACGGCGGCGTTGGTCAGGGGAATGCCGTTGTCCCGGGCGGCCTGGCGGAGGAAGTCCGCCATGGCGTCCATGGACAGGATCCTGCCGTCAGCCACCATGTTGTCCGGCAGGGGGGCCATGGCGGCCTTTTTCAGCGTACTGCCGGCGAAGTAGGCCAGCTTGACGCTACTGCCGCCGATATCAATGCCAACGATTTTTTTCATAAGGGGATCCTCGCTTTCCGATACCATCGATCGACAAGGGCAAAACTGCTCCGCACCTGCCGGCGATGTATTTTCGAATGTTTTTTGGCTTTTGAGACGCAGGCGGGCGGAGTCGGCATATTCTCGCCGATGCTGCCGAGCGACGTTCCTTTGGAGCGAGGCTGACGCCCGCCAAGACGAAAAGGGCAAAAAGCGCCGGAAAGACACGCTGTCAGGCGTGTTTGCTCTTGTCAATCGATGGTAAGAAAGGGTGAGCACCATGACCGTTACGGAAAAGCTGGCCGCGCTGCGGCAGAATATGGAGGCGCGCGGACTGGCGGGCTGCATCGTCGTCACCGACGACTTTCACGGCTCGGAGTATGTAGGGGCGCATTTCAAGGCCCGGGAGTTCCTGTCCGGGTTCACCGGCTCGGCGGGAACGCTGGCGGTGCTGCGGGAGGGCGCATACCTGTGGACGGACGGGCGATACTTTTTGCAGGCGGAACGGCAGCTGGAGGGCAGCGGCATACAGCTGATGCGCGCCGGCCAGCCGGGCGTGCCGACGCTGTCCCAATTCTTGGCGGAGCAGCTGCCGGAGAGCGGAGCCCTGGGCTTTGACGGCCGGACCGTCAGCACACGGCTGCACCGGACGCTGGAAAAGGCGCTGGCGGACAAGCACATCCGGCTGGACGGCGGCTTCGACCCGGCGGCGGGCGTTTGGACGGACCGGCCCGACCTGTCCACCGCGCCGGTATGGGCCTTCGACAGCGGGGTGACGCGGCGGGAGAAGCTGACGGCCCTGCGGCAGGACATGGCGGCGCAGAAGGCGGAATGGCTGCTGCTGACCGATCTGACGGACGTGGCCTGGGCACTGGAGCTGCGGGGCGGCGACGTGGCATGCACGCCGGTATTCCTGGGCTTTTTGCTGGTGGGCACGGACAGCGCCGCGCTATATGCCCAGGCAGAGAGCTTCACGCCGGAGATACGCGCCGCGCTGGCGGAAGACAGCGTAGCGCTGCGGCCCTACGGGGATATCTACGACGCGCTGCGGGCGCTGCCGGAGGGCGCGCGGGTGCTGGCGGACAGCGCCACGGCCAACAGCCGCATCGCGGAATGTCTGGCCCACACGGCGTGGACGGACACACCCAGCCCCGCTGCCCGCCGCAAGGCGGTGAAGGCCGGGAGCGAACAGACGGGTTTCCGGCAGGCGCACTTGCAGGACGGCGCGGCGCTGTGCCGCTTCCTGTATGAGATGAAATCACGGCCGGAGGCGTACACCGAGCTGTCCGCCGCAGCGCTGCTGCACCGGTACCGGACGGAACAGGCGGATTTTCTGGAGGACAGCTTCGAGACCATCGCCGCTTACGGTCCCCACGCCGCCGTGGTCCACTACGCCCCCGCACCGGAGACGGACGTGCCGCTGAAGGCACAGGGACTGCTGCTGGTGGACAGCGGCGGGCACTACGCCCGGGGCACGACGGATGTGACCCGCACCATAGCGCTGGGCCCCATCACGGACGAGGAACGCCGGAGGTCCACACAGGTGCTGCAGGGCCACATACAGCTGGCCATGGCGCAGTTCCCCCAGGGGGTCATGGGGGAAAATCTGGACGCACTGGCCCGGGGCCCGCTGTGGCGGGAGGGCCTGGACTACGACCACGGCACCGGGCACGGCGTGGGGTGCGTGCTCAGCGTACACGAGGCGCCGCCCTCCTTCCGCTGGCGCATTGCGGAGGGGCTGGCACACCCGGCACTGGAGACGGGCATGGTCATCTCCGATGAGCCGGGATACTACGCCGCCGGACGCTTCGGCATACGGCACGAGAACCTGCTGCTGGTGCAGCCGGCGGAGGCGGCGGGCTTTCTGCGCTTTGAGACACTGACGCTGGCGCCCTTCGACCGGGACGCCCTGGACCCGGCGCTGCTGACGGCATCGGAACGGGACTGGCTGAACGGCTATCACAGGCGGGTGTATGCACAGATCGCCCCGCTGGTGCCGACGGAGGTCCGGCAATGGCTGCGGGAGGTCACCGCGGCGCTGTGACAATGGCAAAAAGGAAGCACCCTGACGGGTGCTTCCTTTTTTTCAGTTTTCGTCGGTCTTTTCTTTTTTCAGCTGCTCCAGCTCGGCACGGAGCATACGGTTCTCCGCCTGGAGCTGGTCCAGCTTGCGGTGCAGCGGCGCCAGCTGGCGCTTCAGCTCCGCCGCCACCGCGCCGCGGTAGATACCGTAGCGGCCGGCCACGGAGACCACGGTCAGCACCGCCGCCGTACCGCCGGCGATGAGGCCCACCTTTTTTACATCCAGCTTACGCAGGGTATTTACCGCCGCCGGCAGCTTTTTGCCTGGCAGGGGCGCCACCTCGATCTCGATATGGGGCAATTTTTTCAGTTCCATGCTTCTATCACACCCTCCTGTATCCGGGCGGTCCGGGCCGCCGCGTATTTCTGCTTCTATTATACCCGACGGGCCGCCGCTTGGCAAGTACGGACCGTCGGGGACCGCGGCGCATACACTGGACTGCGGGCACGACCCGCGAAATTAAACACAGGAGGTCCTATCATGGCAACTTTCACCAACCAGGCAACGCTGACCTATAACGGCCAGACCACCACCTCCAACGTGACGGTGGGTGAGCTGACGGAGACGCTGACCGCCGCCAAGACCGCCGTGGTGCCCACCTACGGCACCGACGGCCGCGTGACGTATATCCTCTCTCTGGTCAACAGCGGCACCGCACCGCTGACGGGGCTGACCATTACCGACGATCTGGGCGGCTACGCCTTCAACGCCGGGACGGTGTATCCCCTGTCCTACACCGCCGGGTCTGTGCGGTACTATCAGAACGGCGTTCTGCAGGCGGCACCCGCCGTCACCGCCGGGCCGCCGCTGACGTTCACCGGCATCACCGTGCCGGCGGGCGGCAATGCCGTTATCGCCTATGAGGCCGTGCCCACGGCCTTCGCGCCGCCGACGGCGGAGGGCACCGTCACCAACAGCGCGTCCGTCACCGGCGCGGGGCTGGCAAACCCCGTTACCGCCACGGAGACGGTGGCACCGGAGGCGGCGCCGGCACTGACCATCAACAAGTCCCTCTCCCCCACCACGGTGACGGAGAACAGCCGCCTGACGTACACCTTCACCATCCAGAACACCGGCAACACGGCGGCGGACGCCGCGGCGGCCATCGTTATCACCGACACCTTCGACCCGCGGCTGACGGACCTGACGGTGACGCTGAACGGCACGGCGCTGACCGCCCCCACCCAGTACACCTATGACGCGGCTACCGGCGTATTCGCCACGGCGGCCGGCGTGGTCACGGTACCCGCGGCCACCTTCACTCAGGACGCCGCCACCGGCGCGTACAGCACCACCCCCGGCACGGCGGTGCTGACCGTCACCGGCACGGTGTAAGCAAGAAAATATCCCCCGGCCTTCGGCCGGGGGATATTTATTATTCAAGTGCGTCGTGGCTCTCGAACACGTCGTGGATGCTGCCGTAACGGTCGGCGGGCTTGTCCGCCTCCGCCGGAGATGCGCCCTTGGCCATTTGCAGCTCCTGCCACTTCTCGCGGGTGATGAGCAGCTGGCGGGGCTTGCTGCCCTCGAAGGGGCCCACATAGCCGCGCTCCTCCATCTGGTCCACCAGGCGGGCGGCGCGGGAGTAGCCCAGCTTCAGACGGCGCTGGAGCATGGACACGGAGGCCTGACCCGTCTCCAGCACCACCTCTACGGCGGCGGAGAGCAGCTCGTCGGCATCGTCGCCGTCGTCGGACACGTCGCCGGAGGGGACCTTGCCGCCCTTGTCGGCCTTGGCGTCCACCGCCTGCTGGATCTTCTCGATCACGTCCTGGTCGTAATGGGCCTCGCCGGCCTCGTCCTTGACGAACTTCACCACACGGTCGATCTCCTCCGGGGTGATGAAGCAGCCCTGAACACGGGTGGGCTTGGCGTCACCCAGGGGGAAGTAGAGCATATCGCCCTTGCCCACCAGCTTCTCCGCGCCGGTGGTGTCCAGAATGATGCGGGACTCCATGGAGCTGGCCACGGCGAAGGCGATGCGGCTGGGGATATTGGCCTTCATCAGACCGGTGATCACGTCCGCCGAGGGACGCTGGGTGGCGATGACCAGGTGCATACCGGCGGCACGGCCCATCTGGGCCACACGGCAGATGGACTCCTCCACCTCCTTGGCCGCCACCAGCATCAGGTCGGCCAGCTCGTCGATGACCACCACCACGGTGGGCAGCTTTTTCACGTCCTCGTCCGTCTCGGACAGGGCGTTATAGCCCGCCAGGTCCTTGACGCCCTTTTCAGAGAACATCTTGTAGCGCTTCATCATCTCGAACACCGCCCATTGCAGGGCACCGGCGGCCTTTTTGGGGTCGGTGACCACGGGGATGAGCAGGTGCGGGATACCGTTGTAGGGCGCCAGCTCCACCATCTTGGGGTCCACCATGATAAAACGGACCTCGTCCGGCGTGGACTTGTAGAGCAGGCTGACGATGAGGGAGTTGGTGCAGACGGATTTACCGGAGCCGGTGGTGCCGGCGATGAGTACATGGGGCAGACGGGCGATGTTGCCCACGATGTTGCTGCCGCCGATATCCCTGCCCACGGCAAAGGCCACCGGGGAGGGATGGTCGATGAACTCGCGGGATTCAATGACATCGCGGATCCGCACGGCGGTGACGGTGCGGTTGGGGACCTCGATGCCCACGGCGGATATCTTGTTGGGCACCGGGGCGATGCGGACGCCGCTGGCGCCCAGCGCCAGGGCGATATCGTCCTGGAGGTTCGTGATCTTACTGAGCTTGACGCCCTGGTCCAGGGTGAACTCGTAGCGGGTGACGGAGGGGCCGTGGATGACCTCGCCGGCGCGGGCGTCCACGCCGAAGGAGCGCAGGGTGTCCGCCAGGCGCTTGGAGTTGTTCCGCAGCTCGGCGCCCACCTCGGTGTAGTTGCCGCCGCGGTTCTGCTCCAGCAGGGTGATGGGCGGGTAGCGGTAGGTCTCCTCCCCCTGGGCCAGCTCCTGCTCGATGGCGTCGCTGACCTCCTGGGCGGCGCTCTCCACCTCCTGCTGCAGCTGGACTTTTTTCTGCTTGTCGCTGAGGGGCTTCTTCGGGGCGGGGGACTCCGCCGGGGCGGCGGGCGGTGCGGGCTCGTCGCTGAGGGGTTGGGGCGCGGGGGCGGGGCCGCCCCGCAGCACCTGATCCGGCGTGCGGATATCGTCGCTGCGGCGGGGGAAGAAGGAGCTGGCGGGCGGAAGGACCGTGTCGTCGCGCTCGCTGTCCAGCGGGATGTCGATATTGGGGCGCCTGCGGCCCTTGGCAGGCTTTTTTGCCGGGGCGGGAGCAGCGGTGGGGGTGAAACCCTCCGGGAGGGCTTCGTCGTCCGCGTCCTCGTCGTCACGGCGCAGGCTCTCGCCATAGCTGCGGACGCGCGCCGCGGCCTCCTGGGGCGTCAGGTGCAGCGCGCCCAGCAGGGCGGCCAGCAGCAGCACCACGAACACGATGATGGACACCACCTTGCTGACCAGAGCCTCGCAGCCCACGGCCAGGCCGCCGGAGAGCACACCGCCGCACTTGAGGGCCTGTCCGTCGGCCCAGAGGGTCTTGACGCTGTCCAGGCCGAGGGTGTAGGCCGTGCGGCACAGGGTCAGGTGGCACAGCACGCCCACCAGCAGGGGCAGCAGCGCCACGCAGGTGGTACGCAGGACGACGGGCCGGCCCCGATGACCCAGCTGGATGACGGCAATAGCCGCCAGCACCGGGGCCGTCAGGTAATAGCCGTAGCCCAGCGCGCCCTTGAGCACCCTGGCGATCCACACCAGGAGGAGGGCGTCCACGTTGAAATAGCTCACCAGCACGCACAGCGCCAGCAGGGCGCAGACGATGCCGCCGGCCACACGCGCCGCGGCGTTATACGCCGGCGGGGGCGGCGGGGCAGGCGTTTTTTTGCGGCTGTTTCCTTTCTTTTGTGTCGATGCCATAGTCTATCTACCTCACTTGATGCCCTGCAGAACAAGGGTCAGCACGCCCGCCGCCCAGCAGTAGTAGGCGAAGGCACCGAAACGGCCCTTGTCCGCGATATACTTCAGAAGCCGGATGCACAGATAACCCGTCACGGCGGCCACGGCCACGCCTACCAGGTACATGGGCACCTCCGCGCCGACGATGCCGGCCTGCACCGCGTCCTTGATGGACAGGATGTTGGCGCCCAGCACGGCGGGGATGCTCAGCAGGAAGGAAAAGCGCACGGCGAAGCGACGCTCATAGCCCACGAAGCACCCGGCGGTGATGGTCATGCCGGAGCGGGAGACGCCGGGCAGCGTGGCCACCGCCTGCCCCACGCCCACCAACAGGGCGTCCAGCCAGGTGGCGCTGCGCTCGGTCTTGCGGCCCCGGCGCACCCGATCGCACAGGAACAGCAGGAAGCCGGTGAAGATCAGCGCCGCGCCCACGAAATACATATTGTCGCCCAGGCCCTGCACTGTCTTGCGGATGGGCAGCACCGCAAACAGCGGCAGCGTACCGACGATGATCAGCAGGATGAGCCGGCGGGCGGGCGGCACCGGTGTGGGGGTGCTGTGGTGCGCCAGGTCGCCGATGCCCCGGAAGAACTCCACCACCATGTCGCGGATGTCGCTCCAATAGGCGGCGAACACGGCAATGAGCGTGCCCAGGTGGAGCAGCACGTCGAAGAACTCCGGGATGCTCCCCGCGCCCTCCATATTCAGCAGATTGCGGGCAATGGCCAGATGGCCGGAGCTGGAGATGGGCAGGAATTCCGCTATGCCCTGCACCAGTCCCAACAGGATCGCTTTCAGATAGGTCATGACACACCTCACGTCATTATACACTCCCGC